>Ga0075480_10001447_pt1 | contig 15070 bp, 16 predicted proteins | sample DEB08_DNA_7_FD_81590 | JGI IMG/M metagenome (GOLD analysis project Ga0075480, IMG submission 81590) | Aqueous microbial communities from the Delaware River and Bay under freshwater to marine salinity gradient to study organic matter... | ecosystem: Environmental > Aquatic > Marine > Coastal ... | reverse complement strand
GATTCGATGATCAACCTTTACAAAGCAGGCCTTACAACAATTGAACAGGCTAGACCATATGTTCGAACCAACGCTAAGATGCGACAAATTGAAGCAATGGAAAATGCCGGTGGAGCCGCAGCCTTTGCACAACAGCAACAAATGGCCGCCCAAGCAGCACCTGAACAGCCTAAAAAGAAGGGATGGTTTAAATAATGTTGGAAATGGATAGATACCTCCGCCACATGTTTGATACTGGCGGATCGGACTTACACCTTCAGTCAGGCATGCCACCTAAGATTCGTACGAGTGGTAACCTTGTGGCGATTGAAGGCGAACCTGTGATGACAGCAGATCATCTAAACAAGATTTTGAAAGAAATATGTCCTGAAGAAAAATGGAAATTTTTCAAAGAAAACCTCGACCTCGACTTTGCTTACGAGATCGAAGGCCTTTCTCGTTTCCGTTCAAACTACATGAATACCGTTCATGGACCAGGAGCCGTTTTCAGGACAATTCCAACTAAGATTTTAACTCTTGAGCAGTTGAACCTTCCAGAAGTCTTCAAAGAAGTCTGTGGTTACACTAAAGGATTAGTCTTGGTAACAGGACCAACTGGTTCAGGTAAGTCAACAACTCTGGCAGCAATGATCAACTATATTAATGAGAACTATACCAAGCACATCATTACTATTGAGGATCCGCTGGAATTCGTTCACCCAAATAAAAAGTCAGTTATTGTTCAACGTGAAGTTGGTGACCACACTTACTCATTTAACAATGCTCTAATGGGTGCAATGCGCGCTGACCCGGATATCGTTCTTGTAGGTGAGATGCGTGACCCTGAAACTATTTCTCTAGCACTTTCTTGTGCAGCCATGGGTTTGATGGTTTTTGGTACTCTGCATACAAATAATGCACCAAAAACAATTGACCGTGTTATCGGTGCATTCCCTTCAGATCAGCAATCTCAGATCCGTACGATGTTAGCAGAAAGTTTGGTAGGTGTTATATCTCAGCTTCTCTGTAAAACGACTGATGGTAAGAGATGTGCAGCACATGAGATTCTGCTTCAGCACGAGGCTTTACCGAACTTGATTCGTGAGGGTCAGTTAAATAATATTCGAAGCATCATTGAATCTTCAGTGGGTGCAGGAATGAAGACCATGGATAATGACCTTACTAGACTATTTAGAGAAGGTAGAATTTCCGCTGTTGAAGCTTACATGAAAGCTGCAGATAAAACTTTATTCCAGGATCACCTACCAGCTGACTTCTTTACTGATGAGTAAGGAATAAGATTAATAGAGATTTAAATGGAACCCTCAGATTTTTCTGGGGGTTTTCTTTTTTAGACAATGTAATCTGAATAGATTTCTTGTTGGCGGCGTTTAATTTCTTTTTTCATCTTCCACTTCACAAAAGGCTTTTTGAAGAATCCTGCAGCCCTGAGTTCTTTTTTGAACTCTCTTTCAACCTGAATTTTGACAATAAAGAATTTTTGATCAATGTCAGGTATTGGTTCAGAGTCATGCATAATTCCCATTCGAATACTTCCTTAATAAAAAGCCTTTAGGATAGTTTATAAAGAATCAAAACGAGCAGCAAGTTTTTAGTAGGTACAAAAAAGCCTAACTCTCGAAATGAGAATTAGGCTTTGAAAGAAATGAAAATCTTTTTAAGAAGCTCTGTAGTAGCTGATTGCTCCTTTAGTGTTTCTGATGAAACGGGCGAGTGGAGTATCACAATCTGCATCGTACAACGCTTCATTTAGTCTTGCAGCTTTAGATCCATCTGCAGGACCTTTGTAAAGACAGAATGTTTTTTTGCTGTTGGTAAGAGCTTTCATGCCCCAACTCCAACGCTCTTTTGGTTCGTAAGAAGCAGTTCCTCTAAAGATCCAGCTTTCTGGAGAACAGCTTTTCTCAAGTTCTGCTGAACCAGGGAAAAGACTCGCAATGTGACCGTCGTCTCCATAACCTAGTAGAAGTAAGTCCAGTTGAGGAAGTTCACTGCCTGCAACAGCAGATTGATATTCATTTGCTTGCTCTTGGCTGTCTTCACAAGGAAGTGGTAAAGCTCTTAAACCACATAGCTCAATTGCCGATTTCATAGCGCCATAATTGCTGCCATCTACATCATATGGAACAAGCCTTTCATCGATAAATGTGAAGACGACTTGCTTCAACTCTGAAGCGCCTTCAGTTTCTGAAATAGCTTTTAGAAGTGGTGGTAAAGTTGAACCTCCAGAAAGCCCTACGTATAAATCTTTTTCTGTACCCTTTTGTGCTTCAAGCATCTCAGCAACAAAGAGTTTTGCCAGTTCAGGATAGCTAGTTTCGTTGACAGCAGACATATTTACTCCTCATTTTTATGGCGCTTATGATAATGCAAAATATGGGGGCGTCCAGCTGACATGTTAATTTTTTAACAGCTTTAGTAAAATTTGCAGGAGAATATGTTATAACAATCTAATTCTTCTATACAAAGCGGTATAATTTAGTCGCCAAGAAGGAACTGTAGATCTTCTTTTGTAAGATCCCCAAGCTTCTGAGGAATACCATCCATGAGATTCTCAAAAAGCTTCCTTTTTTGACCCTGGAGCTTAAGAACTTTTTCTTCGATCGAGTCTTTAACTACAAGTTTAATGACATTTACAGCCTTTGTTTGACCAATACGGTGAGTACGGTCTGTAGCTTGATCCTCAACTTGTGGGTTCCACCACATATCATAGTGAATAACTGTATCTGCACCTGTTAAGTTTAGACCTGTTCCGCCGGCTTTAAGACTTAACAAGAAGATGGGAATAGTTTCATCTTCATTAAACCTATCAACTTTCTCCTGGCGGTTTTGAGTTGAACCATCTAAGTATTCGAAAGGAATTCCTTCTTCTGTTAGCCAACGAGCTATGATCTTCAACATGCTAGTGAATTGACTAAATACTAAGGCTCTACTTGACCCACTCTTGATCTCGTAAATAAGCTCTTTAAGAAGTTCAAATTTTGCTGACTCGACTTCTTTTTCAGCTTCTTTAATAGCAGCAATGAGGTGAGGGTGGCAGCAAACCTGGCGGAGTCTCAGTAGTAATGCAAGAACAGCAAAGCGCTTCTTATTGTAATCGCCATCATGAATAGTTCCGGCCTCTCTAGCAATAGCAGTGTAAATATTCTTTTGTTGGTCACTAAGCTCACAATAAAGAACTTGTTCTTGTTTAGGCGGTAACTGTGTAAGAAGATCTTTCTTCAAACGACGAAGAATAAAAGGTTTAATCCTAGTCGCAAGATCAGCACTGGAAGTTTCTTGCTTTTCTTCAGCACTTTCTTCGCTAGATATTTCTAACTCATAGCGCCCTTTAAAGTCGTTCGATGAACCAAGAAGTCCTGGAAGAAGAAAGTCAAAAAGAGACCAAATTTCTTTCACGGAGTTTTCAACTGGTGTACCGGAAAGAACTAGCTTGTATCGAGCGTTCAAGATTTTGCATGCTTGAGCAGTCTGCGATTTATGGTTCTTTATGTTTTGAGCTTCATCGAGTATAACATTTTCAAAGTCAATTTGAGAGTAAAACTCCACATCTCGTCTAATAAGAGCATAAGAAGTTATGATCAGATCGTGATCGAGAATTTCTTCTTTATCTAAAACTCTATCTGAACCAGAAATGACTTTAGCTTTGAGTTCTGGAGTAAATTTAGCACTCTCATTAAACCAGTTATCAATCAAACTTTTTGGGCAGATAACTAATGAAGGCTTATCTTTATTGATTTTTTTATCAGCCGAAATAACAGTCAGGGCCTGAATAGTTTTACCGAGTCCCATCTCGTCAGCGAGAATAGCATTAAAGCCAGTTTCCTTCATTGCCTGAATCCATGCAACTCCATCACTCTGATATTCTCTTAATTGCTCTTTGAGCTTTTTATTTACTTTAACTGGATCTTTTCTAGCATTCAGAAGTTTTTTGTCTATTTCTCTCCAAGAGTCAGAGCCTTCTTCAATGTATCCTCCTAGAAGCTGATTCATCATTAAAGACATGTAGCGGGAGAAGCGGTATTGACCTTTATTCAGAGTTTCTAAACCTGGAAGGTTGGCGAGTGTTCGTTGGACTTCTTTATCTATTCGTACCAAAGTTCCATCATCGAGTTTAATGAGCTCTCTTCCTGTGTTCACAGCGTGAATGATGTGCTGCCATTCTGTGATGCTTTCTTCATCTAATTGGAAGTCTAGTGCAACTTCAACCCAATTTTCGTTCTCTTCAGTAGTTTTAACTTTCATTTGTACTGGCTTTATGTGACGAGCGCAGTTTGAGAAATTTTCTGAATAGTAAATTTGCCAAGTATGGCTGAGTTCTGGAAGAATCTTTAGTAAAAACTTACTTATGGAATCAAAGTCATCTAAATAAAAAGTATTTTCGGAACCATCTACCTGTTCAAAATTATTTTCTGTCAGCCAGGTGTAAGCGTCTTCTTCCTTTTGGGAATCTCTAAAGATAAATTTATTGCCGTTCCAAACAGTCTCATCAGACGATTTAATAGAAATATAGTTACCGTATTCAAAAAAGATTCTGGCTTGTATAACTGAGTTGTTCCAATCCAAATTCATTATAGGAACACACTCTTCGCGGAGGATATCTGAACTTTCTTCAGCCAATTCAAGATCTATTGGAATGAGCTTTTCTTCGCTGGCCTGTCTTAGCTTGATAAAGTCTTTTTCGTTTAAGAAAACAGTCTCACCTTTAAGGAACCCGCTAACCCATTGAACGTCGGCAATCCCAGGTAGCCAATGATATTCATTGTTAATACCAATCCAATAACCACTTGTTCCAGCTAAGATCGAACAGTCCTTGAGGTTAAGTAGACCTTGCCCTTCAATTTTAAGTGAAGGCTCAATCTCATAGCCTTTTTCCTTTTGAGTCACCTTTAGTTTTAACAATACTGGGTGAACACTTATTTTTAGTTGGTTTTCTCCAGAGAAAAACCTTGGGAATCCAGTTAGGCAGTGGAAGAAGCCACAAAGGACATGCGCATTCATTTGAAACAAATGACCTTTGCGATCAGCGTTTGTATTTAAGTATCGCATGATCATTAGGTCTTGAGGAGGAAAATCGTCTAAAGTCATTCCACCGGCGGCTGTATCTAAGTCTAAAATTCTACGGATATTTGCACTGGCGAATGTTTTATTTTCGAACTCAATTTCAGCTTTTAAGTTGATCTTATGCCAACGGCTTTCACCTTCTGGATTGTTCTGAGCATAGATGAATAATCGACCACGGTATTTTTCAAAGTGCCTGACAATGTCTTGCATCTTTTTCTTTTTCAGAGCCGAGCGCGAAGTATCCTCTTTTGGAGGAGCCGCAGAGGACCAAATGGTTTCGCCATTTTCAATTCCAGAAGAGTCAGAGAAACAATAATCGAATTTCTCAGGAAAGGCTTTTTTATATGAAAGTGCAGCAGCCACGCCATGAGAACAAAGCGTTCCAGACATAGCCACGCCACAAGAACATTTTGAGTGAAGGTTTTGGAATTTCACAGTTAGTTGAATGGTCTCAAATTTACCAGGACGGCTAGCCAAACGAATAGTTGCACCCTTTGTATCGGGGCGAATGTCAAGAACTGCGCCTTTTTTGAAAAGAGAAAGACCTGCTTTAAGGTTTTCATCAGATGCCATTTGGCTAATAATTTCTGGTACTTCTTTCATGAAACTCCGCTAAAAATGATAAGTCGAACCGTCAACATACATTAGGCCGGTCTGCTGTCAATGGTGGTTTTTCAGAAGGATGGATAAGAGGAGGTAAAAAAGGCAAAAGAAAACCGGCAAAGGAGCATTTGCTCGCTATGCCGGCTGAAATCTGTAAGAAAAATTATTTTTTCTTAAGGTAGAAAGCTTTGATTGGATCAGCAGTTTCGCCTTTAGGACCCATTTTGATGTTTTTGTCATCAATAAAAGTAATAACCATTACTTCTTCTTTGCCGCCTTTTTTAGACTGAGTTTTGATTTCCAGAGTATTACCTTTGTCAGCAACAACTGTGTAAGCAGCTTTGTCTTCTTTCTTCTTTCCATCTGGGCTAGGCATTTTAGCGATAGCTTCAGTTTTTGTGAAAGTGAAGCTCATTTTGCTCATCATACCAAGCATGAATTGCATCATTTGACCAGCTTGCGGATCTTTTACAGCTTCTTTGTATTCTTTTGATTCTTTGAACTTCTCAACATTGAATGACCAGTCGCCAAGTAGTTTATCGTGATTACCTGCGAATGCTGAAACAGACATAAACAGGACTATTAGACCAAGAGATAATTTTCTCATTTTATGTTTCCGATTTTGTTTAACTATTATGCCGACTTCTATTGAGCAAGCTTTATAAGGTACGTTGACTATTCTGAAAATCTTATAATTTCTTAAATAATTTTTTCCCTAGCTCTTTATTATTCCATAAAAGAGATAATTTACTTCAAAATGAGGTGACACATGGAATATAACGATCTGACTCCAGAAGAAGAGTATATAATTGTCAAGAAAGGCACTGAGATGCCAGGCACTGGAGAGTATAACGATTTCTACGAAAAAGGCATCTACGTGTGTCGTCGTTGTAATAGTGCTTTATACCGTTCTGAATCTAAGTTTAAATCGGGCTGTGGTTGGCCTAGTTTTGATGACGAAATCGCTGGAGCAGTTAAGCAACACATCGATGCCGATGGTAGAAGAACCGAAATCCTATGCAAAAATTGTGATGGTCACCTAGGACATGTTTTTAGTGGAGAAGGCTTCACTGAGAAAAATCTACGTCATTGCGTCAACTCTCTTTCAATGAAGTTTTTACCTGAAGGAAAATTTGGAATTGGAATTTTTGCTTCTGGTTGCTTTTGGGGGACTGAGTACTACTTGAACAAACTAGATGGTGTTTTGGGTACAACTTGTGGATACATTGGCGGACAGGTTAATAATCCAGGCTACAAGCAAGTCTGTTCTGGAGAAACAGGGCATGCGGAAGCAGTTCAAGTATTTTATGATCCTGAGAAAACAGATTACGAAAGCTTAGCGAAGATTTTCTTTGAAACTCACGATCCAACTCAATTAAACAGACAAGGTCCAGATATTGGTACGCAATACAGGTCTGAAATCTTTTACCTAAATGATGAACAGAAGTCTATTGCTGAAAAGCTCATTTCAGTTCTTAAAGAAAAAGGCTTGGACGTAGTAACAGCAGTAACAGAAGCTACTGAGTTTTGGGATGCTGAGTTTTACCATCAGGATTACTACGATCAGAAAGGAACTCAACCTTACTGTCATTTTTATCAGAAGAAATTTTAGTCATCCTTTCGCCAAAGTGTTCTGACATTTTTTCAGCTCCGATGAATTTGCTTTGCAGTTCCATCATTTTATCTAAGCAGTTTAGTAATGGCTCAAAGTTATTTTTGGGCTCTAAATAGCTTAAGGCGCTGTGTGCTGCTTCTAGCGTAGAGAAGCCATCCTCTCTTTGTTTTCTGAGGAAGTAGCGACTGCTTTGGAATGGTAATGAGACTTTTGGAAGTTCTTCTAACCATGGATTTAAGTAAATAATTTTCCTGGTTTTTTTCCAGCTCCCATCCAAGAGTACAAGCGTGGATTTTTGATCTAAAGGACTTTCCTTAAAGGATTGAGAATCTTCCCCAGGATAAATGAGAAATGATTTTTTCGGAATTATTTCTGGTGAAAAAGTTTCACCATCGTAGACGGTAATATTCTCAAGTGATTTTTTGAGAATATTCACAGTATTAAGAGCATGTCCGGCTTCACTTTTATGCCTAAGGACTATTATTGGGAATTTGTTGTCTACCTTTTCTAACCAAGGGCAAAGACAGACTTTTTCAGGTCTTTCACAGGCCGGACACTTAGCTCTTTTCAATTTTTAAGCAGGCTTTCCTATGTTGACCCATGAGTGAACATGAGAAGAACCTCTAAAGTACCAAACGAAACCTGGGCCTTCTATCAACCAACGGTCCCAAATTTTGTCATTCCCAAGATCATTGTCAGTATAGAATGCAATGTGTAAGGCATCTAAACCACCACCAGCTTCTATTAACTTTTTTGCTTGGAGAATATCAGAAGGGCGATAGTTGTTTAGAAGTGAATCAACAGTCTGTTGAAAAGTTTTCTTCTGAACTTGGTTTAAGCTCTTTCCTGGTATACCAGCAAACTTTCCATCTTTGCCTTTTAGTTTTACTACATGGTTTGTATCTCTAGGAGATTTACCAAGTAGAGCAACTTTCTTCTGTTCTTCACTTAAAGAAGCATAAAGGCTATTCGCAATTTTTGCTTGGTACCACCAAACATTTCCAGGGTGAGTTGGTTTTTCAGTGAATCTTACTGCATGACCATAAAAAATTGGTCCTCCAAATGGCTTATCTGCAATAGAACTTCCATCGACACGAAGAGTTGCGTGACGGCCAGTTAAAACCCATTTAAATTTATCTGTTTCTGGATTTCCAAAAACTGCACAAGTGAAAGTACCAAAACCACCGGAATCGTCTTTCATTTGTTTCTCGTATCTTCTGTAACCTTCTTCTGACAGCATACCTTTCACAGCACCTTGTAACATCTGTTGCTGCTTTGAAGAATAAAATGATCCTATAGAATACTTGTCTTCATCGACAACATTCCAGTTATTATTTATATAGTCACGTTTGAGGTGATCCCAAGGCATGCACATAGCAGCCTTTTGTTTTGCAGAAAGTGACTTATAAAATTCTTTAATAAGAGTTTCTGATTTTGAGCTGCCTTTTTCATTAGCGGAGGCAGTGGATACACCAGTAGCTAACGCCATCGCACCAGTAGTTTGGAGAAACTTTCTCCGGTTAATTGAATTAAATGCCATAAACAAATTCCTTAACAGTTCCGGGGTAAACAATATTACGAACAATCGAAAAAGAAAAACTAAGCCTGTTATTTATGTGCTAAAAGCCTTTTTACGTAGGTCTCAATGAATTCTTGCCCTGCATCAAGCTTACGATCCACTTTCATTCTTAAAATGACACCAGCAAAATTGTTGTAGCTCATCGAGCTTAGGGTTTTAGAATCGATGTCAGTTCTAATACTTCCATCTTTTTGGCCTTCAATGATAACAGATGCAAATACTTCTGCTGCTTTGCTAAGGCATTTTGAAAGTGTTTCTGAACAAGCCTCATTTACTCCACCTAATTCTGCAGATAAATCGCCATAAAGGCAGCCAGATTGAAAATCAGCCTCCTTTACTCTGGCTAGAACAGTTTCGTAAAATTTAACAAGTTTACTTAAGCCGTTTAATGATTCATCCCCGAATATCTCGACAACCATGGAGCCCATTTTATTGCTGTAGTGGATAATCACTTCTTGGCAGAAATGCTCTTTGTCTTTGAAGTATTGATAAAAAGAGCCTTTAGATATTTGGCAATAGTCTGCCAAGTCTTGAACGCTCGATGAATGGTAGCCATGCACGCGAAAGGCCTCAATTCCATGATCGAGTATTCTTTCTATCTTTTCTTGCTTCTTTTGGCTACGTACATTCATGCTTACATTATGTGACTAATGAGTCATGTTGTCAATCATTTTAATAGAGTATTCATAGAGAAAATACATCAAAAATATGTCTTTTTCTATTGTAATGTGACTAATCAGTCATATTTTTATGACCAATTGGTCATTATGGATAATTTATTATGTACGATCTATATACAGCTGCCACTCCCAATGGCAGAAAGGTTTCAATATTACTAGAAGAGTTGAGCTTAAATTATGAAGTTCATCATATCGATTTACAGAGGGGAGAGCAAAAGACTGGGAATTTTTTGAAGCTCAATCCCAATGGTAGAATTCCAGTTCTTAGAGATAGAGAAGAAGACATCACTATTTTTGAGTCAGGAGCAATAATGCTATATCTAGCTAAAAAGCATAAGGCTTTTTATCCAGAAAGCCTCAAGGCTCAGGCTAAAGTTGAAGAGTGGTTAATGTGGCAAGTAGGTGGCCTAGGGCCTATGCAAGGCCAAAACCATGTTTTCCGCCACTATGCACCAGGAGAAAATGCTTACTCTAGAGAACGCTACTTTAACGAGACTCTAAGGCTTTACGGTGTTATGAACAGTCATTTAAAACATAGAGAGTATTTAGCGGATGAATATTCAATCGCTGATATCGCTTGTTGGCCTTGGATAAATAGTTATGAATGGGCTGGAGTAGAAATAGTTGGTTTTGAAGAACTACATCGCTGGTATAAAAATATCAAAAATAGGCCAGCTGTTCTTAAAGGTATTGAGATTCCTGCTTCAAAAAGCTCTACTATGGATGATAAAGCAAAAGTTGGGCAATCAATGCTCGTTTAATAAATAGGATTTAAAAATGGAATACCCATATTGGACTCTTCTTGTTGCAATACTATTACCCTATGTTTGGGCAACAGTTGCTATGGTTTTCAAAATCAAAATGGATGGCAAAGTAGACATAAATACACCTCGAGATCAAACGAAAAGGCTTGAAGGAGCAGGTAAAAGAGCAGATGCAGCCCAAAGTAACTCATGGGAAGCGCTTGCTGTTTATACGGTTTGTTTTCTAACTGCTGTAGTGGCTGGAGTTGAACCAGCACAAATTTCACTATTAGCTATCATTTGGGTTGTATGCCGTCTTTTACATGGAATTTCTTATGTTGCAGACCTCGCCCCTGTAAGAATGTTATCCTTTGTTGGTGGCATGGCCTGTAATATCATGATCTTTATAAAAATCCTGTAAACTTTTCTAATCACAGTCCCAGAAGTTGTTAATAAAAGTAAACACCATTTTGGCTGTAAAAATATTTTTCGCATTTTTTTTAAATTTTAACTTGTTTGATTTTAGTACTTTATGACCTGTTGTTTTGGTTTTGGTGCTGACCTATGCTATAGGATGGCCGCAAAATTCAAGATGAGAGAGGATAAATGAAAACAAATACTGGGACAGCAGACGTGGGGATAGATCTGACGGTCGGTTTAGAAAAAGACAACATATATAAATTCCTGAAAGATTATAAAATCATTATTTATGTTTGGGCGATTACAGCCGTTTTAGATGCCTTTTCAACAAACTTATTCATGATGTATACAGGTCCAGAGGACGAGCTTAATGTTCTTACTAGAGCATGCTGCGACTTGACTGGCATATACATCGGTCCATACTTAGCAGGCTTATTAAAATTTGCTTTTGCACTACCATTCTTAGTAGCACTTAAAAAGGTTGGTAGCTGGGCTCTAACACTAAGTATTGGTGGTCAAGTTTACGCAATTTTTGTTAATATCGGAATCTACCAGTACTTCTCAGAAAGCCAGTACTTCCTAGCAGCCTGGGTTTAATTCTTATATCGACCTCTCATAGGAATTTAAAAAACCTAGGGTAGAATATTCTTGCTTATTCAAGGGAGAGCAAGAATGATCAGGTTTCTAATATTACCATTTTTAATTTTATTTTTAGGGGCATGCACCAAAGAGGGTTTCGATTCCGCCAAAGTAATTACTTCAGTAGTTGATGCAGCCAAGCATGTTCCGGACAATGCTATTGAAACAATCATGATGTCCAACTCTCCACCGAAAAATTATTCCCACAACAAAACCAGGTTTAAGAAAGAAATAGAATACGCCCTAGAGCAATCACAAAAGCTTTTAGGTAATCGAAAGATTAAAGATGAAGACCTCACAGAAGATGAAATGGTAGCCACTATGGTTATCGAGTTTCATAACCTTGCCATAAAAGCATTTGACTCTGATCCATTAATTGCCCCTACCAATTTCTCTACGGCTAGAACTTACTATCAGATCTTTATGGCAGCCGTGGAAGCTAAAGATATTGCCGGCTTTCTTGGGAAACGCTTAAAAATAATGAAAGACTTTACGGGTGATTGTGAGCATGAAATTTCCGTTCTGGGACGCCAGTGGGATTGGATCTTTACCTATGAAAATGGTGGTCAAGTTAATTGCCATGATTCAAAGGCTAAGTTTGAAGATGGTCGTCCAAAATGGAGCATGGATGAATTTGATGAAACTTTAAAAGGTGAAGAGAGAAAAAAAGAACTTGCACGCTTTGCAACTGTTCCTATTAACAAAGTTGTTAAGTTAAATCTTAGATCTGAAAAAGTTCTGCACTCATTTGCAGTTCCAGCTTTTAGAGTAAAGAAAGATTGTCCCATAGGTAGAAAAGCAGGTATTGGGTTTAAAGCAGTTAAAAAAGGAACCTATATTTACACATGCAATGAAATGTGTGGAGAAGGCCACGGATCTATGATTGGCTACTTGAGAGTAGTTGATGAAGCAGAATATAAAGAATTTTTAGAGGCCATTAAGCCTTAAGACTGCATTTCACTTAAGCTGTTTTTGCAAAGCTTCAAGGTCACTTTGCAATCCACCTATGTGGTCTCTTAATGAATCACCGATTTTATGACCGTTTACATTCTTATCCAGTTTTTCGACACGAGCTTTTAAATCGTGCAGAAGTTTTCTATTTTCGTCAATTTCTTTTTTAAACTCAACAACTCTATCCTCAACAATGAAAATTCGGGGATTTGGTTCTTTTACCTTTTTGTGATTATCAAAAACAAAATATCCAAGTCCGAGAGAAATAAGGAAGTTCATAAGAAGTAAAATTTTCATAACCAATCCACTGCGTTTGAGTTTAATCTTTAGTGCTTATCATCAAAGTATTACAAAATTTTTACAATTAAACTCTAACATTGTTCAGTTTATAGTCTTAGAGGTATTGTAAGAATTGTTTCAAGTGGGAATGAGATTTCAGGGATCTCATGGATTTAAAATTTTAACTTATAAATTATGGGGAAAAACCATGTTCAAGGGAATTACCATTTCACTAGTAGGTACCGCTTTTTTGTGGGGATGTACAAATAATCAGAAAACACCAGTTCCAGCTGCGCAAGCAAATACAGCAGGGAACCAAGTAGTAAATCAACAACTTCTACAGCAAGCAATTGGTAATCAGGCTGCAGTGCCTCTCCCAAGTGCTCAAGCACCGGCTGGCCAGCAAGCTTTTCAACAAGGTGGAATAAATCAACAACTCTTGGTACAGCAACTTGGCGGTCGAGGGGGAAACTTTCACAACGTTGCAGTCGATTTAAAAAATACTCAGCCTTTAAATATTCCATTACCACCAGCTGATAAAAACCTTATTCAACTAGCTTTGCTTTTAGATACGAGTAACAGCATGGATGGTCTTATCGATCAGGCAAAAAGTCAGCTTTGGAAAATCGTTAATGAGTTGGCCAAAGCTAATAAAAACGGAAAAGACATTCGTTTTGAAGTCGCTTTATTTGAATATGGAAATGATAACCTGAAATCGAGCGATGGCTATATTCGTAAGGTTCAATGTTTAACTAGTGACTTAGATCAAATTTCAGAAGATCTCTTTTCACTTAGAACTCGTGGGGGCTCAGAATACTGTGGCCATGTAATTTCTTCAGAAGTTAATAGACTGAAGTGGAATCCATCACCAGATGCATTGAAAATGATTTATATAGCTGGTAACGAACCTTTCACACAAGGGTCAGTTGATTATAAAGATGCAACTATGAGTGCAGCGACAAAAGGTTTAGTCGCAAATACTATTTTTTGTGGTGATTATGAACAAGGTATTCAAGGCATGTGGAAACATGGGGCCACTTTGGGAAAAGGAGATTATTTCAGCATAAACAGCGATAAAAAGCTTCAAGGAATTGAAACGCCATATGACGATGAACTGATCAAGCTAAGTACGGAAATGAATCAAACCTACGTAGCTTACGGCAATCGTCGAGCTTACTATTCTGGTCGTCAGTCACTTCAAGACACTAATGCACTTTCAATTTCTAAATCAATTAGTGCTGGAAGGGCTGCTTCAAAAGGATCAAAGCTCTATGTGAATTACAACTGGGATTTAGTTGATGCCATGGACCAGAAGAATATGGACCTAACAAAAGTCCCAAAAGAAGACCTTCCTGAAAACCTAAGAGATAAATCACCAGAGCAACTTAGAGCCCACCTTCAAGAGAAATTGGAAGAGCGTAAGAAAATAAAAAAGAAGATTGCTGACCTAAGCAAAAAGCGCACTTTATTCATCGCAGACAAGCTCAAAGAAATGGGCGAAAAAGGCGAAGAAACTTTAGATACAGTCATGATCAAAAGCCTAAGAGATCAAGCCAAAGCTCGCGGCTTCGCCTTTAAAGAATAATTGTGTACTGGGCACGCCGAGCTCCAACTCGGCACTCATTTCCTGGGCTCCCCGCAAGATTTTGCGGGAATCTCTTTAAATAAACTTCAAAGACTTCTCGTCAATTATTGCCGAGCTGGGGCTCGGCGTGCCCAGGGAAAACAAAAGGCTTTAATAAGTTAAATGCTTTCTAGCAGCAAATAAAAAAGAAAATAAAGCACCTGGCAATTTTTATACATATATTATGTAAACAGATAAACAGCTTTATGAAATATAAGTTTCTTTAGATTGTATTATTCAATAGCTCTAATTTATCGCCTCTTTTAATCTTGCCACTTTTGATTACATCTACTCCTATTCCACAATGCCTGGCTAGGTATTTAAAAATTTCTTTATGGCCCGTTAGTTCTACAATGTAAGCACAAGGTGGCCAATAATCTCTTCCCTTACAGATTACTTCATTACCTATTTTAAATTCTCGCCCTACAAATTCTGAAAGGTTGGTGTCTTTAACGATTATATTTCTTCTTAGGTCTTTTGGGTCAATAAATATCCCTTCTTTCTTTTTTAATTCTAAGAAAGGTTCCTCAGAGATTATAGTAAGATTGGCATCCCATTTCTTAATGCCCGAGTATTTTCCTTTTCCGGAAAAATACCTATCTCCCTTAATCCCTTTACCTTTAAGGAGCTCAGCATTGTTATGAAAGCGAAGCTGAGATCCAGAACTTTCAGAGGTGAATATTGCTCTAATCATGTGAACTCTTTTAAGAGTTGTTTAGTTTTTTCCAAACTCTTTATTCTTGTTTTTACAGTCTAGCCCATATACAAAAAAAAGACTATTGGTTTCCCAATAGTCTTTAAAAGTATGCCCGAAAGGATTCGAACCTTTGACCTACGGATTAGAAGTCCGTTGCTCTATCCAGCTGAGCTACG
>Ga0075480_10001437_pt1 | contig 15136 bp, 9 predicted proteins | sample DEB08_DNA_7_FD_81590 | JGI IMG/M metagenome (GOLD analysis project Ga0075480, IMG submission 81590) | Aqueous microbial communities from the Delaware River and Bay under freshwater to marine salinity gradient to study organic matter... | ecosystem: Environmental > Aquatic > Marine > Coastal ... | reverse complement strand
TGATGTGCCGATAGAGACGTCTTTCAATACGAACGAGACGGTAGAAGAGTTGCGGAGAACAAATGCAAAAGACTCTGTTGTGATTGCGAGTGAGGAGGCTGCTGAATTACTTGGATTAGATATCGTAAAGCGTGGAATAGCAGATCAGACGGATAATTTTACTCGCTTTCTTATTGTTGCAAGGCAACCAATTCGAATTGATGAGCGAGTTCCGTGTAAGACATCCGTTGTTCTTGCTACGGCAAATAAGCCGGGGGCGCTTGTCGATGCTCTGAAAGTATTTCAAGACAACAAGGTGAATCTGACGAAGTTAGAATCTCGACCTGTTCTCGGGAATCCATGGGAAGAGATGTTTTATCTTGATTTCGAGGGAAATGCAGAGAGTGATCATATTCGTTTTGTCATTGAAGAAGTTCGCCGCCATTCTCGATTTTTGAAAGTCTTAGGCTGTTATCCAAGCAGCGATATTATTAAGACAGAGGTTGCTCCACATGGGAAAACTCCAACAGATGGAGCGAGTATTCCGCATATACCGCGAGAAAAGGCGCGAGTGAGCACTAAGGAAGAGGGGGCTCGAAGCAAGATTGATAATGCGAAGCTCTATAGTCGAGATTATAAGTTGGAGGACTCCGTTATTGATGTGCGTGGTGTCCGTATTGGTGGAGACTCATTTGTCATCATTGGGGGTCCGTGTTCTGTCGAAACGGAAGAGCAGATCTTTCAATGCGCAAAACACTTGAAGGAAACGGGTGGGCATGTTCTTCGTGGTGGATGTTTTAAGCCGCGCACTTCGCCATACAGTTTCCAGGGATTGGGGTATGCCGGGCTGGAGCTGCTTGTCCAAGCTGGACGCACCTACGATCTTCCTGTGGTCACTGAGGTATTGGCGGTTGAGGATGTTCATAAAGTTGCAGAGAAGTCTGATATTATTCAGATCGGCGCCCGGAATATGCAGAACTTTACATTGCTTCAGGAAGTTGGTCGTACGCAGAGGCCGGTGATGTTGAAGCGGGGAATGAGTTCGAGTATTGATGATCTTCTGAACGCATCTGAATATATTTTATCCCAGGGCAACCAGCAGGTCTTCTTCTGTGAACGAGGGATACGCACCTTTGAGAACGCGACTCGGAATACATTGGATTTGAGCGCTATTCCAGTGATTCGGCAGAAATCGCATTTGCCAGTTATTGTCGATCCTTCTCATGCTGCAGGGACAAGAGATCTTATCGTTCCCCTTGTCTATGCATCACGTGCTGTTGGAGCACATGGTGTTATGGTTGAGTTTCACCCGAATCCTGATGAAGCGCTCAGCGATGGTCCTCAAGCCTTGTTGTTCGAACAGTGGGCGCAGATGATGGAGCAGCTCCGATAGCAGCGGGACGCGCTCCCGATAGCGAGGGAGCAAGAGGCGAGCTCTTGTAATCACGAGTTAAAAGTTGGTCATGCTCTCTTGATTAGGGAAGCTCAACTGTTTTGCCAAGAAAGGGGAGCCCAAGCAGAAAGCGCCTTATAGAATCAAGCGCCGAGAAAGCGCTGTATATTCTCACGTAATCTCGGTCTGTGGGAAGGAAAAATTCAAGTGCTACTTCATATCCCTGAGAGGCGATTCCGATGTAAAAAAGACCTACCGGTTTATCTGTTGTCCCACCATTGGGCCCAGCAACTCCTGTTATTGAAACTCCGATAGAAGATCCACACCGTTCACGAGTTCCTGTCGCCATTGCGCGTGCGACTTGAGGACTTACCGCTCCATGAGTTTGGATAAGTTCGTTGGGAACACCGAGCAGCTTCTCCTTCAGTTCATTGCTGTAACTTAGTATTCCACCTGAAAAATAGGCACTGGCACCTGAGTAATCCGTTAAGAGTTTTCCTAGCAATCCACTGGTACACGATTCTGCTACGGCGAGGGTTGTGTCGTGCGCTGAGAGAAGCTCATGGACAACTTGAGGAAGAGATGTCTCTGCTTGCATGCTGAAAACGTACTCATCTAACTCCTCGCGTATAAGCGTGACTGCTTGCTTCAGGGGTTCTTCTCCGCCATTTGGAGATTCAACTCGGACCTGAAGTTCGGGAAAATGAGGGCGGTAGCCAACTCGAATCTCATTTGGAAGGGGTAAGCGGTCGATACGTTTTCCTGCCTCTGATTCTGGAATTCCAAAAAGTTGTAGTTCTTGAAATGAAGGGATGCATACTCTTGAGCCAGCTTGCTCTAAGAAGAAGGGGAGTACTGTCTCTGTAATCATGGCGTGGAGTTCGCGTGGCACTCCTGGAAGAGAGCAAATCGAGAACGTATCATCTCGTGAGACAATAAATCCTGGTGCGGTGCCATTGGGATTTGGGATAACTCGAGCATTTTCAGGAAAGTGAGCTTGAATATTGTTGGCATTATCAAACTTTCGACCTCGTTTGCGATAGAAATTTTTTAATTTTCCAAGCTCCTCTTCTGACAGCACAAGGGGTCTATCGAAGAAGTGGCTGATAGCTTGGCGTGTCAGGTCATCAGTAGTTGGTCCAAGTCCACCACTGGTGATTAAAAATTCTACATGCTTCGACAGAAATGTGAGCACTTCAGTGATCTCGGACAGATCATCTCGGCACGTCGTGACAAGTTGTGGAAGAAATCCTGCGTGAATGAGTTCTTGAGCGATCCATGATGCGTTGGAATTTAATATCCTTCCATCTACGACTTCATTCCCGATGCAGAGAATACCAACGCGTGGCGCATTTGAAGAAGAGGTATCGGATTCCATTTCTTATACACCGCCTGATACAGACTGTTGTCCTTTTGAAGAGTAGGCGATTTGAACTTGTTCATGTTGGTGCTCAAGTTCTGAGAGGGTTTTTTGAAGGAATTCTGCGGGTATTGGTTCGTAAGAATTCGGGAGTTGTGGGAGTTTGATTTTCATTGGATCAACATAGCGTCCATTCACATAAAATGCGTAGTGCAGGTGGGGGCCAGTTGCAAGTCCAGTGGAGCCGACAGCGCCAATAACTTGACCTCGTTTCACTCGTGTCCCTGCACGAATGCCCTTGGAGATTTTAGACAGGTGCACATAAGCCGAGGCATATTTCGAGCCATGTTTAATTTTGACCATGTTCCCATTGCCGCCGTAGTATCCGGCCTTCTCAACAATTCCATCAGCAACGGTTCGAACAGGCGTTCCTGTTGGAGCAGCAAAATCAACACCGTGATGAGGTCTGCGGCGTTTGAGCACGGGGTGAAAGCGTCCCTTGTTAAAAAGTGACGAGATGCGAGTAAACTTTACTGGATATCGTAGAAAGTGGTTGCCGATTGCTTTTCCCTGGCGGTCATAGTACCGCGGCTCATCGTTGCTATCGACATGCCTGACTGCAACGACCAGTTCGCCACGATTCATAAACGAAGCAGCGTGAATGACACCGGGTGCTAGTGCTTTGCCGTTTTTGATGCTCCGTTCTTCGTATATGACCGTAAAGCTATCGCCTGGTTGAGTATCTCTACTGAACTCGATTCTTCCACTGAAGAGGTCGATAAATTCATCGATAATCTCATAGGGGATTCCAACTGAGAGGCTCGATGTTGCCAGTGAATGATCTATAGTCCCCGATGCTATTCGACGGGTCGTAATTATTTCTGGCTCAATAATCTGGGGCTCATATGCATTTTCATTTAAGCGTAAGAGGAGGACTCGTCCGTTACTGAGTTCTTTTTTCAGTTCTGATATTATACCAGTAGAGCTGACTGTTAGCGCAATCTCTTCTCCCGCGCGTAGGCTTGAAAGTGGAACCCCTGCTTTTCGGAATGCTGCTGCCGCTCTATTTGCAAGAGCGGTTTCTCCCCCATGTTCGTTCCAGATACGTGAAAGTGTATCCCCAGTTCTAACGGTATACGTTCTAGCTGTCGGAGCCGACGGTGATGGAGTTCCCTGTTCTTGTTCGATAATGAGATCTTCTGCCTTTTTGTCATGGTATGGATTCACCGGCGCATCGACTGTTGAGTCGGTTGTTGGTGTTAGGCTTTGAATTCGAGGTGCTTCTCTTGTTGATTCATCTGCAATGCTCTCCCAGTTGAGGTATGCGGCTTTGATGGTCTCAGGGCTCTCTTGAGGGCTCTCTTGAGATTGAGAGACGTTTGAGGATGAAAATAGCAGAGGGGTTAAGAGCAGTGCCTGGAGTACTGCGATGAGACCGATAAAGATACCAATGAGCTTTCCGTTATAGTGTTTCACAAGTCTTATCACTCCTCGCCTAAGATAATGTTCCATGGATGGTTAAAATGACAATGGAAGAAATTGATGACGGCGTCTGCCTGAAACGAATAAAACCAGGTGTAAGTTGAGAACAGAAATTGGGCCCTTAAAGAGGGTTGTGAAGTGTTTCACAAGAAGTAGGAATTGAAAAAGCTGGGGGTGTCTGAAAAGCAGGGGATGAGAAGCGTATAAAAAGCTTATGTGAGTATTCATCGCTATCTCTGTCCTTTGTCGTTGTTCTTTCCTTCAACCGGCGTTGAGCGTTCATTCAAGCGAAAGCCTACTGAGGTTGTTTCGCTGGTTGTTTTGTCTGTCGGTTTCCGAGAAACTGCCCTACCGTATGAGCATAGTCATAAAAGACTTCTGGGAAGAACGGTTCGGAACGATTTATCACTGGTATTTCCGAAGACTTCCCCGAGGAGAGTATAATAGTAAAACAGCGTTATGAAAAGCAGCCGTTTTCTCGCATTAGACATCGGGTCCAAGTTCATTGGATACGCAGTGTGTTGTGGGCCTGTAGGCAGCACACGAGAGAAGGCTCAGAGCACGTCTGGTGCGGAGTTGATGCAACAATCAGCATATATTCAGGAGGTTGGACATACTTGGGAATGTGGGGCTGTGCTCAGGGCTCAGAATCACGCTTTACGAGTTATTCTTTCATTACTCGAGCAGTATGCAGTCTCAGTGCTCGTCGTTGGGTATCCATATCAAGAGTCTGGCAGGTCTTCGGAGCAGGGAGAGGATATCCTTAAGTTCTGTAGGAGAATTAGACGAAGATTCAATCCCGAGGCTCTTCTGGTCACCTATCTCGTGGATGAGTCTTTTTCTTCTGTTGAAGCAGAGGAGAAACTTGGAGCGAACTCTTCTGAAAAGAGAATGCGCTTCAAGGAAACTGGAGAGATTGATGCTCAGGCAGCGCTCATTATCGGCAGGCGATACCTTGAAGATGAAAATAAGTATAGGATAGAGGAATTACAGGCAAGCGCCCTTGGAGAGTGAATGTTTCGTTTAGTTAAGCTCGTTCCATATTTTATAGTGCCCGTGATCATAGGGCTTGCAACGTATTTTTATTTACAAGACCTCTTCTTTCACCCGCGAGATGCAAATTCTACACGAACGGAAATTGTGCAGATTCAGCCTGAGGATACCTCCGAGCAAATATGCCAACTGCTTCTTGATCGCAACATTATCAGAAGCGCTCAGAGTATGTGCCTTTTTATGTCGCTTCGCGGGATATCTTCATTTGTGCCAGGAGAATACGAGCTGAGTCCAGTACTTACCCTCTCCGAGATTATCGAGAAGTTTCAAAATGGTGATCGCTTGCTTCGAACGGTACGTTTTGCCGCTGGAAGTAGCATTAAAGAAATAGATGCTGTTCTTACCAAGGAAGAGATTATTTCTCAGTTTGCCTTTGAGCAAATAACAAGGACGCCAGATCTACTTGCCCGAGCAGGGATCGCAGCGGGGAGTTTCGAGGGATATCTTGGTTTTGGGGATCTGACTTTATCAAAGCCTGCAGACCTTCAGGCACTTTTATGGGAACTGCTTCTCCGAGCTGAGTCGAAGTGGCAAAAAGAGTATACCGAACAGTTGGAAGCACTACGTATGTCGCGCCATGAGATTCTTACGATTGCTTCAATTATACAAAAAGTGACGGCCGAGCCCCGCGAACGTCGTATGGTGTCTGCCGTATTGCACAATCGACTCAAATTAGGGTTAAGGCTCGAAAATTTTGAAACCCTTTTATATGGATCACCAAATGCAGAGGGGCTAACAGCAGAGCAGCTAAAGGCTGTTGCTGGACCGTACAACACATACATGAATTATGGTTTGCCCCCGGGACCGATTACGAATCCAGATCAAGATGCGATAGAGGCGGCGCTCTTTCCACTAGATACCGATGCTGTTCAGTACGAGCGGGATGGTGAACGAAGTATTATATTCGTCTCTGAGGAGACAAAGAACGAATAGAGACTCGGGTGCCTATTCGGCTTTCAAAAAGAGGGTATGGATCAGCAAGTATTTGAAGAAGATCAACATATTCAGTTTCTTCGAACTGCATCTACCACTCAAAAACGTAGGGTAAAGTTAGCCGCGCTCCTGCTTTTTCTTTCCGTATTAGTGCTTTGCATTTCTTTCATTCTTATCCTCTTTCGTCTTGAATTGATGTCGATGGCTGTAGGAATAGGATTTCTTTTTATTGCTAGTGGTATTTTTTTTGCTGCAAGGTTTTATCGCGCTAGAATCGTAAGAAGCGAACAGTTCGCTCAAATCGCCGATCAGCAGTGGAATACACAGGGACGCTTTGTTGCGCTTTGGGATGTTTATATCAGACGTGCTCTGACTCAAAGAGCAGATAAGTTTGCTCTTATTTCAGATCAGCTTCGTCGGACAGGGAATTCGTTTTCTCCCGCCGACCTTCCTCGAGATTCGTCTGTCTTGTATACGGGCCTCGGGCTATTCGTCTCTTGCCTTTTCCTCGGAATGGTAATTGTTTCTGGCTTTAATTCAGAGGCAGGACGTACTGAAGCTGTTCGCAAGAAAATGAGTAGTGAGATTGCTGAGCTGGAAAGTCGTTATCCTCGTATGCCCGAGTTGGTTCAAGAAAAACTTCAGAATTTACAGCAATCATTAAGAGATAGTGATGTTTCAGACAATGCGCTCATAGAGCAGTTTGATAGTGTAATTAGTGATATTCGTGCCGTATCAGAGCTCTATCGTGCAATTCAACCAGAGGAGGAAATAGAGACATTACCAGAAGAGACGACAGAAGATAGCGAGCCTAACGTTTCCCCTGAACGTTCCAACACGAAAGAAGACAGGGAGGAGCAACAAGAAGAAGACAAGACTTCACAGCAAGGTGATCGTGAAGAGAGTGAAGGGAGTGAAGGGAGTAATACTCAATCGAATCAGCAAAAAGAGAGTAGTTCGGAGGGTAAAGAACAGGGCGAACAGGGCGAACAGGGACAGCAGCAATCAGGAAGTGAGCAGGGTCAATCCGAAGGAGGCGAGCAAGAGGCGCAGCAAGGAACTCAAGGGAATAGTGGTGATGCTCAAGGTGAGCAGTCGGCTGAGAGTGGTGAAGGAGAGGCGTCTGAGACAAAGCAGAGTGGCGCTCAAGAAGGCAAGGATGATGGAGAAGGCAGCGAAAAAGGAGAAAGAGACTCTGGAGAGGAGGGGAAAGGGAGCAGCAATAGTGAGCAAGGTAATAATGGACTTGATGCAAGTCCGTCTGATACTTCACCGCAATCGACCGAAGTTTCAGCTGCGAGTGCACTTGATGAAGTGAGTGATGTTCTTGAGGAGATGAAGGAGAGTCTTGAAGAGGGCCTTCAGCAGAAAATGGAAAAAAGGGAGAGTCAATCGAGAGAAGAAGGAGCCGAGAATCAAGGGGAGCAAGCGAATAATTCAAATGACCATGACGCTGGCAAGACAAACAAAGAGTTGCCTGATGAGGGAGATCAGAGAAGTTCTGACCATACGAGCCAAGAGACTGGAGAGTCTGCTGAACACAGTGCTGCTCAGCAACCCGATGATTCGAAGGAGAGTCGAGAGCTTGGAGAGGAAGCAAAAGAAGCTGAAGCGAAGAGTGCAGTTCAGAGTAAAGACGAGCAACAGCTCCGTCGACCGGGTGATGAGCAGGGAAATGGGTTGAAAGAGGGGAGTGTTGGCTTTGAAAATAAGCAGATAGGCTCAATGACAGAGAAAATTGACTCTCAGTATGCCGAAACTACGGGGCAGTTTTCCATAAACGATAAGGAGGTATCCTCATTGCGAGATATGAAGCAGGTTGAGCTTGCTTCGCCTGAAATCAGCAACGGGCCTCGGACACAAAGAATTCCTCCAGAGTATAGAGATATTTTAAAGAGTCGGTAATTTTTACTTGAGGTGAAAGGAGAGAAAAAGCTCATGGAACACTCCGCAAAACTTTCTAGTGCATTAGAAGAGTTTCAACATATCTATACGCAGCTCGATAGAGAGCTTCATAAGACGATTGTAGGATTGAATAACGTTATTGAAGGAGCTTTGGCAGGTATTTTCTGTGGCGGACATGTCCTACTTGAGGGAGTGCCTGGTATTGGGAAGACGTTACTGATCAAAACAATCAGTGCGGCGCTTGGACTGAATTATAAAAGAATTCAATTTACTCCAGATTTGATGCCGAGTGATATTACCGGAACAGAAGTTCTTACGGAGGATGACTCTGGTAGGCGTGGATTTCAGTTTAGTCCAGGCCCCGTATTTTCTCACATCGTACTCGCAGATGAGATTAATAGAGCAACACCAAAGACACAGGCAGCACTTTTGGAGGCTATGGCCGAGGCGCAGGTAACAGTGCTGAATAAAACATATCCCCTCCCACAGCCATTTTTTGTTTTAGCAACCCAGAATCCTATTGAGCTCGAAGGCACATATCCTCTTCCGGAGGCACAGTTAGATCGTTTTCTTATGAAGCTTTGGGTTCCAGCGCCAGCACCAAGTGAACTGAAGGAAGTGCTTATTCGAACAACGGGAGAATCGGAGGCGAAAACCAGTGCTATTTTCACTGAGAATGCCGAGAGTATTATTAATTCTATGAAGTACCTTGTGCGGCAGGTGGTTACACCAGAGCCTCTTCTCGATATTGTGGTGCGGCTTATGAGCCTGCTGCAAGCCGATACAGATGATGGCACCGAGCTTGCTCGAAAATATATCCGATTTGGCCCAGGCCCTCGTGGCGCACAAAGTGTTTTGCTTGTAGCCAAATTTTTTGCGATTCGTGATGGACGTATTCATATTTCAGTAGACGATGTGCGTCGTGCCAGCATACCTGCACTTCGGCATCGAATTGTTCTAAATTTTCAAGCTGAAGCAGATGGAGTACGAACCGATGATATCATTGCAGATGCCTTAAAGCGGTAGAGGCCATGAAGCAATGACGGATTTTGAGATACTCTCTCCTTCATTTTTGCGCCAGCTAGAGATGCTTCAGCTCCGTTCGCGCCGTCGTTTTCTCGGTACGCGTCACGGGGGAAATGCTTCGTTAAAGCGCGGGCACGGAATTGAGTTTGCAGACTATCGTCGCTATGAACTTGGTGACGATCCGCGTCACATTGATTGGGGAGTATACGGCAGAACGGATCGGTTATTTGTAAAGCAGTTTCAAGAAGAACAAGATCTGACCGTCTTTTGTCTCGTTGATAGTACTGCATCGATGCACTATCCAGTCGTGGATCAAAAGTTTAAACGAGCGTCAGAGCTGGCCCTTGGCATGTTATATATTGCGCTCTCACAGCATGAGCGAGTTCACCTTACTGTTCCTGGGCATATCGCTCTTGGTCCGAGTACCGGGCCAGCATTTATTCATTCATTAGCGAATGCGTTGGCAGAGAGTCCTGAGGTGATGCCAGAGCTTCATGCAGCAGGGATTGAGCAATTTCTGATGCAGATACAATATCCTGGAGTTTGTATTTATATTAGTGATTTCTGTTCGCCGCTCGAAGAGATTCAAAGGCAGCTTGAGCTTCTCTATACCCATAATCTCGATGTCATCCTCTTTCGCGTTACTGGAGAACACGATGAAAATCCGAGTCTTTCCTCTTCTCGTGCAATCTTCGTTGATAGTGAAACCAATCAAGAGCTTAACCTTGAATGGTCCCCATCAATGCTGCGCGAGTATCGCTTCCGATATCAAGAGCATGAGCAACATATCAGAAAGCTGGTTACGAAATATCAAATGCGATATTTCGTACTAGCTTCTGCTACTTCGGTTCTCGATTTCTTTTGCCATGAACTCCCAAATGCGGGGGTATTGAGAACATGATTTCTATTGTATCTCCCTGGTATTTCATGTTGCTTCTTCCAGGTCTTGCCGCGCTCCTTTTTGTATATCGAAAGTATAGCAGTGAACAAAAAATACGGTTAGGAACTCTCATGTTTCTTGAGAAGCTCGAGGAGAAGAGCGTCTTTCGAAAAAAGGTTCGACTCCCCCTTCGTTTTTTTGTTGAATTATTGCTCCTTGCTCTTTTGATAGCAGCGCTAAGCGGAATCTCAGTTTTTCAACATCAAGAAGTCATAGCCGTTGTTGTCGATACATCAGAAAGTATGGGACATATGGACGAGGTCGGTAAATCACGGCTGGAGTCCTGCATCGAGCAGATGAAGAATCGTCTTTCAATTGAGTCGAGTGCTGCGCGATATCGGCTTTTTACGACTGCTCCAACCTCTCGAGAAATAACCTCTCAGCCGATTTCACGAGAGCAGGTAATCAGTGCCCTGAATCAACTCGAGCCGGTAGCATCAGAGGGAGAGCTCTTCTCGTTAGGGCATCAGCTGGGCTCAGGAGCTGAGATAACAAAGATCATTACTACTTCTGATCGAGCGCTTGGCTTTGGCAAAGGTGCGCCTACTATCTACTTTGAAAACCTAGAACCACGGATAGAGACAGAGGACGCGTCAAATCTTGCAATAACGTCGATTCAGTTTCTTGAAAAAGAGCGACGGATTGAAGGAGAGGCCAAGCTTTTTGGAGGAAACACCGGAAGTGAAACACTATTCACCGGAACACTTAGCCGCATTGATATCACGAATGGAAAACGGGCGCGTTGGAAGACCATTGAAAGTTTTTCGGAGCGAATGAAGGAGGGAGTATCACATAAGTTTCAGATCGAAAATGTTCCTGTAGGAGCCGCGTATCATGTTGATCTTCGGATTGCGGGACAGAGTGATTCTTTGGAGGCTGATAGCGAGGCATGGATCATTACTGAGCGGGGATTAGAGAACAAAATAGCGGTTTACTCGCCGAGGCCTATCGATACGTTAGGCTTGCCCAAGATCCCAAGTCTTCAATTTGTAGAAGTATCAGAAGACACTCCTAAGAACTCTGAAGACAATTTTCGCTCTCTGATTTCCTATCAACAGCGGCACTCTCGATTCATTGATTCTGGACTTTATATTTTGCCTGTTATCGAAGAGCCTGAGTTGGCTCAACTCATTCGACCAGCGGGAAAAGTATTGCGAACCCAGGCGAATCATCCATTACTTGACTATCTTGATCTTCAATCGCTTGCTTTTAATGAGGTAATTCCCTTGCAAGTTCCGGAGTGGGGCGCTCCGTTAATAGAAGTGGAGGCTGGTGTTATCGCATTCGCTGGAATTTTTGAGCGCCGTCCTATTGTTGCCTTTGGTTTTGAGATTTTCCCCCTGGATTATGGGACAACACCTGTTAGCTCAATATTTTTCTTAAACGCGATGAAGTGGCTTGCGTCGAGTGGAGACGCGGTGAGTAGAGAGCTGAATGTGCGATGGCCATCCGAGTTTGCGGATAATGAGCTTTTATTTGTTTCGGCTCGTGATAAAGAGGGGGTATTGCTTCGCTCGGAACCGCTTCCAGTTCACCGTGGGTTACTGTTTTCTCCGAATGGGGATCCGGTACGCGAACAGAACTTTTTTGCTCAAGCAGAGTCTAATCCTAGTGTTTCCTCTGACACCATGCCGACTATTGAATGGGACTCTGATGCGCTTTTTCCAGTAGCGAGTGAAGAGCTGGGAGACGGAGAGCATTCAACACGAACTCTTCTCATTTGGGCGGCATTCCTGTTGTTACTTTGCGATTGTGCTCTCGTACTTTTTTCACGGAAGTATGTTATGAGGGGCGTATGATTCCTGTTGGCGTTGAACATAGCGCTCTGCTCTATCTTGCGTTGGCTGTCGGAGTTATTGGGAGTGCCGCTCGTTATTTCTATTTCAGGGAGAATCAATTCTTCTCTTGGTTAAGAATTTTTATACTCAGTGTGCTTCTCTTTACTCTCTCACGACCGTATGGAAGCAAAGACGAGGAGCAAAAAGAATCTTTGAACGTTCCGGTACGTATATTAGTGGATATTTCGGAAAGTATGAGCGTGGATGTCGTTGAGAAAGAACTTCAGGCTGTAACGGAGGAGCTTTCTCGTCTGGGCCGAGGTTACGAGATTGTGCCGTTTGCGGGAGGTGTCGGCGCGGGTGTTCAGAGCGTAAGGGGAGCACTCAATCAGGGAGGTCGACTAGAGATCAGCCAGACATCGCTCGGAGCGGCTCTTGAGCAGACGTTAGACTCTCCATCCCGAGATATTGTTCTTATTACTGACGGAGTTGAGACGACTGGGTCAGCTCGTTCTATCATCTCTTTGCTTATGGAGAATGGTAATCGACTCTATCCGCGAATACGGAAAGATCTTCGAAAGAGTCAGCAGGAAGTGGTGCTTGAAAATCTCGTTCTTCCGCTTCATCGAGAGAAAGGTGCCGTTGTAGAAGGTAGTGTCACGTTTTCATCGAGAAGCCAATCAAAGGAAGCTGGCACCTTGGTACTGACTATGAATGGAGAAATTATCCTTGAGGAAAAAATGGTCTTACGCCCCGGGGAGAATCAGATTCGAACGTTTTCTCTGCCATCAACTTCTCAGGAGCAAGATAAAGTAGAAGTCCGATTTTCTCCTGACGGAGAAGGAAAGAGCGTTCTGAGTCGTACGTGGTATCTTCACACGAAGTCGGGTGAACATCTTTTACTGCTTTCTCGGAATGACATTGAGAGTCGCTATCTTAAGACCTTATTTGAGAGAATGAGCATTGAAGTTGATACGACTCTTCAAGCGGGTCAGATGTCATCATTGAGTAAGTATCAAGCCGTCCTGCTCAATAATGTTCTTTATAAAGATATTCCGAGTGCAGTTCGGAGAGAAGTAGCGGAGTACGTTCGAGCTGGTGGACATCTTATCGTCGTAGGAGGCGAAAACAGCTTTGGACTTGGAGGGTATGTCGGAACGGAGATTGACTCTCTTTTACCTGTTGAATCCCTTATTCCTCGCAAAGAGATTAAGCGAGTGAATGTGGCGGTGCAGCTTGTGTTAGATAAGAGCTCAAGTATGAAGTATGGGCAAAAGATAGAGTTCTCGAAAGTTGCGGCTCGAGAAGTAGTTCGGAACTTAAAAGATGGAGATTATTTCGGGGTTATCGGATTTGATACTACTCCCTTTATTGCTTTTCCACTGCGACGGCTAGCTGAATATAGGAATATGGCTATCAGTCGTATTGCTACGCTCTATGCAGCCGGAAAGACCAATCTTTATCCGGCGCTGGATGAGGCGCGGCGTGGCCTTGTTAATATTCCAGCAGGCCGAAAGCACGCTATTGTGCTCACTGACGGACGCATACCGGACGGGGGGCCTCAGTACTTACAACTGGTGCAGCAGATGCGCATGAAAGGCATTACTGTTTCAACGGTAATGATGGGCGCGGATGTTGATACCAGTCTATTACGCAGCATGGCGCAGTATGGAGGGGGAAGTTTTTATCAGACGAGTGATGCAAGTGCGTTGCCACGAATTTTTCTTTCAGATGTTCAAGTCAGTATGCGCGAAGATACCATGAAGGAGTCGAAAGAGTACTCTGTCAGACGTCGGACAGATCGAGCGGAAAAAGACTTTTCGATATCGCTTACGGAGTATCCCTCAGTTGCAGGATATGTCAGTACCAAAGCACGCCGACCCGAATATGTGGAGCTATTAGTAACGGGTAGCGGAAAGGCCGAACCCCTCTTAGCAACGAGAAGGCTTGGTATGGGAAAGACCGTCGCATTTACTACCGATATGAGTGGTCGCTGGTCGAGTAAGTGGGTTAGCTGGGGTTCGTTGCAGCAGTTTTGGCGAGAGCTCCTTTTCCCTGATAAGGAATCAATTGAACAGGGGAGCGCTGATGAGCCAGATTATGATTTTCGTTGGTACTTTGATGGTGCAGATCTGGTCTTGGATACGATACTTTTCGAAGAAAATGAGCAACTCCGTTCGCTTTTGATTACTGAAGGCTCGGGAGTCACCCAAGAGTTTGTGCCTGAGCGAGTTGCAGAGGGGAGATACCAGGTTCGTGTGTCAAAAGAAGTATGGAGCACCTCTCCGCTGACGGTTTCTGGCACTACTGAAGAAAAGCAGTTTGGGCCAATCACGATTCAACTGGGAGGGGATGTTCGTGATGAGATGCGACCAGATTCTGTACAAATTGAGTTATTAAATGAGCTAGCAAGGAGAACTGGTGGCGCTGTGAATACCTTACCAGATGACCAGTGGCTTGCTGGTAAAAAAGCCAAGAGAGGGGTGGTGCGCCGTGACTATACAGAACCCTTCCTCTTTTTCGTATTCCTGTGTCTTCTCATTGATATCATAAGAAGAGCAATTCCTTCTCGGAGGCTCTCCCCACGTCAGAACCTGCTCTTGAGGAATAAGAGAGTGTACAGGTAGGGCCAGAAGCCAGGAGCAGTGGTGATGAAGAACCGTGGTTTACTTGAGTAAAGAATCGCTCGCTGTTAGGCTCGTGGGGTAGGAAGGAGACAAAGACAGGGGTCTAATAGTCTAAGTATTTGATTCTACAACATATATTTTCTTATGAGGTTCTCTCTCGTTTCGTGTGAATGGTCTCTTATTTGCACTCGTTAACGGCTATTTTTTCAATATTTTTGGGGGTGAGTTCTTTTTCGGGTTCTTTCAGATGTTTTATCTCCATAACGAAATAGCGTGAAGTTTGGCTCGAGTTGTGGCTCGATGTGATCCGCGCCGAAATGTAAACCATTAAGAAGAGAGCTTTGTGGAACAGAAGAAAGAAGAAACTCCTCAGTCAGCAATAGACAGTAGTTCCAACGATACAGATTTAAGTAAAGCAACGGGTCCAAGGTCGGAAGAGTATCCGGGACGTGGTAAACCTGTTCCGCGTAATCAACCGTTTGCCAGTGCGAAGCTCTCTGGACTGAGCGAGCATGAAGGGATGGTGGAAGGGACGGTACGAATCGTACCCGCTTTCGATGATAAATGGGATAAAGAAGAGTTTGCTGATGGCCCAACTACTCTAGAAGAACAGCAAAAGAGACTCTCTATTGGATTTGAGCGCTCAAAAAACGATCTGTT
>Ga0075480_10001436_pt1 | contig 15137 bp, 14 predicted proteins | sample DEB08_DNA_7_FD_81590 | JGI IMG/M metagenome (GOLD analysis project Ga0075480, IMG submission 81590) | Aqueous microbial communities from the Delaware River and Bay under freshwater to marine salinity gradient to study organic matter... | ecosystem: Environmental > Aquatic > Marine > Coastal ... | reverse complement strand
CATCCTCGAAATAAACAAGAAAGAACTATATGAGGGATGTCCACATGTAAGAGATATAGATATCTTCTTAAAAAATTATGGATTTATTCGAACAGATACCCACTACTGGGAAGACTCATACTCCTGGGGAGATGCTTTTTATATAAAAAAAGAGTTAGTCAGTTTTAATCGATACTTGTTTTCAAGTTTTAAGAATTTTCTTTACAGTTTTAAAATTCTATATAATCCAATTATTAAAACTAGAAACATTTTCTGGAGATTTAGAAATAAACATAGTTAATAGTAAAATCTAATTTTGTAAAAAATGAGTCCTTATTAAACTACTTAATGATAATTTCAAATCAATGTATTAATATTTTTATTAAACATGAATCTAGATACAAATAAAAAAATTATATACGTCAGCCCTAGTTTATATATCAATGGTTCTGTGGCAGTTGTAGGTTCAAGCGGCAGCTTATTAAATGAAAATTATGGAAAATTTATAGATACTTTTGATAATGTTATTAGATTTAATCGCGCAGAGGTCTCAGAAGCATATAAAGATCATACTGGCTTAAAAACAACCTTAAGGGTTGTTAATAACCATGTTTTCGATAATGTTGACATTTCTAAATACGGCTATACAAATTCTCCAAAAAATTTTGTTAAAAAACTACGCAATACGAATATTTTATACATTGGCCCTGACGAAGGACCTTGGCAGAAGAGAAAAAAAAATACACATAAATCAAATAATTTATTTAGGTTTGATTATTCACAGCTAGAGAAAATGAAACATGACATGGGAATTAAAACTGATAAAAATTTACAGGTAGGCACAATAATGATTGCACTATGTGTTTTCTCAAACCAAAAACCTAATCTTTTTGGTTTTGATTTAGTAAAAACAAATAGAACTCATTATTACGAAAATAGACCTAGTGAACCAAATTATCAGGTTCACAGTCCAGACTTGGAAATTGAAGCAATCAAGAAACTGGCTGAAAAGTCAAAATTAAAAATTTATTAAGATACTACACAACCTTTTTAAAAGGATAGATATCTGTTTAAACATTAGTGAATTTATTTAAGAAATATTTACTGTTTCCTTAGGCCTTTAATTAATTTTTTATTTATAATTTTTAATTTATTTTTATATGAGCTTTTCAGAAACTTTATCCACCTATTCTCATTTCTATAAACTTTTTTTATAAGGTATTTATTTGTAGAAAATAATTTCCTTCTAATCAAATATTTTTTGTAGGAAGGTTTATTTTTGACATTTTCATGTAATAATTTCCTTCTAATCAAATATTTTTTGTAATAAGATTTTTGTTCAATATTTTCTTTTAGTAACAAAGGTGTCTTGGGGTGAAAAACTTGAGCTGCCATTCTTGCAATTTTAGTCTCTATCTCAACATTTTCCGGATAGGTAACTACTCTTTTAGATAATTCTAAATTGTTATCAAGGGATTCAATATAACTTTTAACATGAGTGCCTTCAGCAAAAACTAAAGAGACATATGAATAAATTGGTGAAAGACAAACTCCATCATTTTTGCTTATAGTATAACTCCACCTTATAGACCATGAATCAATATTTCCTTCTAATTGATTAACTAACATTGGAGTTAAATCCTTTCCTCCTTTATTAAAATTTAGTTGGTTATTAATTTCAAGAATTTCATTTCTAAGCACGGTATGATCTAGAATCACTTTATTCCACCTGTCAGTCCAAGATCCCCAACCATGAGAAGAGTTTCTAAATGTGAAATATGTGTCATACTTATATTCTTTCGATATGTTAAAAATATTTGGATTGAACCCCATGCCATTTATCGTCCAAACTTTTTTTTTATCAATATATTTCTTCAACGACTTATTCATATATGTTAAAAAATAAGGAGATATCACGAGATCATCTTCTAATACAATGAATGATTCATATTGGGCCGAGACTTTGTCAATGCCATAGATTATTGAATCCGCTAAACCTAAGTTTTCTCTATGTTCAAATATTTTTAGTGACTTTGAAAAATCTTCTAGAGAGTGTAGATATTTTCTTACTTCTTTCACTTTTGATTTATCTGATACGGAATTATTTTTTGGCCCGTCAGAAAAAATAAAAATATCTGTGTCTTGAGTTAAATGATCAGATTGTAATGCAGAAATAACTTTCTTGAGAGTTTCTAACCTGTTGTAACAAAACAAGATTAAAGGTGCATTTTTAGATGAAGAATTTTTCATATAATTAACACAAAAAGCCTAGCTGCTGATTATTTAGTAGTTTTTTAAAAAGATTACCATAGAAAAAACTCAATTTTATACTCAAAAATAAATAAGCTTTTGTCATAATACAATTTTAGACACGTAGTGGGCTTTTTCGAAAAAGATTAATATTGCCAACAATAAAGTTATTTTTATAACTGTAAGTACTTTAGGGTCTAAATTTTGAAAATGTTATTTTTGTAAAACCTCTTTATTTTGTGGATGCACTTTATTTAAGTAAATCGTAAAAAAATTACTTTAATTTTTTTTATTTTAAATTAAAACTAAATATTATCTAGAGTTAAAAATATGCTTGTGGCAACTACAACCATCTCAGTTTATGACTTGAAAATTAAACAAGAAATTTTGTCCTCTACGACTACATTACAGGAATTGGATTCTAAATTAATTGGTTCTCAACTAATTGAAGTTAGCTCTGTATGAATAAAATCTCTGTTGCTATACCTACTTACTATTCATCTAAATTGATTGAGGACACTATCAACCCCTTGTTAAATAACAAAATTATTGATGAGATTGTCGTTACAGATGACTCAGAAGATAAAAATGAATTTAATGAGCTTTCTAGAAAAATCAATAATTTAGTAGAAAACTCCTCAGTTAAAATTAAAATATCAAAAAATAGTAAAAAGTTAGGTGGTTTTAAAAACAAATATCATTCAGTTTCAAAAACTAGTAACGATTTTGTTTACCAGATTGATTCTGATAATATTCCTAGTTATAGATCTCTTCAGTTTATTGAAAAATCTCCTGAAAATATTTTTGACAAAGACTTGCTATATTTGCCATCGAGAATTTATTTATTTAAAAAGTCAAAATATGAAGCCCTTTTTAAGTCAAGAAGTAGAATTATATTTGCAAAAAAAAATAAAAGAATCACTCCCAAGTATTTACAAAATGCACTCAATCAAAATATTAATTTTGTAAAGGATAAAGATGCAACTTGGCTTTTAAATGTAGGAAACCCATTCTTCTATAAAGAGTCTTATTTAGCAAACTTACAAAAAGGATTAGAAAAATCTGAAGAAGTATTAGCAGCTTGCTCAATTGCCATGTGTTATTATTGGGTATTGTCGGGAAATGACATAAATATAAGTAGTTTTTTAAAACATCATCACAGGCTTAGAGCAGATAGCTATTGGGTAACAGCTGGTGAAAATGCCCCCAATTCAGTTAATCACTTTAGTGAGGAAATTAAAAATTTGTAAAATAACAATTTTGCAAATTACAATCGAATATAAATATTCATCTAATTTATCAAACATGTTCAAGGTATAGTAATTTTAAATAAATATGTTATATAATTCTGAATATGGTCAATGATTTAAAAATCGCAACTTTGGTAATTTCCTCAAATACTTATCCAGCTGTAAGAAATTCAAAAGTTCAAAAAAAGTTGTTTCTAGGCAATTCATTCGACAAAGACTTAACTTTTTGGTACAAAGCTGGAACTAGGCAAAGTTTAGAAGGAAATAAATTTATGCTAATTGAAAATGATTTATTGATAGATACGAGTGACAATACTAGAAATATGGGTATGAAAACTTTACTAGCCTTTGAATGGTTAGAGCAAAATTATGAATACGATTTTATAGTGAGGCCTACACCAAGTTCTTATATAAATTACAATAATTTGGAGAACTATATTCAAAGCAACTTATTACATCATAAGTATGTTTACGCCGGAAAAATTCAAACTACTAACAATAAAAAGAAACAACCTATAGATTTTATTAGCGGTTCAACATTCATTCTGAATAAAGCAAGTGTAAAAAAAATACTAGATAATAAATTAAATTGGGACCATACCTATTGGGACGATGTAGCACTCTCCATTTTAATGAAAAAACTTAACATTAATCATCAGGAAACTGAGAGATTTGATGTAACTGGAAACCCATTAGAGCAGAATATTCCAACCACATATTATCAATATAGATGTCGAGCTGACAATCATTATGGATATCCAAGATATTTAGAATCTAAAAATCTAAAAATAATTCATAAACTTTCAAACAAACAGGAACTAAATAAAATAGCCAGGTTTTTCCTAAGTATTTTTTATAAATTTTCTAAGTTTTTTTATGTGTACCAATTTGGGTGGAAATTGTATGAGCATGTTAAGAATGTTATAAAAAAATTACTTCCAGAAAGTGCTTATAGAAATTTAAAAAAAATTTTTAATAAGAAAATAGAGCATTTCAAAAATGTTAGATTCAAATTCTAAACTAGTATGAAGAAAAATGCTATTGTCAACTTACAGGGAGGTTTAGGAAACCAAATTTTTCAAATTGCCTTTGCTTTAGAGTTAAGATCAAGAAATATTAGGACCCTTTGTGACATTCATTTCTATGATTCCAATATGCAATTCCCAAGAAATTTAGAATTAAACCCTAAAGAATTTGGAATAAATACTGTCAAGTATAAAAATAACAAGCTTTTTTCAATGATGAATTCTTTATTCCAAGAAATAGATTCTTTCAATTTTGATGATCTTAAATACTTCAATAGGTTTGTTGGTTACTATCAAGACTTTATGATTCTTGACAAACATAAGGAATCAATCAAAAATATATTAAATCTATATAATCCTCAACATAACAAAGAATTAGTGGCGATTCACATTAGACAAAATGATTATAAGGAAATTAATCAAGATTTAGCTGATTCATATTACAAAAAAAGTATTGATGAATTGCTAAATTCAAATAAAAATTTTGTATTCGACATATTTACTGATGACGTAAATTTTGTTCCTAATTCAAAAATTTTTAAAAACATAAATCATGTATTTTATCCTGATAAAAAAATCAAACCCTTAGAAGTTTTCAGCGACATGTGTCGTTATAGACACTACATAATTGCTAATAGTTCCTTTTCAGCTTTAGCTGCATACCTATCAAACTCTGATCACAAAGTTGTAGTCTACCCAGATCCATGGTGGAGATTTTCAGAAATCCAAATTAGAAATATACCGTTATCATGGATACCTATTCCTAATAATCAATAATTTATTTACTATTAGCTTTATTCAAAATTGCCAGAATAAATACATAAAATGAAAATATAAAATAGAAGTAAAACAAAACTTTACTTGTTGAAATTATAAAAAAGTTAATTAAATTTTCTGTAAAGCCCCATCCAATTGAATAATATGTAGTCGACAGCAAGTTTATGAAAATCAAAATTATTCTTACAGATTTAGTAGTAGATTCATAAATTATATATATAAAGAGAGAATTAAATATAAACTTGTATCCCCAGTTTGCATAAATATTAATTAAAAAACATAATGGAAATAGCATTACGGTTTTATCAACAGCCAATTTCTTTATGCTAATTTCTAATCTATTGGAATTTATTTTTTTTCTAAATAGCGTCAATACTATTAATAACACGATTGTTAAATAAGCAACTTCGTCAAAGCCAATGTATTCATTTAATAATACAAAATCGTGAAGTAATCCAAATGACCTTGTAAAGCTTATGGGGTTTGGAAGCAGAGAATTTTGAATATAATAGTGAAAAATGATAACTGATGTATTGAAAATTAAGTAAATAGAAGTAAATACAACATGTTTAAGTTGTCTGTTTAATATAAATATTAATAAATATCCAATAAATAAGACTAATGTATAACTTTTAATTAACGTGAAGATAGTTAAAATAAAAAAATTAAAATTATTAAATCCTGTAACATTTTTTTTAAGCAATATACAAATATATAAAAATATGAATATATCAGTGTTAAGTGAAAATACTAAAAAATGAAAACCAGGTGAAATTAATATAGAGATGATTAATAGGGCATTCACATTTAAGTAAGTTAAAAAAAATAATGTAATTAAAAAAAATATAGAACCTATCGAAATTGCTATTAGCCAAATCTCGTCAAACGAAAGTTTGATATATTCTGTAAGGAGTCCATACCCAATTGAATCTGGACAACTTATTTCCTCATTTAAGAATCTATAATTGTAAACAAATGGACCAGTGTTGCATCTCAAGTAATGTAGAAAGTTTTGCATATCCCAAAAAAATGACGAATTAGGATTTTCACTAAAGGTATTGTAAATGGCATTAAAGTAGTAATTTACTGGTATTAATTTTAACAAGACAGATTCACGGGCATTAAAAGAAAAATCTTTATTAATGCCTAAAATAATGAAAATTATGAATGCTAATAAAAATATTCTATAATCTAAATACACCAAAATATTTAAAAATAAAAGATAGAAAATGAGAAACTTAGTATTTTCTGTAATGCTTAACACATTCATATGTTAAATAAAATATTCTCAAACATACAAAATATAAAAAATAATTTGAAATAAATTAAATAATTTTAAAGTGCAAACTTTGTTAAAATATTAAAGTAATGACTTCACTTCAACCATGGAACAATATTCCAAAAGCCACTAACTCAAAGACTATTAAATATAATAAAACAGAATCCATTGATTTTAACAATAAAACAACATATCTTCCAAGAGGTCTGGGAAGAAGTTACGGAGATGTTTGCCTAAACAATGAAGGTACATTAATCCTTACAGATAATCACAAATCCATTATTAATTTTGATCATGAATATGGAACTATAGAGTGTGAGGCAGGTATTTCTTTAAATGAAATATTAAAAATCATTACACCACTTGGATGGTTCTTACCGGTTGTACCGGGTACAAGTTTTGTTACAGTTGGAGGTGCAATTGCTAATGATATTCATGGTAAAAATCATCACAAAAGGGGAACATTCGGTAACTTTGTGGTCAGTTTGGATTTATTAAGATCAAATGGTGAAGTCATGACCTGCACTTCAGAAGAAAACCCAGATTTTTTTCGCTCAACAATTGGTGGATTAGGTTTAACAGGACTTATAATCAAAGCAAAAATAAAGTTAATACCTGTTAAAAGTAATTTAATAAATAGTAAAAACATCAGATACAATTCACTAGATAATTTTTTTGAAGTGAACAATCAAATGGAAGAGAAAAACGAATATACCGTTAGCTTTGTGCACTTAGGTTTTGGTCAGAAAAAAAATAAACTTCGAGGAGTATATCATGTTGGTAATCATGCTGAGTTAGTAGAAAATACAAAAAAAATAATCAAACCAAAAGAATTAAGTTTCAGATTACCCTTTCCTCCGAATATTTCAGTAGTTAACAATTCCTCAATAAATTTGGTTAATAGAGGATATTACTTAATAAATCAAAATAGTGACTGGAGAAGACAACACTACCGAAATTTTTTCTTTCCTCTTGACTCTATTAGAAATTGGAACAAAGCATATGGAAAAAAGGGTTTTTACCAGTACCAGTTTGTTGTTCCCATGAGCAATTCAGATGAGATTTTTAAAGAGTTAGTTTCAATAATTAATTCATATAATCAAAAACCAGTTTTAGGAGTTCTCAAGACTTTCGGAGAAATAGAGTCTATTGGTATGCTCTCATTTCCAACAGAGGGTGTTACTTTAGCAATTGATTTCCCAAACAAAGGGATAGAAACCTTGAAAATGCTTGATTATTTAGATTCAATTATCATTGACGCAGGAGGCAGGCTTTATCCTGCAAAAGATGCCAGAATGAACAAAGAAACTTTTCAAAAAAGTTTTTTAAATTTTGGTGAATTTGAAAAATATATCGATCCATTATTTAGTTCATCATTTTTAAAAAGAATTAATCAATAATAGGTACAAGATGCTTATTTATTTTTAGTAGTCAATGCCTTTGTTATAATAACCTCCTTATTTTCAAGCTTCCAATAAAAATAAGAAATCTTATTATCAATAACATCAATAAGTTCTTCATATTGCTTCTTTATAAAAATAAAATATAAATTCAAAATACCTTGTTCGTTAGTTATTGAAAAAGGGTACTTTTTAATTAAATGCATAATCTCACTTAAAGTATTATTTTCTATTATTTTTGTATCTAAATAAATCAATCCCGTCTGAAAGTAGTTTGTTATTTCTAAATCTACCTCATGGGTTAAAGAATTAAACCCTGGATGCAAAGAATCAAATTGCGATTCTAGCTTCCATTTATAATTTGGATATCCATCTGCTCTTGCTAATAGATTTTTATTTGGAGTTTCTTTTAGAAGATTATTTATATCGTGATGTATAGTCATATTTATATCCATATAAAAAACATAAGGCCATTTTTTCAACTTTGAGTGAAACAAATATAATTTATGCCATTGAAAATTTTTAGTTTTATGTCGATTAACATCTACTTTTAAATTTGAAAAAGATGTATCAGTTAATTTATCAAACTTTATTTTTTTAAATCTCAATAAAGTCACATTATTTTTTCTATTTAGATATTTTATAAGAAAGGACGGACATGTTAAGGAGGTTATAACTACTATTTCATTTTTATAATTTCCATTAATTCTAAGTTGCTGATAAATTCTAGGAAAATGTTTATATAAGTATTTAAAATTACCAACAAAACACACTACAGGACTTGTTTTAATTTCCATAACTTATATGTTAATTATGTTTAATATCTTTTTGATTAAATTAAAGTTTATTGCTTCTAGTTACAATTTAGAAATATAATTGTAGTAATGAAAAAAATAATTGATGATATTTTTTACGTATCCAAAATCACTGGAATCAAAAACAAGAAATTATTGGTAATTTTTTCAATATTGCTTTCACAATTAACAGCAGCTACAGACCTTGCATTGATAGCCGTTTTTGCTGCAATAATTGCTGATCAACTTACAAACATTGAATTTATTAATTTATTACTCGAATTTTTTATTAATAATAAATTTTTAATTGGTTTACTGGTTTTTTTAAGATATTTGATAAGCTATTTACAATTTTCAATAATGAAACAATTAGAATTAGCTGTAACAATTAGTCTTAAGAATTATATGTTCACAAGAATTCTTGAACAAAAAAATTATTCAAAAGCAGATACTTTTTATTTTATTAATACTCTTTCTACACATATAGCTTTCTTTTATTCAAACTTTGCACAACTTATGAATCATTTGCTTCAATCCGTTGCATATTTCATTTATCTAGTAATTGCTGATGTTTCAGTAGTGGCATACTTTGGAACCGGTGCATTAATTTTGGTTTATCCGTCGTATAAATTAATTAAAGCAGCACGAGATTATATGCATAAAGGGTACGAAGCTGGTAAATTTGCAAACAAAACACTCATAAATGCTATTGAGAATCTACCTTTAATAAAAATATTGAGAATGGAAGAGTCTGAATCTAAGAATTTTAGTAATACCTTAAAAGAGGTTTACGACACTGTATTTAATAACCAAAAAATTGCTTTCATTAATCAACAGTTGCCCAATTTCTTTACTTTGTTTGTTTTTGCTTTAATCTTAAACTTTAATCAAATTGCAGATACTTTAACATTAGCCTTTCTAGGTGTAACGGTTAGAATGTTCCAGTCACTATCTAGCATTTCAACTTCATTAAACTCTGTAGTAAATTCCCAGGTTCACGTTAAAGAATTTGTCTTACTAGAAGATAAAAAAAATTATATCAACAAGAGTTATTTACAAATACATGACAATAGAGATATAGAACTTGAAGGTGTATTTTTTAAATATGCAAATAGTGAAGAGTACATATTTGAAAATTTAAATATTTTATTTGAAAAAAACAGTCATAATCTCATTGTTGGTGCAAATGGTACTGGAAAAACTACCTTGTTAGGACTGATTGGAAATATATTGATTCCGGAAAAAGGGAAATTAACTTCGTTCACTGAAAATTTTGCTTATATAGGTGCAACACCTTTTATATTTCAAAAGTCACTGAGGGAGAATATTTTATATGGTAACAAATTTGATGTAGAAGACTCTGTAATACTTGAAACACTTTATAAATTTGAAACTTTTAAAGAAAAAAGTAGTTATGACCTGGACAGGGAAGTTGAAACTGCTACTTTATCTTCTGGACAATTACAAAAATTGGCATTTACTAGGGCTTTGCTACATAAGCCAAAAGTTTTATTACTAGATGAAGCGATGGCTAATATGGATGAAAAATCAAAGGAACTTGTTTTATCGATTATGAAAGATATGAAAATAACAGTTATTAATTCAACTCATGATCCAGAAAGGTTTGAAAATATAGATACCATTATTAAATTAGAATCGATCAATGAAAAGAGAATTGTAAAAAAGATTCGCCCAACATGAAAAAAATACTAATTGTTCACAACTTTTATCGTCACTATGGTGGAGAAGACTCAAACATATACGAAGAAATTAAATTTTTAAAAAGTGATTTCGAGGTTGAATTCTTTCAAGCTGAGAATAGTGGTAAGCTTTCATTTTTTACTTTACTTAGCTTAATAACTAGATCAAACTTTAAAATAAATAAAGATTTTGTTAATACTTTGAACGACTTTAAACCCAATGTAGTTTATGTACACAACACCTGGTTTAATATTAATTTAGGTATTTTTAAAATTTTATCAAAAAGAAAAATTCATACCGTTTTAAAAATTCACAACTTTAGGTATGATTGTTCTAACTTTTTTTTAGCTAAGAACCACTTAAAAGGTGAAAAAAGATGTGATGCATGTGGGTTTGAGTATAAAAAAGGGTTAATTTTAAACAAATATTTTGAATCCTCATACATTAAATCAATATTTTTGTATTTCTACTCTTTAAAATATTTTAAAATACTATTGAATTCTGAAATAAAAATTATAGCTATCAACAATTTTCACAAACTGAAACTTGTTAATTTAGGCATCTCGGAAAATAAATTATCAGTAATAAATAATCCGTTAAACCTTGATCTCGAACAAGTAAAAAAAGAGGGAAAAAATGTAGTTTATGCCGGAAGACTTTCACGAGAAAAAGGTGTAGAAGAGCTTATAGAGGCTTGGAAAGATGCAGATATTAAGGATTATAAATTACTAATCATTGGTGAGGGTGAACTTCAAGAGCAATTAAAACTCAAATATAATGGAAATAATATAAAGTTCTTAGGGTTTTTACCAAATGAACAAGTTCTGGAGCACATATCAAAATCTATTGCTGTTGTGACTGCAACAAAGCTTTACGAAGGTCACCCAAGATTGCTATCTGAAGCTTCCGCTTTAGGTACTTTGTCGATATACCCATCATTCGGAGGAATGGATGAGTTTTTTCCAGAAAATTATGAATTTGCATTTCAGCAGTTTAACTACGATGACCTTAAAAATAAATTTACTCTTCTCACTGATAAACAAGTAAGAAAAGATTCTATAAATAAAGTTACACTTCATACACAAAAATTATTAAATAAAAATACGATGAGAAATAATTTTATTAAAATTTTTGAGGAGCATTTCTAATTCTTATATCTGTGATTATGCCCGTAATGAACAATGAGAGTTCAATTGTTGAATCTATAGATAGTATTCTCAAACAAACTTACGAGAATTTTGAATTCTTAATACTAGATGATTTTTCAAATGATAATACATACAAGATTATCAAGGAGTATGAAGAAAAAGATGACAGGATAAAAATATTTAAAAATAATAAAAACTTAGGATTAACAAGGTCATTAAACATCTTAATCTCACATTCCAAGGGGTCATTAATAGCAAGACAAGACGGTGATGATATGTCTTTTCAGCACAGATTTGCTAAACAATTATATTATTTTCAGAACTTAGATTATGATTTTTGTGTTACAAGAGCTGAAACTTTAAAAGAGAGTAAAGTAATTCCAAAGTTTAGCTACAACATTCCAGCCAGGTTAGTATCAAATTTAAAAAACCCATTTATTCACGGTACGTTAATGATAAGAAAAGAGACACTTTTAGAGATAGGAACTTACAACGAAAGTTATTATTATGCACAAGATTTCAAGCTTTTCAAAGACCTATTAAGTAAAAATAAAAAATTTAAACATATAAAGGAACCTCTATACAGGCTGAATACTCAAAACAATATTTCAACCTTTAAAAAAAGAGAACAAAAATTCTATTCAGATGCAATTAAAAGAAATCAACATCCTACAAAATTTATTAAGTAATTTTTTAAAATAAAGATCTTACTTTTATAAAAAAATAATATAGACAGTAAATTTTAAAAATTATTTACCATGGAAAGAGTGCGATGAAATTTAAATAACTAATATTTTAAGAATATCTGAATGTATTATTGGTTATGCATGTAAAGGAAATTTCATTAAAATTTATACAACTAAAATAAATGAGTCCTGGATTATTGACAGAATAAAAAATGAATGGATTTCATACAACAAGCAACTGAATACAAATTTTAAACTCTTTTCAAATATTGTGTGGATATTAGCTCCATGGTCATACAACAGTAAAGATTTCAGAAAATTTAAAAATAAAAAAGTTGTTTGTTCAATCTATCACATTGAAAATATCGCAAAAAATAGTCCAGAAATAAATAGGATTAAGGAAGTAGACAAATTTATAGATGCTTATCATACTATTTCATTAAAAACAAAGGATGAACTTGCTAAAGTCACGGATAAACCTATTTACTATATTCCACTTTGGGTTAATCAAAATATTTGGCACTACATTAAAAATAAAAAAGATTTAAGAAATAAATATAATTTTGATGATAAAGATTTTTTGCTCGGTAGCTTTCAAAGAGATACTGAGGGAAATGATCTTTCATCGCCGAAGCTTATTAAGGGTCCAGATATCTTTATTGAAATTGCAAGAAGTCTTTACGAAACCAATAAGCATGTAAAAATTGTTTTGGCGGGAAAGCGAAGACAGTACGTAATATCAGAACTTGAAAAACAAAATATTCCCTATGAATACTTTGAAATGACAGACTTTGAGAATCTTAATGAACTTTATAATATCTTAGATCTCTACCTTGTTACCTCAAGACTTGAAGGAGGACCCCAGGCATTAGTTGAGTGCGGATTGACAAAAACACCGATAATTTCCACAAATGTTGGAATCGCAGATAAAATTTTGTCTCCCGAATCTATTTTTGACTATAAAAAATTATCTACATTTAATAAGGCTAAACCGAATGTTGATTTTGCCTTTAAAGAATCTTCAAAATTAATAATTCCAAATGGAATGGTAAAATATATAGAAATGTTTGAGAAAGTTTATGAAAGTTAGTATTGGGTCAAGGATTATTAATGGCCCTTGGGGAGGGGGAAACTTATTTGTTCTAAACCTAAAAAAGTTTCTTATCCAGAATGGACATGAGGTTGTACATGATCTTTGCGCAAAAGACATTGACATCATACTGCTTACAGATCCTCGCAGTAGAAAGGAATCATCTTCGACTTTTAATCATTTGGACATTTTAAAGTATAAAAAATATGTAAATCCAAATGTCACTGTCCTTCAGAGAATTAACGAATGTGACGAAAGAAAGGGAACAAACTATATTAACAATTTTTATCTTGAAGCTAGTAAATGTGCTGATCACGTCATCTTTGTTAGTAATTGGTTAGAAAAAATATATATCGATATTGGGATGCCAATAGATAAAACCTCAGTAATTATGTCAGGTGCAGATGAAGATGTATTTAACAGTGAAGGTTTGTCAGAGTTTAATCACAAAAAAATCAAAATTGTGACTCACCACTGGAGTGCACACATGAATAAAGGTTTTGAAATCTATGAGAAATTAGATAGCCTAATATCAAGTGCTAAATATCAACATTTTGAATTTACCTACATAGGCAATGTTCCTTCTGGAGTGAGTTTCAATAATACAGAAATTAAAGAAGCTTTATCGGGTAAGGCTTTAGCTAATGAAATTAAGAAAAATCATATATATTTGACTGCATCTATTAACGAACCATCAGGCAATCATCACATAGAGGCTGCACAATGCGGATTACCAATACTATATTTAGACAGCGGAGGTATTCCAGAATATTGTAATGGTTACGGTGTTAGTTTTACTAACAATTTTGAAGAATCTTTAAATAAAATAGTTGATAACTACTACACACACAAAGCCAAGTTAGAAGACTATCCTTTCTCAGCTCAAACAATGTGTGAAGAATTCCTTAATCAATTTATTGAAGTGAAAAATAAAAAGCTCTATAAAGAGCCAGAGATAAACAAAATTATTATGTATATATTCCTTTTCAAAAACAATGTACAAAAATTATTTACAAGTCTAAATATTAAGCAGTATATTAAAAATTTGATCAAAAGGATTATCCAATGAAAAATCTTTCTTTTTTCAATGACATCCCCGGTATGTCGATAGATTATCTTGAAAGTCTTAGATTAGATAAAAGCTTCAATTTTTTACCAACCAAAAAAGGATCTACTAAATTCGGAAAAAAAATTAATATGGGGTACAACTGTTATGCAATAAAGCTTTATAAGATTACAAATAATTGGGAGAAATTAGAACAAAACAAGAAAAGTGAATGGGTAAATTTTTTGTTAAATTATCAAAATCATGATGACAAGAGATATAAAAATTACTTTATAGACTCAGAAGTAATAAATTACTTTAACAACCCTTTTTCTGTTTATAGATTAAAAAATAATTTAAAAAGTGCACTAAATAGCTTTGCAGGTAAAAATTATGAATTAATGGAAAATCATGTTTTTAAAACAATAAACGCTGACAACAAACAGGTTATTTCAACTTTAAAAGAAGTCAACTCAGATATATTAAAAACCCCGCTTATAGATCTAAACAACTTTGATAATATTGAAGATTATTTAAGTTCTTATGACTGGAAAAAACCTTGGGATGCAGGTGCACAATTTTCATCTTTATCAGTTTATAGTGAAACATTTAATCTAGGACTAGATCAAAGATTATATAACTTTATTTCCAACAGACTAGACAAAGATTCTGGCTCTTATTTTGATGGTAATCCTAATAATTCTAGACAGATT
>Ga0075480_10001435_pt1 | contig 15145 bp, 13 predicted proteins | sample DEB08_DNA_7_FD_81590 | JGI IMG/M metagenome (GOLD analysis project Ga0075480, IMG submission 81590) | Aqueous microbial communities from the Delaware River and Bay under freshwater to marine salinity gradient to study organic matter... | ecosystem: Environmental > Aquatic > Marine > Coastal ... | reverse complement strand
GGTTGTTCGTCGCGGGTCAATCCGTCACGCTCGGCACGCCGTCGCAACATGTCGGCATAGGCCTCCTCGAGGCCGGTCTGCGGGCCTTTGGCAGCTACACCCAGTGCGTCGCATAGCGCCAACGTCTCGGCATTCGTCATGCCGAGTTCCTTTGCCAGTTCGTTCAGTTTGATCTTCTTCGCCACCGTCAGGTCAACCCTTTCGCCTCGTCGTCATCGTGGGCACCTTCACCCCATCCTGCCAGCACATCTGCCGCAACCCTGCGTCGCCATGCTCGCTCGAACCCGCCGTTACGAATTCCCGCGGCAATACACACCGCGCCGCACACCCACGCACCACGTCCCGGCGCGGTGCTCGATTCAACTGGTCGACCAGCGTCATCGAGTACGACGCGACGCAGGTCGCTACGCGATGCACGCCGGCGACAGCCAACACAGGTACGGATCGGAACATGAGGGTCACTGCTCGTCGTCACCACCTCCGGTGGTGTCAGCGTCGGCCTCTGCAGGGGCAGCACCTTCGGCAACCGCATCATCGGAGTCTCCTGCGGTGCCATCGTCTGCCGAGGCATCCGATTCCAATTCAACGCCGCTCGACTCGGCCCACTCGGACTGACTCACCACAGTGCCATCGGCCGCATGCCATTCCATCTCACCAGTATCCGGGTTGGTCACCCATTCGCCCTCGGCGTACTCGACCGCCGGCTCACCCGCGGTCAGGTATGCCCCAGCAGGCACGCCATCAGCCAACTGGCTCTCGGAACGAATATCGATGCGCACACCGGTCAGGCGTGCTGCAAGACGCGCATTTTGTCCCTCACGACCGATCGCGAGCGACAACTGATGATCAGGCACGATCACATCGGCTTGCGTTGCGTCCTCGGAGATCAACACCTGGGTGACCTTCGCCGGCGACAGGGCCTTCGACACAAAGTCAGCAAGATCCTCGCTGAATGGCACAATATCGATTTTCTCGCCACGCAGTTCGTTCACAACCATGCGCACCCGCGCACCACGGGCACCCACACACGCGCCGACCGGGTCGATGTTGTGGTCGTTCGACCACACCGCAATCTTGGTGCGGTGACCCGGTTCGCGGGCGCACGCGCGAATTTCCACGATGCCGTCAGCAATCTCGGGAACTTCTAATTCGAAAAGGCGCTTGATCAGACCCGGGTGAGTCCGCGACACCACGATCTGGGGCCCCTTGGAGGTCTTGCGGACCTCAACGATGTAGGCCTTTGACCGATCGCCCTGGTTGGGACGCTCGTAGGGCACCTGCTCGGCTTGGGGCAGAAGCGCTTCCACCCGACCGAGGTCCAACAGGGCGTATCGCGCTTCGGTGCGCTGCACGATGCCCGTGACGAGGTCGCCCTCGCGGTTGGCGTACTCCTCGAACTTGCGGTCGCGCTCCACTTCGCGGATGCGCTGCGACATGACCTGCCGCACCGTTTGGGCGGCGATACGACCCATTTCGGCCCGATCAGGTGTGTCGTCGCGCGGGTTGACCCAGTTGCCTTCTTCATCGAGGTCGTAGGCGGTGAAGCTGAAGTCCATGGTGTCGGGATCGACGCCAACAACAACCTCATCGGCGGCATCAGGACGACGCTTGTAGGCGCTTGCCATCGCCTCGACAAGAACCTGCAGCAGCGCCTCTACCGACAGGCCCTTTTCTTGGGCCAGCATCCGGATGGCTTCGCTCATGTCCAGATTGCTCACGCTCGCTCCTCCAACTCCTGTTCATCGGCCTCCGACGTCATATCGGATGCGCTGTCCCCGACGGTACCGGCGTCGTGCGGGGTCGGTGCGGTGCTCCGGTCACGCTGTTTGCGTGCCGGGCCGGTCGGTTTCGGGGTGGGTCCCCATTCGAAGATCGTGTGCGCCTTCTCGATCTGGTCGACCGCAACGGTCTCCTCAATCGGTGTTGCATCGTCGTTGACACCGGTGCGCACGGTGATGGTGTCGGCTGTCGATGCCACCAATAGACCACGAATTCGACGACGACCGTCATCGCCGGGGCGCAGGCGAAGAGCGACATCCTTGCCGATTTCGCGTGCGAAATGCTCCGGGAGGCGCAACGGACGTTCCACACCGGGACTGGTCACTTCAAGCGTGTAGCGCCCCGGGATTGGGTCGCTGTGATCCAGCTCACGAGAGATAAGGCGCGTGGCTGTTGCGAGCGCATCAAGGTTCACACTGCCAGAGGAACCCGGCGGAGTGTCGATGGTGACACGCAGCGTGCCGCCGCGTTGCTCCAGGTCGTACAACTCGAGCCCGAGGTCCACCACGAGAGGCTCGACGAGTGCGCGAACACGGCTGAGCACGGGCGTCGCCACGGAGCCGTTGCCCGCGCCTCGGTCCTGCGTTGTCGTCATCGTCACTCACTCCTGTTCGCGCCTTCAGTTGTGTGCTCCCAATAAACAAGGCGTGGGGCAAGCCCCACGCCTTTCGGTCGCATCAACCAAACAGCTCACCGGAGTATACCGGCTGCCAGAGGTATCGTGCCGGAGTGCTTCGCCTGTCAACGCTGTTCCTGAAGACGCTCCGCGAGGATCCGGCTGACGCCGAAGTGGCCTCGCATCGACTCCTGGTGAGAGGCGGTTTCATTCGCCGCGCAGCTCCCGGTGGCTTCACATGGCTTCCGCTCGGTTGGATCGTGTACCGCAACGTCGAGCGCATCATTCGTGAAGAGATGGACGCCGCTGGATTCCAAGAGGTGCACTTCCCCGCCCTACTGCCATCGGAGCCCTACGAAGCCACCGGGCGATGGACCGACTACGGCCCGAATCTGTTCCGCTTGCAGGACCGTCGCGGCAACGATCACCTGCTCGCTCCCACCCACGAGGAGATGTTCACTCTGTTGGTGCGCGATATCGCCACCTCCTACCGCGACCTGCCATTGTCGATCTACCAGATTCAGACCAAATACCGCGATGAGGCGCGACCTCGCGCCGGGCTGTTACGTGGACGCGAGTTCGTCATGAAGGACTCGTACTCGTTCGATATTGACGATGACGGCCTCGCGCGCTCTTACCAACGACATCGTGATGCGTATATCTCCACTTTTGAACGTCTTGGATTGCCGTTTGTGATCGTGTCGGCCACGTCCGGCGCGATGGGCGGGTCCGCGTCTGAGGAGTTTCTCGCCCCCATCGACGTTGGCGAGGACACATTCGTGCGGTGCACCAGCTGCGGCTACGCCGCAAACACCGAAGCGGTCGAGTCCGCGATCGTGGCCGTGCCCGACGCCACGACACCTACACCACCAGCATCAGTCGTCGACACTCCGGGCACTCCCACCATTGCCACGTTGGTCGACCATCTCAACGCCCACCTTCCACGCGACGACCGAGAATGGGTCGCCGCCGACACGCTGAAGAACGTGGTCGTCATGTTGCACCAACCCGACGGCAACACCGAACCGCTTGCAATCGGTGTGCCCGGCAATCGCGACGTCGATATGAAGCGATTGGAGGCCGCAGTGGCTCCTGCCGAGGTTGCAGCCTTCGACGAGAACGACTTTGCCGCCCATCCGGCGCTCATGAAGGGCTATATCGGGCCGGGAGTACTGGGGGCCGCATCAACATCGGGTATCCGCTACCTCGTCGATCCACGCGTCGTCGATGGCAGCGCATGGGTCACCGGGGCCGACCAGACCGGGCAGCACGTGATCGGTCTGGTGTCCGGTCGCGACTTCATAGCCGATGGGACCATCGACGTTGCCGAGGTTCGCGAGGGCGATCCGTGCCCGCAGTGCGACGGATCGCTCACCATCGCTCGCGGTATTGAAATCGGCCACATCTTCCAGTTGGGTCGCAAATACGCCACGGCACTCGAACTGCGCATCCCTGCCGAGTCCGGCGAGTTGGTCACACCCACGATGGGTTCATACGGCATCGGCGTATCACGGGCCGTTGCCGCCATTGCCGAAACCCATCACGATGAGTTCGGTTTGTGTTGGCCGCGCGAGATCGCTCCCGCCGATGTTCACCTGATCATCGCTGGACGCGACGATGGGCCGCAGCGACCAGTTGCCGAGCGGCTCGCGACAAAGTTCAGCGCGGCCGGGTTGAGGGTGCTGTTCGATGACCGCGAGGGCGTATCACCCGGGGTTCGTTTCAAAGATGCTGAGCTGATTGGAGTGCCCACGATCGTTGTTGCTGGGCGCGGGATCGATGATGGTCTTGTCGAGGTGAAAGACCGTCGTTCCGGCGAGCGCATCGACGTGGACATTGACGCCGTCGTGGACCATGTGCGCGCGGTTATAACCAACAACTGATCTTCCGAAGATCATCACCTGCGCAGCAGCATCCGCGGAAGCGCGATGGCCATCGCAATGAGCCCCGCCGCGATCATGGCAGCTTCGTGGGCGCGCATCCGATGGTCGCCCACAGCCAACATCGACCGATGCGCACCCACCGACAAGATCGAACCCGTGGATGCGATGCTCAAGATGGACCCGGCGGATGCGACGCTCAGAATGGACCCAACTGATGCAATCGAGAGCAGTGACCCGGCTGATCCAACACTGAGGATCGACCCCACCGACGTTTGCGAACCAATCGAGCCGACCGATGCGGTAGACGCGATCGACCCGACCGAGAGTGTCGATGCGACGGAACCGTGGCCGCTCTCGGTCATCGGAGCGCGTCTGCGAGCCGCCCGGCCGACCACCCGAGAGCATCGGCCGCATCGCTGAGCAGCGCTCGCAGTCCTATGAACCCGTGAATCTGCCCCGGATACTCACGCAATTCGGTGGTTACTCCGGCTGCGGTCAATGCCGCGGCGTAGGCATTGCCCTCGTCGCGCAATGGATCAAAACCAGCGGTGATCACCGAGGCCGGTGCGCTGCGAGCGAGTCGTGCGCTGTCGGTATGCGACGGCGACACCGACGGGTCATCTGGCGCGATCCCGGTGCCATCGAGATAGTGCCCGATGAACCACCGCATTCCGGCTTCGGTCAGCAGGTATCCCTCTGCATTTTCCTTCACCGATGGCGACGAGAAGGTCAGGTCGACCGCAGGGTAGATCAGCAGCTGATGCACCAGACGGTCGGCCTCCTCCAGGGCGACGAGTGCGGCAAGGTTGCCACCGGCGGAGTCACCACCGACCGCGACACGGTTCGGATCCACTCCGATCTCTCGGCCGTGTTCCAACACCCACTCGGTAACCGCCATGCAGTCGACCACCGCGGCCGGAGCAGGGTGCTCGGGCGCGAGCCGATAGTCCACGCTGATCACATCGCATCCAGCGCCTGCGGAGAGGTCCCGACAGACAGCATCGTGAGAGTCAAGGGATCCAATCACCCATCCCCCACCATGGAAGAACAGCAACGCCGGAGAACGGCCGGCGGCGGAGTGCCGGTAGTGCCGACAGGCCACACCGTCGATATGGAGGTCGTACACCTCGGCGACATCGCCACCAGGTCCTCCCATCTCCTGCATCAGAGAAAATCCCAGTCGGGCGTCTTCAGGGGTGCCCTGTTCCATTGGCGGGTGGCCGGCCTCGGCCATCATCGCGAGAAGGCCAGCAGCAGCAGGATCAAGTGCCATCGATGAAGTCTGTCACATCGCCCATTCGACAAGATCACGGTCGATCTCGTCGATGCTGCGGCGGCCCGATAGCGCCATCGTCCGCTCCATTCCATCGCGGAAGAAATCGAGCAGGTGGGCAACACCACGTTCCCCCGCTGCTCCCATGGCATACAGGTACGGCCGGCCGATCGAGCACATGTCAGCCCCGAGAGCGAGAGCTTTGATGATGTCGGACCCGCGCCGCACTCCGCCGTCGCAGATGATGGTGATCTGCTCACCGACCGCGTTGGCAACGGGTTCGATGATGTCGACAGGGCTGGGGGCGTAGTCGAGTTGGCGGCCTCCGTGGTTCGACAATGCGATGCCCTCAACGCCGGCATCGACCGCCCGCCGAGCATCATCGACGGTCTGGATACCCTTCAACACGATCGGGCCATCCCACAGACTGCGGAGCCAGGCCACGTCATCCCATGACAACCGCTGGTCGAAGTTCCGCATGATGTGCTCGGCGAGCACGATCGGATCGGACCCGTCCTCGTCGTGCCCCTCTCGTCCTGCGACATTGGCGAACATGATCGGCGGGTTGGTGATGAAATTGAGCGTCCATCCCGGATGCACGATGCCGTCGATAATAGTCCCCGGGCCGATCTTCGGCGGGATCGTATATCCGCGACGTACATCGCGTTCACGGCGGCCGAGCACAGCGGTGTCAACGGTGAGCCACAGACCTCGGTAGCCCGCCGCCTTCGCACGGCCGACTAGTTCAGCGACGAGATCGCGGTCTTTCCAGGTGTACACCTGGAACCAGTGGTTACCGTTGGGGGCCGCCGCAGCAACGTCCTCAATCGACCGAGTCGCCATCGTCGACAACGAATACGGCAGGCCCACCGATGCCGCTGCGCGGGCCACTGCGAACTCGCCCTCAGAGTGCGTGATACGCGTATATCCGGTGGGTGACAGCATGAGCGGCATCGGCAGGCGAGCCCCCATGAAGTCGACGCTGGTGTCGATCTCGCTGACATCGCGCAGCACATTCGGACGGAATCGGAGCGCCCCGAACCCCTCCGAGTTGCGTCGCATCGTCACCTCGTCTTCGGCACCACCATCGATGTAATCAAAAACTCCTCGCGGTAGGCGACGCTTGGCGATACGGCGCATGTCGTCGACCGTCACGCACCGTGCGAGACGTCGTGACACGGGATCGGTGTCAATTTCACGGAAACGCACCACCGACCGGAAGGTCGCGTACATCTGACGAGGGTCGATTGACATCGTTTTCAACTGTGCCGCAGAAGACCTTGATCGATCACCAACCGGTCACCAACCGAAGTGGTGAACAACGCGGTGGCGCCATCGACCTCCCAAATACGAACATCGAGCGTGTCGCCAGGGATCACCGGTGACGCAAACCGCGCTTCGATGTGAGCGAACCTCGAGGGGTCGCTACCACACACGGCATGCAGCAGAGCACGGCCCGTGAAACCGTATGAGCACAACCCATGCAGAATCGGTGCGTCGAACCCACCCCGCGCGGCGAACGCCGGATCTGAATGCAACGGGTTTCGGTCGCCTGATAGCCGGTACACCAACGCCTGATCCGGCGAGGTCGTATACGACACCACATGGTCGGGGTCGCGCTCGGGTGGCACGTTCTGCGCCCCAGAGGGCCCGCGTACACCACCCCAGCCACCGGCCCCACGGATGAACACCGACGACCGCAACGACGCGAGCGGACCATCGGGTGCCACCAAATCGGTCTGGGTGACCACGACAGCAGCCTTTTCCTTGTCGAACATGTCGGTGATCCGCGTGGTCAGCGTGGCCGACCCTTCCACGGGTAACGGCCGATGCACCGTGATGGCCTGTTGGCCGTGCACGAGCAGAGCGGGGTCGTATTCGCCAACGGCGCGCATCGGGGAGCCCTGGCCCCATCCGAGCACCACCGGAAACGTCGGCAAGACGGCTTGGTCCACACCGGCGGTGTTCTCGGTGGTGAATGCCAACTCAGCAGTGGTCGCACCGACGCCCACCGCATAGAGCAGACAGTCCTTGGAATCCCACGTGACATCGACGGGATCGCCAACGGCACCGACAGCAGACGGGTCGAGAGCCATGTCAGTTGCCTCCCTGAGGCTGCGGAGCGCCGCCTGGCACACCGTCCATCCCCGAATTGAGCCGCGCGTCGGCCAGCAACGATTCGACGATGGGGCCCAGTGCTTCTGGATCGTCGACGGGCGACACGGTCGGACCGCGCACCCATCCTTCGGCCACGGCGAGGAGGCTGCCGGACGCCTCGAACACCCGCCCGGTGACCCCGGCCGACTCCTCGGATGCGAGCCACGTGGCGATCGGAGCAATCCACCGCGGGTTCTGGGCCTCACGGGCCTCCTCTGTTGCTGGTGCCGGCCCCAGGTTCTCGGTCATGCGGGTGAGCGCTACTGGCGCAACCGCATTCACGGTCACGTCATAGCGCGCCATCTCAAGCGCTGCGATCACGGTGAACGCGGCAATCCCGGCCTTGGCTGCGCCGTAGTTCGTTTGGCCAGGGTTGCCATAAATGCCCGATACCGACGAGGTGTTGATGATGCGACCCGACACGCGATCCCCTGCCTTATGACGTTCACGCCAGTAGCCAACTGCATGTCGCGCAGGCGCAAAGGTGCCCTTGAGGTGCACGTTGATCACCGCATCCCATTCAGCTTCGGTCATGTTGACCAGCATGCGATCGCGCAAGATGCCTGCGTTGTTGATCACCGCGTGGAGGTCACCAAAAATGTCGATGGCCTGCGCGACGAGGCGACCCGCACCGTCGAAGTCGGCAACGTTCTCGCCATTGACAACCGCTTCGCCGCCCATCGCGATGATCTCCTCCACCACCGATTGAGCGGGGCTGAGGTCACCGCCCTCGCCATTCACGTCGCCGCCAAGATCGTTGACCACAACCTTTGCGCCGTGACGAGCGAGGCTGAGCGCGTGCTCGCGGCCAATTCCTCGTCCGGCTCCGGTGACGATTGCCACCCGTCCCTCACACAGTCGTGCCATAAGTCCTCCAGGTCCGGGGCTGCGCATCAGCCCGTGCGGGCGTCATCGTAGGTAACGCGTGCCCGGTGACACCACACGGGGCACAACCACCGGGCTCCGTCGACCATCTCTACGCCAAGAGCCGTAGATTCGACGTCGTGGTTCCCCCCACCAACACCGCTGAAACCGACGACTTCGATGCCGGCTGCGAGGCCGCGACCGCCCACCGACCGCCAACGCGCCGGCAGACGGCTCTGCTCATCGTCGGAGCCGGACCGGCAGGCACCGCGGCCGCCATCCACGCCCGTCGCGCCGGTGTGGACTGCATCGTGATTGACAAGGCTGTCTTTCCTCGCGACAAGTGCTGTGGCGATGGCCTCACGACGCTGGCATTGCGAGAACTTGAAGCTCTGGGATGCGATCCAGACGCCGTGCCGAATTGGATGAATGTCGACGGGGCATGGTTGCGAACCCCTGCGGGGCACGAATTCGGCATTCCCTTGCCACCCGATGGCCTCTACGCCGCCGTGGCCCCTCGCGTCGATCTCGATGCCGCCCTTGTCGATCGGGCTCGTGCCGCAGGAGCAGAGATCATTGAGGGGGTCGCTGTCACCGGCGTGGACCTCCACGACAGCCACGTCGACGTCTGCTGCGACAACGGGACAATCATCGAGGCCACCACCGTGATTGCGGCCGATGGCATGTGGTCACCAATCCGTCGCGCTCTCGGGCTCACACCTGAGGGGTACCGCGGCGAATGGCACGCATTCCGCCAGTACGCGCGCAACGTGACCGGGCCCGCCGCACAACAGCTCATCGTGTGGTTCGAGCCCGATCTTCTCCCCGGGTACGCGTGGTCGTTTCCACTACCCGGCGGACGCGCCAACGTGGGTTTCGGCATGCTGCGCGACGACGGCCTCACCGGGAAGCTACTCGCAGCCAAATGGCGGGAACTCTGCGGACGAGATCATGTGCGAGCCGCACTCGGCCCTGATGCGGAGTGGGAGGGGCGCCATACCGCTTGGCCGATCCCGGCACGGGTCGATGAGATGGCTCTCAGCCATGGCAGAGTCCTCTTTGTTGGTGATGCGGCCGCGGCCACCGATGTGATGACCGGCGAAGGCATCGGCCAGGCCCTACTCACCGGGCGCCTCGCCGCGGAGTCGGTGAGCGCCGGTGGCGATATCGCTGCGGCGTACACCCGCGCGGTCGGCGACGAACTGTTCGCCGATCACCGCATGGCGCGTCGACTCGGCCGGGTGCTGGCATCTCGACGTGGCGCCGAGACCGCGCTCGGAGTGGTGCGACATAGTGGCGACTGGGGACGCCGACACTTCGCTCGCTGGATGTTCGAAGACGAACCTCGCGCGATCGTTCTGACGCCACGCCGTTGGCACCGCGGGTTCTTGGCGCGACCTGGCGCGTATCGCGAACGTGTCACAACCTCGGCGTCCTAAGCAACGCCAACCAGCACCAACGCCACGCCGGCGAGCCCCATCCCGATGATCTGTGTGCGCGCAACCCGTTCCCGGTCGATAACGATCGCGAGCGCCACCGTGCTGGCGGGATACAGCGACACCACGACCGCGACGACCGACAGCAGGCCGTCGCGGACTGCACCTAGATAGGCGATATTGGCGGCGAGGATGAACGCCCCCGATGTCACCGCCCACCACAGCGAACTCCGGCGCATCCGCGGGTGATCCGAGCGACGCCGTAGCTGACGTTCCCACAGCATCAATGTGGGCAACGTCAGAATGCGCGACGTCACCAACGGCCACAATCCACTGTCGTCGCCGGCACGCTCCAACCCGATGAACCACAACCCGAATGCCGCACCTGCAAGGAGTGCGAGCGCAACCTGCCGCCGTGAAACGGCCGCATGCGGCACCCCAATAGCTCCGCCAACGAGCGCGACGGCGCCCACGGCGAGCACCACGCCAGCACCCGCGATCATGCCTGGTCGCTCACCGAGGGCAAGACCGACGAGCACGGGCAGTACCGCTGACACCACACCGGTAATGGGCGAGGCCACGGTCATGGCCCCGCTGCGCAATGCCGCGAAGAATGCGACCACACCGACCATCGATCCCAGCCCCGCGATCATCCCCCACCACACGGTGGGCCCATCTAGTGGTGGACGGTCGATTGCGACGGCGATGCCGTAGGCGATCGCAAGCAGGACATCAACGATGAGCGCGACCGTGACCGGCGACAATCGTCGCGCAGAGCGCCCACCGGCATAGTCCGAGACGCCATAGAGCAATGCCGATACTGCTGCAACAAGAATGATCACTGCGGATGTGTACCAGCGCCCACTACGCGACACACCTGCGTGTGACTCCTGCACACCAAACGGACGGCGATGTGGACAGCGCGTCGTCGCGCCGCAATGATGCGGTGATGGCTCGCAGCCCTCGTGCATGGTGGGACTGGCTGGTGATTGAGCAACAGCTCAGCCCGCCGGAGGACTCGTGGGTGAACGCACGTGTCTGCGCGACCTGCGACACGTGGCTCGTTCAGCAGTCGTTGGTCGATACCTCTGCTGTGCGACTCAACGCCTCGGGCCGGGAACGCACCGACGTCATCGTTCTCGCCGACGACCCGGATCACGCGTGGGCCGCATGGGCGGCGCAACGAACACCGATCACGGTGAGATGTACCTGTGGCGCTGTGACACAACTGTGGTGATCACCGATTCGCGGTGACCACACGACGCTCAGAACACCCGTCGGCGCACACCGATCACGGCGACACCCAAGCCGAGTAGCAGCACGCCGGGCCAGACGGGGGACGAGCTTCCAGTCGCGGGGAGGCTCACCTGTGGCACCGGTGAATCGAGCACCTCGAACGACGCCGGGCGCACCTTGAGCGTGATCTCGATCGTCTCGTTGCCTGTGGAGAGAATCATTCGCACCTCCGCCACCTCGCTTGGCGCATCAGTGGTTGGCGCCACCGTGGTTGCCGGCGATGCGGTCGTTGATGAGCCATCCCCGGGGGCTGATGAGGTCGTCGGCGTTGTCGACCCTCCAGCCGCGGTCGTTGTCGGTGCAGCAGTCGTTGGAGCAGCAGTCGTCGGAGCAGCAGTCGTGGGCGCAGCAGTCGTCGGAGCAGCAGTCGTCGGAGCAGCAGTCGTGGGCGCAGCAGTTGTCGGTGTCGCAGTCGTCGGGGCAGCGGTCGTGTCCGGTGCCGTCGTCGTCGGGGACACCACGGGCTTCAGCCGAATGACTACTGGAGGCTTCGGCAACGGCACCGTCGTGGGCGTCGCGGTCGTCGGAGCAGCCGTGGTTGGAGCAGCCGTTGTCGGTGCCGCGGTCGTCGGCGCAGTCGTGGTTGGCGCAGCAGTCGTCGGCGCTGCAGTTGTCGGTGCCGCGGTCGTCGGCGCAGCCGTGGTTGGTGCAGCCGTCGTTGGAGGCGCCATCGTCGGTGCGGATGTGGTGGTTCCACTGCCGGTCGACACCGGATTCACACAGAAAATGATGTGACTAATCGACTTGTCGCCCGAACCACCGCCTGGGTCAGACGTTCCGCTCTTGTTCGAATCGGCGAACACAGCCGTTCCGCCCTCGGGTGCCATGAACATCGTGTTCACCTGGAAGTCCGGGTCTGTCGACCGAATTGAGCCCGCCTTGACTTTCACTGCTGACCATTCGTATTCCACGCCATCAACACCGTTCGGCGGCGACGGCACGTCGTCGAGAACAAACACGTAATCGTCGTCGGTGAAGTCTTCGATCTTCCAGCAGATCTCTCCAAAGCCTTCGGCGACCCATGTCTCGGGTTTGTTGTAGTCGGTGCCCGTTGACACGATTTCGATCTCGTAACCACTGGTGTTTGTGGTTGCAGATTGGAGTTCCACTCCTGGACCAGATGGTGATGAGCCAATTTCGAGCGTGCCGGTATTCGGCTCCTGTTCCTTCTTGCTGCTGAGCGTCAACTTCTCGACGATCTGCTGCTGACCGCTGGGGCGTCCGGCAGGACCGTCGCCACCCGCCGTCGCCGCCGGGGCACTGGTCGTCGTGGAACTTTCTTCCGCAGGTGACTCCTCATCGGCAGTCGTTTCATCCTCCGCAGGCGTCTCGTCCTCCGCAGGTGACTCTTCCTCCGCAGGCGTCTCCTCCTCCGCAGGCGGGTCATCTGCTGACGGTGCACCAACGGTGAACCCAGCCCATTCGCCGACTACCCGCATGTCGTAACTGGAGCCGTGCAGCGCAACAAGCCTGAAGCAGTAGACCGAGGAAACCTCAAGTTCCGCTACATCGAGGGACACGTCCACCGACGTCGCCCCCGACAAGGTGTCTTCCTCGCCGGCGTCATAGGTGCCGTCATCATCTGCATCGGTCCACACCAACGCGGAATCAATCTGCGCCGAGACGAGGCTCGAACAGGATGCAGAGTTCTTCTTGCCCCATTCAAATTCGGCCCGCGTCGCGGTTCCGTTGGCATTTACCGAACCTTCCAGCGTGACCGTCTGCGCGTCGGCATCGATTGATGATGCACTGCCCGTCGAGACAGTCGGGGCAGACGACGTCGGCGTCACGAAACTCTCGATCTCGCCATCGATCTCTGCTGCGACAGCGGGCGCGAAAAGCCCCCTCTTCACCGCTGCTCGCGTGCTTGCACCGCCCACAGATGCGCACGCTGAGCGCGGGCCTCCGAAGCGGACCTTGAAGTAATAGGTCGTGCCAGGCTGCAGACCTCCGAGATCGTAGGTTGTGGGAAGTGGGTCGTCTCCGCTCGCGAAGGATCCGGACACACCATTGACCGAGCTGGCGCACACTGTGGTCGGATTCGACATGTCGGATGCGGTGGAATACACGAAACGCACCGGTGCGCGCCGGCGCCCGCGTGGTTGCACCTCTCCGTTCAGAATGGCGGTCGTGGCGGTCAGCTCAGTAGCTGCTCCGGTGTCGACATCGACACGCGAGAACTGCGTCACCGTCGACGGTGATGAACCAACAGTTGAGCAATTACCCGCTATGCGCACCCCGGCTTCGGTGCTGACGCTTGCACCGATCTGGATATCACCGACGCGCGCAACAGCGGTCTGCTCCTCAGAAAACTCGTTGCCCGGGTACCCGGTGGCGGAAGTTGCTCCACACGGGATTGAGGTTGTGTAGGTCAACTGCTTGGACGAAGGCGAAGACGAGCCGTCAGGCAGTTCGAACGGCCCGGGGAAGACCCAGTCATTGCTTCCGGTCACATTTGCCGAATCAGGAGTTACCCCGCCGTCAAACTGCGCGCCGGTCTCAAAAGTATGGGTATCGGGAACAGTCACCACGATCTCATCCACCGTGACTGCGGGGCCATTGTTCGTCAGGGTGACCGTATAGTCGATGGTGGTCGCCGTAGAGTCCGTAGAGACGGTCGTGGACGCGTTGATATCGGTCGTCATGTCAAGAGTTGGCTGACTGAGATCAATCGTCGCGTCTCCCGTGAACCCAGCGGCGAGGTCGGTGTGCTTGTACTGCGTGCCACTGGAGATCTGCGCGATGGGGACAGCGGTCACGCTTTGGTCTGCCTGACCGACGATTCTGAACGTGTACGTCGCGGTGTAACACGAAGAACTCATGCCGGTTGCATCGATCAGCAGTACGTCTTTATACGACTCGCGAACGGTTGAATTGCAACCATTCCCTTGTGTGTTAGAGAGTTCAATCAGGGTTGACTCGAGACGCAGGGCTTCGGTAGGCCAAGTTGACCTCGCGGCCGGCGACAGCCAAATTACCGAGTCATCCGGTGAGGAGCCAGCGCCGATCGTACCCGTCTCGCCGTTTACGGTAATGACGTAGGTGCTTCCGATATCTGTCCCCGCATTCACAGCGACCGAACTCACCTTGTTCGCTGACGCCTTGATGGTGTCTGCGACTTCCAAGAACGTGAAGGTGCAACTCGCAACGAGCGTTGATCCATCAAGTGACGGTTTCCCGTTGAAAACCTCCACGAGATGGGTTTGGGCTGACTCGGTGACCTGTGCGGCTTTCACGAAGAAGAAGGCCGTAGCGGCCGCCCCACTCGCGAGATCCCCGATCGGTCGAAGGTCATCGTTTGTATCGGCCAGCGATACCGAGCCCCCGGCGAATGACCCGACCTGCACCCACAGGTCGTCGACGGCAGTCGATGCTGCAATCTTGTAACCGAGGTAGGAAGCGTCTGCATCTTGGCCGTCCCTCAGATCCACGTAAAAGTTCTGGCCGTGCGTTGGGGTCACCGTCAGGTTGTTTTCCGAGTGCGACCCATCCGTCCTGGTGCACGCATCGGATTCGGCTGCCAAACCCACCGAGACCGGAGATGCCGCGACTGCCAACGCGGCGAGCAACCCACCCACGAGACCCAGCGTTCCAACGCGCTTAAACATTTTCACGCGCGGCAGGCTATCAATCGGGCACGATCTGACACATCATCTGGCCACCACAACGTGACGGCTGATGACGCCGAGCCATTGATGCCGGATCACGTCAGTCATCAACGACGATGCAGCCAAGAAGCCGCTCAAACACCTCGTCGGCAAGAGCCACCATCTCATCATCGGTGCGGTCCTGAATGGGGTGCGCGACGAAAACACGCTGCATCGACGGGAACCCGAGCGCC
>Ga0075480_10001432_pt1 | contig 15150 bp, 10 predicted proteins | sample DEB08_DNA_7_FD_81590 | JGI IMG/M metagenome (GOLD analysis project Ga0075480, IMG submission 81590) | Aqueous microbial communities from the Delaware River and Bay under freshwater to marine salinity gradient to study organic matter... | ecosystem: Environmental > Aquatic > Marine > Coastal ... | reverse complement strand
GATATTCGACGTAAGAAAGATTTATTAAAAATTGACAATGCACTTGATAAAGTTGAACAATTAACTGGATACACGTATACGAATAAATTAGACAATAAACGGTACACAGGTTTAATAGCTCAAGATGTTCAGAAAGTATTACCCGAAGCTGTTAATACAGAAACGGATGGACATCTTTCACTCGCCTATGGTAACATGGTTGGTCTATTAGTGGAAGCTGTCAAAGAACTTACACGTAAAAATGAAATCCTTGAAGCACGTTTAAATGATATAGAAAATAATAAGTAGTTATATAAATGCCTTCGTGTATTTCTTGTACGAGTAATATTTGCCCAAACGAGGATCATACTGCTACTTTAACTGTAAATTTGTGTGACGTTTCTTATAAAACACTGCAAACGTATTTTGAAAATCCAAGTGACTGGATTAATACATTAATAAAAGATACCATAGAAATTAGATCTGAAGAATTATACAAGAAACAACTTGATAAACATATCTCAGCGGGTACTCTACCTACAAATTGTACGAAACATTCTATCATTTTGTCATACGAAAAAGACCCAGCAGAACACCTTGAACTATAAAGTGGGATGTGTTTCAATCCACAATAAAAAAATATACACTTATAGTCATGTCCTTTGAAAAAGATGGATACATTTTCAAACGACAGTTTCTATCTAAGGAGTTGTGCGACATCGGTAAACGAATAGCGTTACATGAGAGGGATTCACGTTATTATGTACAGTGTAATCAGGTTGAAAAGTCACACGCGGGGTACAGAAACAGTTTTATGGAGAATTTATTAAAACGGTGTCAACCTCAAGTTGAGAAATGCACAGGATTGAAGCTTTTTCCAACATATTCATATTATAGGATATACGAACCGGGTAACATTTTACGTGATCACACAGATAGACCTGAATGTGAAATAACGGTAACACTAACACTGGGATTTAATTATGTAAACAAAGCCGATGATTATAGATGGCCAATACATGTATTCATTGACGATGAAAAGAAGTATTTTAATTGCGATGTAGGTGATGCTATGATTTATAGAGGGTGTGAATTAAAACATGGACGCGAACAGTTTGACGTCGGTGACGATTCTTATCATGTCAACGTATTCTTGCATTATTCTCGGAACCGGGTTCATCTATACGACGGTCATGATGACTTGGGGATATAATTATCTACTATGATAATAACATGGGAATTGATAGTTCTCCGAGTTTATGGCAAGTTCAGACTGAATTTGGTGGCAGTAACCCAATCGGAATTAACGAATATTACGGTGTTCGTTTCAGTGATGGAAGTTATGCACCTAGTTCAGGTACTATATCTCTCAATAATTTTAGGAATAAGAGTATATATGTAGCGCCCCCACCATCGGAACCAAAGGAACCACAACCACCCCCCGCACCCGCACCCGTACCCTCACCCGCACCCGCACCCATACCTCCACCTCCACCTCCACCTCCACCTCCACCACCCGCACCACCACCACCACCCAGTGGCTGTTTCTTCACAGAAACACCTATTCACCTCGCAGATGGTCGTATTGTACCCATGAAAGATATACGGTTAGGTGATATCTTACCAGGGGGTATAACCGTCATCACGAAGCTCGAAATTTACAACTTCAATAAGGTACCATTTTATAAGGTATATAGTGACAAGTTAAACGATTACATCTATGTAACCGGTTCTCACCATATAGAAGAGGGTGGAAAGTTTATACGTACAGACCATTCCAAGCACGCCGTAAAGACTGATATCGTCGAGGATGTGTGGATGTGTCTCATTACAAGTACGCACAATATTCCTATAGGTGAACATGTATTCTGGGATTGGGCTGATTGGTGTGATTGCTGTGAAAAGAATGTCATACCGCAGAAGTTTTTCCAAAGAACGGATAGGTTTAATGTGTATTAAAAAAATCCGAATGTATTGTAGATATGGTATTCCCTTATGATATCCCATGGGTAACACCTAATGCACTCACCGACGATGAATGTGACTACATTAGGGAATTAGCAACTCCTAATTTAGAATGGTCAGTTCTCAGTCCATCTGGACATATAAATCACAATGTACGATTGAGTGAAACGACGTGGCTTGATATTAAGACCGACCCGAAACTTGAAAAAATATTCCGTAGATTTATATCTGAAGATGATTGGGACAAGTGTGAAAATTTACAGGTATTGCGTTATAAGTTGGGAGGGATTTACCGCCCACATCAGGATGCAACAGAAAAACACACCAATAAACGTAAGAAGACTCGGATATTTTGTTTAAATAACGAATATGAAGGTGGGGAGACGAGTTTTCCTAATATGGGTCGTAAATACAAACTTAATAAAGGGGATATGTTGAAATTCAGTTGTCTTAATAAAGATGGTGATTTAGACCCGTATTATCTACACGGTGGAGAACGGGTCAAATCGGGAACGAAATGGGTTTGTAATTTGTGGACTCGTCAATCTGTGTACGACCCTAATCAGATAGATGAAACGTATGAAAATCCCCTCGCCGACTGCACACTCGGACACGTAACACCCGATGACATTGAAAAGATAATAGATTTGGAATCTGTTGTATACAACACCAATAATGAACGACCGTCACCCAATTTTATTGAGAAGCTTGTTACCGCCGCCCCGAAACTTTCATTAGTCGTCAAAGACAAGGATGGGAACTTGATAGGGGCCATGTATGGAGGTTTAATCAAAGGGGCTAAGATGACGAATGAAAAAATTGAGAAAGGGCACGACCCTACCGGAGATACACTGACAGTATTCTCCATATCAGTAAGAAAAGACTTACAGGGTCGAGGAATAGGTAAAAGTATAGCTGACTATTACTACAGGACTTTAGTACCAGAAAGTGGTATTAAAGTCGATTTCTACTCTACAGCTACCCGTCCACAATATCTAGATTGGATGGAGAAAGATTTAGGATTTACAGTTGTGGGTCCATCTAAAATAACATATGGTGACGAGTATTGGTATGATGTGATAAAATTTGTAAATTAATTGTCTGAATGTTATAGTAGATGGCGGAATTACTGCATACCGCACACCGTCATCACCCGAAGTCTATATTCATGACCTCGGGTGATGGAATCGAATCGTCTATAGATGATGTATATAAGCAGAGTGTGGATGTGGCATGTTCATTACTCTATCTAGAGTTGAATGACGTGATACTATTTACGGAAAATTCACCTAGACAGGTTATCGTACTCCTAGGAACGTTACTCGCGGGTGGGCGAGCGTCTATAGTGTATCACAACAGTTCAACGAAAATGTGTGAGTATGTAGTCAAGCAAGCCCAAAGTAAAGTAATATTTGTAGATTCACGTGAGCGATACGAGATGGTGCGAGATTTGGTAGATACCGTCGTTATCATGTATGACGATAATTCGTGGTCACGCTTCAATTCGATGGGGAGATGTGAACCGTATCCAAGTTTACCGAAACCTCAACCGAATGACTGTTGTATAATTATTTATACTTCGGGTACCACGGGAAATCCCAAGGGAGTGATGTTATCACACGATAATTTAGTATTTTCCGCGAATGCACACATCGAAAATAACCCTATATTACTCTCCGAGCCCATGCGTGTCATATCACATTTACCCATGTCGCATATAGGCGCACTCATGAACGATGTGATCGTACCCCTAATGTGTATAACTCGTGGTCAACAGGCTACCTTATTTTTTTCTAACGGTTCTCTCAGTACTACACTAATCGAAGTTCGTCCTACTATGCTATTTTGTGTACCGAGATTGTGGGAGCGAATAGAAATTGATTGTAAAAAAATTGAACATAACCTCAATGGATTTTTTCATCGGAATATGAAAAAATTATGTAGTATTTCACATAAAAATAGACAAGCCGGTGGGTATAAATTTTTGGCAAATATTGATATACTAGCTCGAAAGTATATGCACAAACATATTCTTGAAAAGATCGGTCTTGATAAAATAAACTTACCACTGACTGGTGGCGCTTACACAAATTTAGAAACTTTAAAGTATTTCGGAAGTATAGGATTTGACGTGTTGGGTGCGTACGGTATGTCAGAATTAATGGGTGTACAGACTGTGTCACGTCCAGATTTCTTTATAGATGGTTATTCTGGGGTGCCGGTAGAAGGTACAGAGGTTCGTGTAGATGATGAAACGGGTGAATTGTGTTTTAGGGGAAGACAAGTGACGATGGGTTATTACGGTCAGAGTAAAAAATGTATAGATGAAAATGGTTGGTTTCATACTGGCGATGTTGGTGAAATACACAAAACTGGACATATTAAAATAATTGGACGTTTAGATGACCTAATTATCACCTCAACTGGACATAAAATTGTACCAGAACCAATAGAAACATGTATACGCAATAGGTGTGATGACATAGAAAATGTACTTCTCGTTGGTCACGGTGAAAAATATTTGGGTTTATTACTGTCCATGAAAGTAAGAGGTGATATCTCGCGAGCGATGGAACATGTTGAGTATTACAACAACCACTTATCAAATTCCAAATCGGAAAGAATACAAAAAGTTATACTCTTTACGATCGAAGCTAATGATTTGACTGCATCGAACAAAATTAAAAGAGGGCATATTTTAAAACGATATAAAAATGAAATTAGAGCAATGTATTTTTAAGCAATTTTGTCACCAGTTTCACTTTCATGAACCATCTGTGCAATTGCGAACGGATACATTGTCAATGATGTAACCAGGTCTTCGACTGCGTTACCGTAAATATTTGTTTTGTTGCGTAAATCCATTCTCATTTTAGCAACAAGGGAACCAAAAATTATGTACGAAACCCATGCCATCGCATGAGCGCCGTTAGAAACCCCTGAAATTGATAGAAGAACAATCCACGTGGCGTACGCAAATGTAACCACTGATGCAGTGACAGTCGCATTCGTATCAGACGCACCACACGTCTTAGACACGGTTCTAATTCCATTGAAAGGAAATACCGTACCCGTGATGAGCGTACCGATGCGCTCTATAGGAGTGGGTGTATTTGGATCGGGCGTTTCGGGTTTAAATCCTTCGAATATATCAAATATGCCCGTATTGAAACCTTTTCGCGCACTTGTTATATCTGGGTCATCCGTTTCCATCTTCAATGTACGTGTGAGAGCAACACATAGAAAGCATAGTATGATCGTAAAGGGAAATGCGGAAACAATTGTAGCCCCTTTCAATACATCTATGCCACCATTGACAATTAGTGCGTGTGTGAGTGCACCCTCTGTAACAGCCCAATACACTTTCTGAATTGGTGGGGGGTTTAAATAACCCTGTGACGCGATGAGATCGTCAACATACGATCCCGAGTCGGACGATGTTGTGAAATACAAAAGTACACTCGTAAGAACAAGTAATTGTAACCACTTGGTTAGTCCCTTGTACGGTTCCATAATATCTAGGATCTGATCAGCAAACCCGCGACATGATAGCGCGTAGTATCCCTCTTGTGCCAATTGAACCGCAGTCTCGCTTACTGGCTGTTTACTCGTGTATCCAAGGGCGGTACAATTAACAGAACCGTCTACCCAGGCAATATCAGCATTTGCACCGAGCGCATATTCTGCAGCGCGTTGCATCTTAATGCCCAGTGTCCCAAAAATGTTTCTATTGAAAAATAAGAATGCGACAGTCGTGAATAAAGCAGCTTTAATGACTTCGCCTACAGTTCTCCCACGCGAAATTCTCGCTATGAAAGAGCCTACAAATGGGGCCCATGCAGCACCCCACGCCCAGTAAAACACAGTCCACATGTCCATGAAATTATGGGGAGATCGATTACCCCACGAATCGTTCATAAGATCATCATCAAGGCGCGTGTCGTCAAATGTAGACAATTTTACAATCTCAGTCTCTCTAGTATTTCCCCACGTGAGTTGTTCCCAGTCACCTTTATCTGTAAGCTGTCCAGTAAAGCTTCCCCATGTATCGGTATTGAACCCGAGTGTGGTGAGCCACTGTAAATAATGTCCAGATGTTTGTACAAACGAATTCAATAAAAATCCGGGATTATCTGCGCACATGAGAGTTAATGCGAGGGTGATACCACTGAAAAGTGCCATCTTAGCGAGATTTCTAATACCATTTTTAAGACCCGTAAGTACGGAAACGGACGCGACAGCTGTGATAGACCATACAATCCATAACTTGGTATTAAGTGTATCAGGTTCGATCCTTGAATTGATACGATTAAGCGCACTACCTATCGCACCAGCGCCAAGACCAAGTGAGGTACAGACACCGAATGTAGTGCATGCGATGGTAATAGAGTCTATAATGTCACCTACAAAACCATTTACAGCCTTACCGATAAGTGGTTGGAACGCATAACGCATCGACATCGGTCTATCCTGTCGATATGTCGTAAGTCCTAGAAGAAGACCAACAATCACGTATGGTACCCAACCATGCAAACCCGTTTGATAATTAGACATCATCATAGCCATTTGTGCACGTTGATCATCATTTACAAATGGAATTTTCGACACGTGTGCATTGTAACGGTAAAACCACATGGGTTCAGCTACACCGTATGTAAACATACTGACACCCGTTCCACACGAGAATAACATCGCAAACCAGGATAAATCCGAGAACTGAGGCTTTTCGTTATCTTTACCAAGCTTGATATGTCTATATTTTGTAAATAGTAATCCAATTACGAAAATCAACCAGATGTTACGTGTCAATATGTAAAACCATGTAAAGTTGATAGACAGCCAGGATTTCCATTGTAAAAGCTCACTCGAAGCACCTGTCGTATCTATAAAACTCCACGCGATAAAACTCCACATGACAATTGATGCCAATAACGTAGTAACCCAGTTCAAACGAAGTAATCTATACCCATTTACATCAAGACTTAACCATCTATTCGACCTGACAAATTTCGTGATTTCGTTTTCATCTGAAAAGTCAATCATTATCTAACATACGATCAGTGTCTATAAGTTCGTATACATTTTATCTAAGCTAATATAAATGGTCGCGACGACGAGCCATATATTTTCAGGGAAGGTTGACATCGCGAGTAACCTACAAGTTGGGTCCTCGCACTTGTTCGTCGATACTGAAAATAGTCGGGTCGGTATAACCACAGCCAGTCCAGATGCGACTCTACATGTAAACGGGAACGTATACGCGACGAGGTTCGAAGGTGACGGATCACTTCTCACTGGTATTGAGCTCGATTCGAATTTAGAAGAAATTACAAATACCGGAAACGTCACATCGAACGCGGTTCAGTTTACGAATCCCGATACGGGTATTATCACGACTGGCAATGTCAATGTCGGAAATAAACTTTCCGTGGCTAGTCTCACACCAGGAAGTGTACCGTATATAGACGGAGATAACACACTCACTGACTCTCATATCACCCAGGGTACGGATAAGGTCTCGATCACGTCTAACCTCGAAATTACGGGAAACATACTCGTGAGCGGAGAAACCTATAAAATCGATTCGCAATCCCTTGAAGTGAAGGATCGTATCGTCGGTATTGCGTATGATAACACGTTAAGTGGTGCCGATACGGGTATTCTCATGGAGTATCCCACGAAAAACATCGGTCTCATACATCACGGCGCATCGGGTAATCCGTACGCACAAGAATTTACGATCGGGTATACGCAAAATACAGCGACTGATACGACAATACTAAATGATCCGGCCAATAAAATCACTGTGAACGTTCTTGGTGACCTCCACACACAAAATAACATGACTGTCGATTCGGGTGGGAGTTATTTCGGAGACGGTACGACCCTCACGGGTGTTGCCCTTGAGACTGATATGACAAGTAATGCTGCGCGTATCGCAAATATTGAAACTGTAAACGGGACACAAACTGGATTAATAACGGGTTTACGAACCGATATGACTTCCAACGCATCTCGAATTACCACGTTAGAAACCGCGAATACAGTACAGGCAGGATTAATTACGACGATTAAAACGGACGTAACTTCTAACGCCGCGCGTATCACGACCCTCGAGGCGGCGAACACGGTTCAAGCTGGGTTAATTACTGCCATAGAAACTGATGTGACTGATAACGCTTCTAGAATCACAACTCTCGAGGCGGCGAATACTGTTCAAGCTGGTCTGATTACTGCTATAGAAGCCGATGTAACTGATAACGCTTCTAGAATCACGACCCTCGAAGCTGCGAATACGGTTCAAACTGGTCTGATTACTGCCATAGAGGCCGATGTAACCGATAACGCTGCGCGTATCACAACCCTCGAAGCGGCGAATACGGTTCAAGCTAGTCTGATTACTGCCATAGAAACTGATGTGACTGATAACGCCGCACGTATCACAACTCTCGAGGCGGCGAACACTGTTCAATCTGGTTTGATCACCGCGATAGAAACCGACGTTTCGGATAACGCCACGCGTATTACGAACCTCGATACAAGCCTGACTGACAACGCGTCTCGCGTCACTGCGTTAGAGGCAACGGACGCGGTGTATTCCGGTCTACTCACGGGTCTTAGAACGGACGTCGATGACAATGATACTCGGATCGTGTCTCTCGAAAGTGCCAATACGGTTCAGGCAGGTTTGATCACAGGTCTCCGGACAGATTTAGAAGATACATTCATCACGAAAACTTCCGATTCGACTATTATCAGTTCAAATCTCGAAGTGACAGGCAATATTTTCATGCGGGGTGATCGTTTCGTCGTCGAGTCGGAAACGACGTTGATCAACGATGCGATCATAGGAATCGCCAATAATAATACAGTATCTACGACTGACGTGGGTATTCTCATGCAGCGTCCCACCGCGAATGTCGCGCTCGTACACCATGGAGGGACAGATACGTTCACGATCGGGTATACACAAGATACACTCGAAGCGACCGATATAACGAACGATACGACGAACGAAATCAACGTGAATGTCCTCGGTCAATTGCATGTTCAGAACAATATGACGGTCGGTGCAGGTGGTAGTTATTTCGGAGATGGTACGACTCTCACGGGTGTTGCTCTCGTGAGCGACGCTACATCAAATGTCACGCGAATTGCGAATCTCGAAGCTTCTAACGTGGATATCTGGTCGAACCTCTATTCGAACGTGATACGAATAGAGACACTCGAAGATGCCAATACGGTCCAAGCGGGATTGATCACCACCTTAACCAACGACCTTTCGGATAACGCTGGGCGTATCACGACCCTAGAAGATGCCAATACGGTCCAAGCGGGATTGATCACCACTTTAACGAATGATCTTTCGGATAACGCTGCGCGTATCACGACCCTGGAAGATGCCAATACAGTCCAAGGGGGGCTGATCACCACTTTAACCAATGACCTTTCGGATAACGCTGGGCGTATCACGACCCTAGAAGATGCCAATACAGTCCAAGGGGTTTTGATCACCGCCGTAACCAATGACCTTTCGGATAACGCTGCGCGTATCACGACCCTAGAAGATGCCAATACAGTCCAAGGGGTTTTGATCACCGCCGTAACCAATGACCTTTCAGATAACGCTGCGCGTATCACGACCCTGGAAGATGCCAATACAGTCCAAGGGGGGCTGATCACCACCATAACCAATGACCTTTCAGATAACGCTGCGCGTATCACGACCCTAGAAGATGCTAATACAGTCCAAGGGGGGCTGATCACCACCTTAACCAATGACCTTTCAGATAACGCTGGGCGTATCACGACCCTGGAAGATGCCAATACAGTCCAAGGGGTTTTGATCACCACTTTAACCAATGACCTTTCGGATAACGCTGCGCGTATCGCGGTCCTTGATACGGATATGACTTCCAATTCTGGGCGCATCGACGCATTAGAACCACGCGTGACGAACCTCGAAGCTTCGAATGTCGATATTTGGTCAAACCTAGCCTTACTCACACTTGATGATGTCGTTAATGTCAATAACGCGACATCGAATACGGTTCGGTTCACGAACGCGACCACTTCACTCACAGCCTCGGGAAATGTTACGGTTTCCGGGAACGTCACATCGACTACAGCCTTAATAAGTAATGCGGCTACATTAGGAACCACGAAAGAGTTTGTCGTGACGGCGAGTGGTGGTGTCTTTTATATCGATGGGGTTCAACAACCTTCACTTGAATTACACCAAAATCAGACGTATCTTTTTGATTTGACAGATCCCGGGACCTCACACCCTTTTAGACTGGCTACAGTATCTGACGGGGGTGGTGCACAAAATGGATCTGGGTCAATTCCTGTGAGCGATTATACCACGGGCACAGATTACACGAGTGTTGCCAATCATCTAAAGTTCACGGTTCCACCCGGAGCTCCTTCAACGCTCTATTACTATTGCACCATTCACTCTGGTATGGGTGGTAGTATGAGTGTTTCTCCAACCGCGGAACTTATTGTCTCGGGACGGGTGGTCGCTTCCGGGAACGTAGAAGCTTCTAGTTTCAAGGGTGACGGCTCTCAACTCACCAATATCGCATCGAATTTACAGGCAATCACAGATAACGGTAACGTTACGTCGAACACGGTCCAGTTTACAAACACGGGGACGAGTCTCGTGGCTTCGGGTACGGTGGAAGCTGTTTCGTTCGTTGGTAGTGGGTCACAATTGACCGATATCGCATCGAACCTCGAACAGATCGTAAATAACGGCAATGTCACGTCTAACACGATTTTACTCACTGACGCGACAACTGGTTTAGTGGCGACTGGTAACGTAGAAGCCCTTAAATTTATCGGTGACGGTTCGGAATTAACGAATATCGCATCGAACCTCGAACAAATCGCAAATAACGGTAATGTCACATCAAACACACTTTTACTTACCCATGCGACGACTGGTTTAGTGGCGACCGGTAACGTGCACGCGTTGAAATTCATCGGTGACGGTTCGGCTTTGTCAAATCTACCGAGGGCCGGTGTTTGGGAGGAAAAGTTAGATGGTGAAATCTATTTCACGGATAGTAACGTCGGTATTTCAAATGCCGATCCGGGACACAATTTGAGTGTTGGGTCAAATTTGTATGTAGACGACGATGGGTCAAACGTTCTCGTGGTCACGGGTAATGTCAAGGCTGACTACTTCTCGGGTGACGGAAGTCTCTTGACGAACCTCCCAACTGGGTCAGGTGGTGTTTGGAGGACGAACAATGACGATGAAATCTACTTCACGGATAGTAACGTCGGTATTTCGAACGCTGACCCGGGTCACAATTTGAGTGTCGGGTCTAATCTGTATGTAGACGATGATGGATCCAACGTTCTCGTGGTCACGGGTAATGTCAAGGCTGACTACTTCTCAGGTGACGGAAGTCTCTTGACGAACCTCCCGAGTGGGACAGGTGGCGTTTGGAGGACGAATGGAGATGGTGAAATCTATTTCATAAACAGTAATGTAGGCATTTCAAACGCCGATCCGGGACACAACTTGAGTGTTGGGTCTAATTTGTATGTTGACGATGATGGGTCTAACGTTCTCGTGATTGACGGGAACATCGCAGCCGAGACCATGACCCTCGGTGGAATTGGTATCGTTCCGTCGTACCCCCTAAGCTCCGTGACTGATACAGGGAACACCACCCCACACACGATCGAGTTTACGAACGCGACTACAGGCCTGGTGACCACTGCGAATGTGGAAGTTGGGGGGGAACTCAGCCTCGTGCGCTTAGTTGACATTGGTACAAATTCAAGAACCCGAATTGGGTCGGGTTCGGGTGGTGGCACGACAATTAACGAAACCAACCAAATCGCCATCGGTGAGGACGCGGGGTATTACGACCAGGGACAAGACGCCATCGCTATTGGACGACAATCTGGTTGGAGCTCCCAGAGTTCAAACACTGTCGCCATTGGTACATTTGCGGGTGCGGTAAACCAAAGTTCAAACGCCGTCGCGGTTGGATACCAATCTGGTAACGTTAATCAGGGCCTTGATGCCGTCGCCATAGGGTATCAGGCTGGTACGAGTTCACAGGGAGACCGCGCCGTCGCCATAGGAAACGAAGCTGGTGCGGCTGGAAGTCAGGGTCAGGAAGCCGTCGCCGTGGGGTACCAAGCGGGTCAGACCACTCAGGGAGACAACACCGTCGCCGTGGGGTACTCAGCGGGTCAGAGCAGTCAGGGAGACGACGCCACCGCAGTGGGGAACCAAGCGGGTCAGACCAGTCAGGGAAGCAAAGCCATCGCCATGGGGTACTTAGCGGGTCAGTCCAACCAGGGTTCCCAGGCCGTCGCCGTGGGGGACCAAACGGGTCAAACCAGTCAGAGTGTCCAGGCCATCGCTATTGGTTTCGGAGCGGGTTATACCAGTCAGGGAAGCCACGCCATTGCACTCGGATCACTAGCGGGGGTGACCACTCAGGGAAGCGCCTCCGTCGCCGTGGGGTACTCAGCGGGTCAGAGCAGTCAGGGAGACGACGCCATCGCCATGGGGTACTTAGCGGGTGAGGCCAGTCAGGGAAACACCTCCGTCGCCCTGGGGCGTCAAGCGGGTCAAAGCAGTCAGGGAAGCGCCTCCGTCGCCGTGGGGTACTTAGCGGGACAGACCAGCCAGGGAGCCAATTCTATCATCCTCAATGCGACAGGTGTCGCACTTGACTCCACCACAGCCAGTAGTTTCCACGTAAAGCCTGTACGTGGTGGGAACTTCGCGGCGAGTGCCTTAGCCTACACTGCTGACGGTGAGATTGTCGAAGAAACTGGTACACACTTTGATGCAAACGGCCGCGTCGGTATCGGCACGACGAATCCGAGTCATGCGTTAACCGTAGCAGCAGCCTCTGGAGATGCCGAAGTTCATATACAAGCACAAGGAAATGATGGCGGTGACGCAATTCTTTACTTTAACGGATCCCCGACAAATCAACGTAAATGTGCTATCATATCGTCAAATGTAGCACCCAATGCTTACTGTAAACAAGATTTACACTTTTGCATGGAAACAACGAATGATTTGACTGATGTTGATATCACCGATTCCAAAATGGTCATCACCAACACCGGCGACGTCGGTATCGGGACGACGAATCCGTTATGTGGTTTAGATGTTCGAACAAGTGGAACTCGTTGTTCATACCCATTTGGCATAGGTGGATCTAGTACTTATGCCTCAAGAGTTGAGTTTCAAGTTAGTGTTAGTAATAATGCGGCTGGGTGGTCAAAAGATCTTGTCGCCGGTACCTTTGAACGCGGTGGTTGGATTCGTGTGTTTTCAGGGGCGACACAATCGGCGGGCGCGGCGAGCGGAGCTGTCCTATCTCCCCGAGAAGCGACGTTCGTATACTCTATATACGGTGATTATTTATATTGGAATCGGGTTTCTGGTTCTACAGCAATCAGTTTGAGTAATAGCGGATATCAGACAATCAGAGTCACCGTCACTGGTGGTGGTTCTTATACTTGGGGGTATATAGAGGCGTATCAACAAGGTGGTATTGCGATTTTCTAAAAAAATAAAATATTGATTTAGATTAAAATGGGATTGATAATCAATGATGCTATGGAAATGGATAGCGGTGTCACCATCCAGTCTCAATACGCCAACATATTTGAGATGAATGTGAGAAAAATGAAAGAGGGGGAACACTTAGTGTATGCCGTCTTTTACTTCTATGCATCTAAGGAAGCTCGAATGAATAATAAAGAATATATTAAGAAAGACTTCTGTACGGTGTGTGCGACCTCACTCGACGACTTACACGGACAAGCGTATGCAGAGTTCAAGAAAAAATTTGAAAACGTAGAAGATGCCTAGTTTCGAAGTCACCTCGTCGCAGTCGCGAAGCGACTGTTCCCTTTCCCCATTCCAAGGTCCTACGGACTTGTCCCGTATCAAACAAAACCCTTTGGGTTTCCTCCAGTTTAAAAAAACCTCCCTTCATAATAGATATGAACGGAAACGATACGTTCTTGGATGTGAATGATGCCCACCTCAGGGTGACGAGTGGGAATGTGTACGCATCGGCGTTCAACCTCGACCAGATCGATATCGTGATGAGTTCGAACACAACATCTACCGTGAATTTCAATAATCCCACAAAAGCCTTCAACGCAGCCTCGAACATCGAGGTGGGTACGGCGAACCTGTTTGTGGATACGACCACGACGAGGGTTGGTGTGGGAACGGCGAGCCCGGCGACGACCCTAGATGTCGCCGGTGACTTGAACGTCAGTGGTAACCTGACCATTATCGGTACGACGACGACCCTCGACGCGGACCATTTGAGGGTTAAGGACCCCATCATAGAACTCGGGAAAGATAATCCGGGAACCGGGGACCTCGGTCTCGTGATGACCCGTCCCTCGGGGTCCAGTAACGTCGCCATGATTTTCGATGAATTGACAGATACACTCGAGATTGGGTACACACAGAGTAACGCATCGGATTCGACTATCACCATGCAGTCGGCGGCTACGGAACCCTTGAGTGTCAATGTGAACGGCACCATATCCGGAAACGGTTCGGGGCTTACAGATCTAAACGCGACTAACATAACGACTGGGACACTCGACCGAAACACGACCGGGTCGGCGGCAACCCTCACAACCCCTAGATCTATTGGGGGTGTAAACTTCGACGGGTCGGCGGATATCGTACCCACAACCTTTGGGGCCGCAACCTTTGACACAGATACTCTCGTCGTTGATTCTGTGAATAATAGGGTCGGCATTGGGACGGATAGTCCCGATTGTAATCTTGAGATATATGGTGATACATCATCAATTAAGCTCACGAGATCTCGTAATAATACTAACTTTGGGTGTTCAGTCGACTTTGCGTTATTAAACAGTGTCAATGAAAAATTTACATACGGACGTCTATCTGGTTCTATAGCAGACAACACAGACGGGTCCGAAGATGGATTTCTGTCATTTCAAGTGGGGACGAATGGTAACCTACAAAATAATTATCAAGAGGAGAAAATGCGTATTCTCAGTAATGGCAACGTCGGCATCGGGACGTCAACTCCGAGGACTAATCTTCATATAGGTCAGCAGCTAAATTCACAAGGGGATAAAAATACGATACCATCAGCTGGCTTGGGAATATCGGCAAATTTTCCGAGTACTACTCATGCGTGGTTTTCTAACAGGGTC
>Ga0075480_10001431_pt1 | contig 15151 bp, 11 predicted proteins | sample DEB08_DNA_7_FD_81590 | JGI IMG/M metagenome (GOLD analysis project Ga0075480, IMG submission 81590) | Aqueous microbial communities from the Delaware River and Bay under freshwater to marine salinity gradient to study organic matter... | ecosystem: Environmental > Aquatic > Marine > Coastal ... | reverse complement strand
CTTATATAAATATTTACATCCATTGCTTAACTTCTAATTGTTTGAAATCTCTGTCGTGATTTTTGGGCAATTCAAGTGGAACTACTAATGTGCTTTGGTCTTGAATGTATTTTTCGTGAGATACTGCCGCATTATATACTGATGGAATACAGTAATCCAATACCATTTTATTAAGACGCGCTACTTCAATTGTAACATTATCTCCTTCACGTGCGTGTTCTATAAATATACTACGCATAATCGTTTTCAAACTATTAATATTTTGAGGAGGAACCATATATGTTTGTTTAGACATATTGTATACACCTACACGCATATCTTTTTGTATCATATCGATATTTTCGGCGCAAAAAAATACACGGGATAACAAAGTTTCTTCTACCATTCCTGTTACTGCGTTGCGATAGTCTGTTGCCTTATTTCTTATTGCGATTTTTTCGGTCATCTTAAATTGAATTTCTTGATTAGGTGGTTGTATTATATTAATGCGACCATTGTATCTTTCTAAATTCAGAATGCGATTCGGTTGATGAATAGATTCAGGTGTATTCGAATACGTAGACATATATTATATATTAGTAAAATATATTTTAACTCTTTAACTTATGGTAAAATATATTTAGTATATATAAATATGGAACGTTTTCATATAATATCATTACTTGTAGCAACTATAACATTAATATTATTATTAACTATTTCCGGAATATTACTGCATAACGATAAACGCAGTCAGAAATTTCCACCCACACACGCAAAATGCCCGGATGGGTGGGAGCACACTCCAGGCGCGAATGGTGTACTGGGGAGTTGTAACATGGGCACCAGTGAAAATAAAGGAACCTTTACTGGTACCGACGCGTCTTACAATTTAGTCATAGACCCTTGTGACAACAAACAATGGGCAGATAGTAAAAAAATATATTGGGATGGACTTACAACATACAATGGATGCTAAATAAATAATGTATTTCAACTACGTTATTTATTAAAGATTTGATACAAATTTAATAACGCTGGGTTCTTCGCTATCATTGACCTCTTCACGAGATGGGTGAACTTCGTATTGGATTAACCGATTTTCATCTTCATTTGTAGTGTCCATTTCGACTACATCGTATTTAATTTTCTGTAGGTTCTCCGTTTCGGGAATTAATTCGGTTTTATAAAGATTGACAATCAACTTTAGAATGCTGGTATTTCCGTTTTCTTTGTATTCGTCAATAAGGGTTCTAATTTTTTGATTTATATTATAAATAGTTATTTGTTTCTTCTTAATATCATTTTCTTTTCCTGCGTTGTTATAGAGTTCATTATATTTTTTTAATTCATCATTATAAAGGGTAGCATCACGTTCAAATTCCGTGATTTTCTCTTTAAAGACGCGTGCGGATGTTTCTTCGCTAATAAAATCAAAAAGTGTGTCCATTTTTTGACGAATAATTGTTTCTTTGCTATCGTCCAAGATTTCTTGCATAGTATTTAAATATAATTCGGTTAAAACATACGAACCACGCGTCAATTCGATTACAAACTTACAAGGTTCTTCTTTATTACCACAATAAGCTGCGTATCTATCACGAGTAATATCAAAAATCATACCGCCCTTTTTCTTACAATTCAGGCATAATGGAACAACAGAACGAGAACGTTTTTGAGAACCTTTAATAGTTTTACCAGTTTTATACTTTTTTTTACGCATTTTAAACAATTCTTCTTCATATTTTTTTTTAATTCTAAAAAAATCATTACAAGCTTGATTATAAGTGACTTTATTTATAATTTCCTTAGGTTCTCTTTCCTTGTCACCGATAGTTGTATCCATAGAAGAAAGTGTGTTGTTATCATTTTTATAATCAATCAAAGAGTTAGGTTTATTTTTAACGATTAAAACGTGATTATTAGAAGCGTGAAGAATGCGAAGTTTATTAAGACCATCTAAGTCCAAAATATTCATATTATTATTATCAATATAAAGTTCTTCTAGTGTGGGAGGGATATTATGTATATTTTCAAGAGCGTTATGTTCACAGTGTAAAACAGATAAAGACGATGCTTTTTTTAAGTCGAGTGTTTTAATATAATTTTCGCGAATATCAAGATGAGTTAGAGAACCTGGTAAATCTCCTAATTCTTTTATGAGATTATGGGGACATTCTATTAATTTGATGTTCTCGGGAATATTTTTTAAACTGGTAAGTTCTCCATCTCTGAAAAAAAGTTTATTAAGATTCGTAAATTTTTCAGTTTTAATTATAGAAAGGTCTAAATCACCGTGTAATTCAAATGGTATATGTAATTCTTCTATATGAGTTTTCTGTGTTCTCAAAAGATTAGTGAAAGAAACTTGTGCAGTATTATTATTTCCAATAACATCTTCACGCAATTGTTCTAAAATATTTTCAGTTGTCGCATTCATCTATACTATAATATATTATATTAGTTCATATTTTTACTCAATTATAAGCTAATATATATTCTGATTAATAACGGGAAGATGTGTAATAGCGCTAGTATTATTAGGTCGTTTAGCGGTTTGATATTGTTTTATTTTAGCCATAATATAATCTTGGTCGCGACGCATTTTTTCAGCTTCTTCATAAGGGGTTAATTTACGTTTTCTACAAAAGTAGAGAACCAAACCTACAACAATAAAAAAAAGGGCATATCCAATCAGATTAAATACCCACTTTTGTATGGTTGTCTTTTTTTCATGACATAAATGTAATGTATCGTGAATGTGATATTTAACACTGGGTTCTATTAAACTCATACTAAATGATTTGTTTATATATAAATATTAAAAAAATGGTTAATATTTAACAAAAACTATCACAATAAAGTATATATTAAATGGAAAATAATCCAATATTACCCAATCCTTTTAAAATATTAGAAGAGCAAATTGCAAAAAAAGAAAGTCTAAATAATAAATGTAATGATTGTGTGGAGAATGATAAAGATGAAAAAGAAGATAGGTTCATTAATTTAAAAGGTTCTCAATCAATAAAAGAAGGTTTTAAAAGAGACGAAGATGCAATATCTTGGTGGTTAATTCTATCAGCCATTCCTGCATTACTCATATATGGTGGTATAAGCCACAAGTATCTTGAAATACCTAAATTTGAAAATATACCAGGTGACGGAACACCAAATAATATAATTGATGGATACAAAAAATTATTATCTGAAAATAATTCCAGTATAAAAATGAATACCCTTGCGATTGGTGCGTTTATATTAATGTCTTATTTGGGTGGTGTTATAGCAATAGAACATAAAAATAAAATGGGTTTTATAGTTTTAATAGGATTTATAATGTTTGGATTAAGCAAATCGACTGCTATAATAGAATTTTTTGAGAATACTTTTGGATACTTATTTTTGATAATTTTTGGATTAGATTTAAACATGTATATGCAAAGTGATAATTTTGCTTCTATTATGCGGAAAGACCCAGACAAAGTTAGTATATCATTCAACCCATTAATTACACTATTCAATATAGAAAACTTTGCAGAAAAATTTACGCAAATAAGATTTCAGAAAGATGAGGAAACAACGGATACAAATAATCAATCCAGCGATTTCTTTGCTTATTATAATGAAAAGGGTGAAGGGAAAGAGTCATTTTTCAATTATTTACTGGAACAAGTGAAAATGAAGAGAATAATAGGCAATTCAATATGGTTACTACTAACAACGTTCTTTACAATAGGAATAATGAAAGGGACAAATGTATAAAATCAAAATATAATGTGTATATTTTGATTGAGGTATCAACAGAACATAACTAAATACAATACAAATAAATAAGAAAGAATTGCTAGTATAATAGCAACCAACCATATAGGTATTATGGTTTTATGTCTATATCCAACACCAAATTGTCTAAAACCTCCTTCCTTATTATAAATAAATACGGGTTTGGTAACATGTACGATTGTGAATAAAAAAATAAAAATACCAATAGCAATATTTAATTTATTAATACGAACAAATTTTCGACTGATTAATCCCATAGGGTATCTATATTATAAAATTATAATATTTTATAATATTTGCTTCAAAATAATTTACTCATCTCCAAACTCGCGTTCTTCAGGTATTTCATTATAATAATTACCATCCATATAATCTTGACCCAATTGATTTATATTAGTCCCTTCGTTATCATATTCATTGGAAATATGTTCTAGTTCGTGTGCCTCTAAATCGTCAACATCTTCATCTATCAATTCATCTTCTTCCATTTCTAAACGTTCTCTATCATAATTATCTTTATCATAATGAACTAAACCTTTTTGTAAACCAATATTCCATCTACCCATTTTATATTTTTTCAATAAGTCCTCTACTTTACGAACATCATTATCTAATTTCCCTAAATCTTGTGTAACAATTTTTTGTTTTTCTTTGACCTTGGCCTTATGTATTTTCGCAGATATTTCTTCATATGACATGAAAGTATTCTTCTGTTTTTCTTGTATTTCCAAGAATAATATTAAAACGGATGCCACTCGTTCTTTCAGTTCAACGCTATCGGTAGTCTTAATTTCAACTTCCAATAATTCTTCACGGAAGTCATCTGTATCAACAGCACGTGTTTGACTAGACATATCATGTAATTCGTCATTTATATCCCGTTGTTTTTGTTTCTTCAATTCGATGTCAGCATTTAACATATTGGTATCATTAGCACAAGATATATATTCGTGTAGAACTGATAAAAACATATAACCATATAAATAACCGATTGCGTCGTTATCAAATAATGAATAAAATATGGTTTCATTGATAGTTCCGTTATTATCTAACATTTTATGAATATTGATACTCTTAGGCATAGACACCATAAATTTATGTAAATCATTTGTGCGTTCAATAATGGTACGTAGTGTATTAGTAAGTGTTTTATCTCCGTGGAATTGCATGATTCCATTCCATTGATTATCGAGTATTTTTACTAAGTCATTTTCATGTATTGCAGAAAGCCCCCAGTGTTTAGGTATATAGGTGTGTGTTTTACCGGATAAAATAATATCGGGATACACTTTTGTAAAATAATAAATAATGTTTTCAATATGTGTAATATTATTGATCATTTGTTCTTTTGAAGTATTTTGATTAGAATAGATACCTAGTATGGATTCTTGAAAGCGTTCAAACTTAACCTTAGTTAAGTTCCCGAATTCTTTAACAAAATTCATAATATTTTTAAACATATTTTTATTTGCGTAGAATAGATAATTCTTGAGATCTTTTAATTCATCTCTAACTTCAGAAACCATAATACCCTTTTTATAAGTTTTTAAAACATTACGTAGATGTCTTCTAAAATTTTCTTCAATAATTTCACTATCCTTTGTATCCAGATAATCTAGTATGTCATACATAACATCTATTTGATTAAAATATACAACCTTATTTAATGTTACAATTTTATCCTTATGAATAATGGTTAAAAGAGTGTTTAAATCACTAAGTGTATAACGCTTTCCGTTTTTTTTCATAAATTCTATTTTATCATCTATAGAGGCATTTTGTGGGAAATCTTCCAACTTTTCACCAGAAACAACTTTATATTCATTGGGTGTAGGTAAGTCATTATCAAAATTACAGAATTTGATGAAAAAAGCATATATATGTTCATCCAATATTTGTTCTTTAATAATTATGTGTTTAATGCCTGTAAAATCAGTATTATGTAAAATAGGAGCTTTACTATATTCTTTTGTTTCAGATATAAGTTCGCTAATTGAATGAATCGAAGTAAGTAATTGTTTGATGGTTGGTTCCTTTTCAATAAAATATTCCATTGAACGTGTATTATTACCAATACAACACCCATTTTCAAGAAAAGGTATATTAGAAGCGGTTTTAAGTAGTGGTTCCTCTTTTTTAATGATATCATTTATATGATTTATAAGTGAAAGACCTAATAAAGAAGCTTTACTATGAATCGTGTTAATATATTTAATTTGGTCGCTATGTCCTTTTTTGATTGAATCCATAAAGGTTCTTTCAAAATCTCGTGATAAGGGTTCAACCCTAGATAATTTATATTTTACAACAGGAGGTAAATAATGTTTCCATTTTTCTATACTATGTTCGTCAGGAATAGATTGTTCTGGATTATCAATTATATACTTACGTTTTTTTGAATAGAGTTCATTGATATCCGGGCGGTTTTCTATTAATTTTTCCAAAGTTTCGAGTATTTTTTCGACATATACACTTCTTTTCAGTTTTTCAATAGAATTCCAAGGTTTAATAGAACTTTTTAAATTATACATAACGCAAGCAATATATTCGATTCCACTTTTATCTTCTACGCCACCAGTTAGAGGAAATCCGCTAAAAGAACGTTTACAACCCTTGAACGTTTTTGTAGAACGATAACTAGGTATCGATGTTTGTATAGCAACTAATAAAGATGACGCAATACACCATAGTATATATCGACTTTTGTATATTTCATATGATATACCCTTTTTACCTTTTTTCTCAAAAAGTAATTTAAGATTATCATTATAAACAATCTCATTTTTAAGATTGGCGTCTAATAATTCATTTGTAAGTCTAATAACAAAATCTTGTATATTTTCAAATTTAATACCAATATTTACAGATAATGTAGAACCAACATTATAAATGATTTCGTTTATATCGTTTTCAAATGTAGGTCGTTTTTGTTTAGACATAACTAATGTTAATTCTTCACCAATATCCTTTTCCATAATATCGTGAGTTTGTATCACAAAACCCTCTTCATTATATGTTTCTTGCATAACGAAATCTATTTTTTTGAGAACATAACCACTATATTTATCTACAACAGCATCCCCATCATCATTCATAGTTCCATAAGAAGCGCATATCTCATCTAATTTTTTACCATAATTAAAAGGATTTAAAACAAATTCACGGGCTAATTTTTCTATGGATATAGGAATAAGTGGTGTGTTAGTGTTTCTACAATAGAACCAATTCATATTTTCCTGCATTTCAGTCATAGGTTCTCTGCAATGGTTATCTACTAAACGAATAATACACGATTGTTTTTTAACAAAATCGTCGAGACTCATTATGGCATCACGAAGAGTCTGAAATTCAGAAATGATTCCAATTGTTTCATCCGAAGTCTTACCATATTCAAAAGCAAAGTTATTATGTTTATATGTTTTTAACTCATCTAACATCTGTGTTTTTTTTATAATACGAAAATCATTCATTAGTTCTTTTTTTATATTTTCCTCTAATGTTTCAAGTGATATATCTATACGATTATCAAATTCTCTTAGCATACGAGCTTTATTTAAATTATCAATGCGTTTTTTTGAAAAACTGACATTCTCGCAACTTTTATTAGATAAATTTTTACTACACTCGCTTTGTATATTACAAAATAATTCATTTGTATCAATAAACATTTCAGGATCAACCGATTTATCAAATATCCATTGATTACCTTTACGTAAATAATACCCTTGTTTTTTTCTTGTTTCTTTCTCTATTTCTATCATTTTTTTCTCTTGGGGTGTTAAAAGTGTTTCGTCCACGTCTTTACCTAATCCAGGTTTCAATTCTAAAACAGCATACTCACCTTCTTTAATCTGTTTTTTACCCGAAATAATGGTTTCTGCTAATTCACCTGCATATTTTTGCTGTACATCATGTTTTTGAACAAGGTTCTCTTCTAAAAATTCTTTGAATAAAGCAGGTTCCATTTCTTTTTGTTCCTTCGCATATAAATCGAGAATATCATAGGGCGTATCATCGTATTCTACATCATAAAATATGTCTTCGTTACCATTATCGTCTTGTAAGTCGCTAATTGCATTATATTTTTTTGTCAAATATCGTCGAATACAATCTTTTGGTTTAATTTTTGCGATTTCTCCTTCATCTTCAATAACACCTGGTTGGAAACCATTCAATAATTGTTCGGGTGTTGTTAAAGTGTTTATCGTCATCTTGGTTATAATATCCGAAAGCATAGTTATATTATCATTAATTATAAGTTTGTTTAATAACTCACTTTGAGATATACCATTAACATCATTTATCTTATAACCATCTTTAAATAACTCTAATAATTCCGGATTATTGAAAAACATCATTTCGATTCTTGATATTTGCTCTTGCTGGACGGGTATAGATTCACTTAATTTTTGTAAGGTTTCTGATTTGTTTATTAAGTTTTTATTAAATTCCATAATCGCATTTTTTATTGTATAACGAAGTTCTTTGTATTGTTGATATGATAAATCATCATTATAAATCAAAAATGGTTCTAATTCACATACAAAATCGTGTATAGAATATCTATTTTTAATACGGGTTCTCAATTGCTTGATGAGAGTTCTCGTCTTAGGTATAATTACATTGAGGAATTTATCGTATTTGTCAGAAGTATCTTTAAACCGTTCATCTAATGAAAACTCTTTAATTGTATTATTATTTATAATATCCATCTCGTATTCCTTTTTATCATCATAATCTTCTCCGTTTAAAAATTCGTGTTCTAAGTCATCAATAGTAATCGAATTAATATTTGTTCTTAAAAGACGAAATAGAGATACTATTGTTTGCGAATAATGTGATTTTTTCAAAATATTAGTATATGGTAATGAAACCTTTGAAAGTTCAACAACACTTGGTGGTAATAAGAGTAAAGACTTTATATTGATAGAATCGTTGGGTGTCATATTGTTACGAATGTATATGGTTTTGCCAGATTTCATCAATACATTGTCTTGTTTTGTTAATCCCATATTATATCTTTGAATAACGAATTTTTTCTTTATAATATTTGATTTATTAACGACACTGCTATAAAAATCTTGTAAGTTATTAATAACAGCATCAAATTCAGTTTGAACGGTAGCGTTATTTACAAGAGATTCTTCTTTGTTTATGGTATCGAACGTTCTATTATAGGCATCTAACTCTTCGTATAATTTAAAATAACGATTGGTATTGGTATTCAACGTATTATTCTTATACATTTTATATAATTCTTTTTCTCTACTCATAATATCGTGTTGGTCGTATAATATTGCATCAAAATCATCTTCTTTATGTGAACTATCATTGGGGAAATATAAATATTTACGTTGTTCTACCACAGGTATGATCCACTTAATATTTTTATTTAACTTCTTAAGACGTTCAATGAGAGGTTTCCATAAAGGTCCATTTTTTACATAACCATTAACATTTTCATTATCATCAAATTTAGAAAAATCTTGGCGTAGTTCTTTAAAACGATTGATTAATAAGGATATATTATTCTTTACATCGGAAGTTCTTTTATGGTCTGGTATGGTAGAAAGTAATTCATCCATCATATCGTTTGCTTGAATTTCAATACCGTATTTACGCTGACTTTCAGGTATTTCAACATTTTGAACAATATCGTCTAATTCCTCGCCAAAAATAATATCATTTGCGTCATTATACATATCCTTTAAAACATCACGTATATTTTCATCCGGAACCGCGTTTTCAGGAGTATTAATAATCATTTCACCGTCTTCAGTAATGTATGAATCCATATCTACGTCTCCTTCACTGGTGAATTCTTCGTCACTGGTCGTTTCAACGGACTCATCTTTAGCCGTGAACGATTGCGGTGGTTTTTCACGAACAATAAATTTTTTAAACGGTATATCACGCGGAATACCCTTATAAGCAAAATCGATATAAATGACATCTTTTTCTGGAAAAGTAGTTACTTCTATCATATCTTCCTCTAAATTTGTTATTTCGCCCGTTATAATAACAGGAATATCACCTCCAATGTATATATCTAACCAAGTATGTGTATTCAAATAATTTTGTTTAGCATAACCATCGGTTTCACTTCTGTTTAATAAATGAATTTCGGTAATAGATTCGTCCGTTAATTTATTTTGACTAATTTTTAGTTTACTTGTCATCATAGAAGAAACATTTACTATTTCCAACAAGTGATTATCGATATACTCTATAAAATAATTGTTTTGATGATAATCATCATTGGTCGGTGAAATAATTTCAATTATATCTCCATATTTTAATTGTATTGAAGTTGTTTCTTCTTTGGATTCCATATGATATATGTATATATATCTTATATATCTTTATTTTTTACATACATAAACTAACAAAAAATTATATATGTAATCCAACACGTATAAGTATGATATTTAACTATTTGTGTATAAGTATTACCATTATATAGTTTTATAAATCTTTTCTAAAATCTTCCGAAATCATAAAAATTGAAAACAAACAAATAAAATAATATAAAAGAAAAAAACGATTTACTTATAATATGTCTAACACTTTCGAGTTATTTGGAAATGACTTCAACTCTTCAAAGGTTATGTCGAAACAATATAATCATAATGGTGAAACTTACACTATTTATAATTATGACACTTCTGTTGTCTGTGAAGACGACCACGATAAAATAGGTCTATACCGAAGTGTTATTATGGATACAAAGAATAATGTCGTATCGTATGCCCCGCCAAAGTCAGTGACACCAGAATATTTTGAAAAGACAAATTTCGACATAGAATGTAACTTCAATTTGATTGCTAATGAGATTGTTGAAGGTACGATGATTAATCTATTTTATAATAAAAATATTGAGAGTTGGGAGATTTCCACCAAGTCAGCAATTGGTGGAAATTATTGGTATTTTAGAACAAGTTATCAAAATAGTGCTACACATTATAAACAGATGACATTCAGAGAGATGTTTATAGAGGCACTCGGTGAGAAGTCAGATACGGATCTGAACAATGCTTCCGCTGTAAAGACATTTGACAAGGGTTATATTTACAGTTTTGTTATGCAACATCCAATGAATCATATAGTTCTTAACATTCAGCGTCCTACCTTATATTTGATTTCGGGATATAAAGTTGAAAACAAAACAACTATTATCTCGTATACCAGTAATGAACTGGTGGATATGTTGAAACTCGATATGAATGGGTGTGGTATTCTCATACCCAAAAAGGTAGACATTAGTGGTAAGAGTATGCGTGAAATAAATGAATTGAAGGATTCGACTAATGAGAATGTTGGTATTATGCTATTTAACGCATCAAACGGTCAGAGAACAAAATTACTAAATAACGCGTATTCTCGGTTGAAAGACGTTCGTGGTAATAACCCAAACCTACATTATCATTATTTATCTCTATTTGCTGCTGGTAAGATAGATGAATTTCTTTCATTATTTCCAAGATATAAACGTATATTCTATGAGTTTTATCAACAATCCTATGAATTTATTAAAGATGTTCACGACGCATACGTGAGTTATTATGTTTTAAAACAGGGCAAAACAAAGCGCATTCCCAAACCCATTTTCACACACATTTATACAATTCATTCGAAATACTATATGCCAAATGTTAAAAGTGAAACCCCTACAATAGTTACACGCGATGTTGTTGCTAAATACTATAATGAAATGACACCGAAAGAAAAACTATATCATGTTACATATAAGACGCGTGAATACACATTGAGACAAGATAAATTAATGAACGAAGAAGATTGTGGCGATAATACCAATGATATGGTTTCAGCAAACTTTATAACTGCCTCTTATTAAGTATTGAGTGGGTTGTAAGGTCGTATATTTTCCCGACGTTTTCGTTGCGTATTAACAGGTTTAATTTTAGTATAACAAGTATTACATAAATCTAATGTAATTTCAAAATATTTTTTACTGGTATTTCCATTAGAACAACACCATACGTTTTTACACGCATCGCATTTTTCCAAGATTTCTTCTTCCTTTATTACATTCTGACATTTCGAACAAGAATAAAAAAATTGCTTAATTTCGAATAACATATCTTCCGGTAAACTATCTAAATGTTGTTGAAAACTCATTTATATTTGTCTATATATTATCATTCATAATATTGATAATATATATTATTACAACGAATTATACATTTCCGATAACTTACATAAATTCTGAACATATTCTAATGAGTGTGCTTTATTTACGTCGCTCATTTCTTTTATAGGTGAGCGTAACGAATCGATAGAATTTAAAATATCATTTGCGTTGGAAACGCCATCCAAGTCTTCCCTGTAATCTTTATTGATAAAGAAATCTAAATCTCCGCCATCAATTCGCTCCTTATAAGGTGAATAAACATACATATACCATATTTTGATAACAATTGTAACATTTGCTTTTCTCGTAATATTCACTATATTTTTGGCGGATTTTAGATCGGTGTTTTCAGGAAAAACATTAATAATGTCATTCACAAATTCATCAAAATGTGTATTGAATGCTCTTAAAGCAGTTGATTTATCCATTTGTATATAAGTAATAATATATTATGTTTTAAATTGTTTAAAAATATCTTTTATTTTTTGAAATATAATATATAAATTTACATATCCATTGTTTGGTATTGATATTGGGGAGCACTATTACGCATAGGAACATCAGCATTACGTTCTTGTTGTATTTTATCAATAGTGAGTTCATTACTAATTTTATCTGGTTTATAAGTATCAGGTGGTGTTTCTATAATAGTATTACCGTGTGCAGGAACATAATCATACAACTGACGTTGTCCTCCGCTACCCTTTGCGCTTAGTTCATCCGGTGACATATTATAAAATGTAAATTGTTCCGATACTATATTTGAACCTCCCGAAGACGTTTTTATAGTGTATGATTCTGGTTCTCCTGAACCAAAGTTGGCATCAGATAATTTTTTTTTTACTTCGGGTTCAAAGTGTTGTATTATATCACTACCTAAAACAAGAGAATAGTTTTTATTAATAAGTAGTAAAGCAGGAACAGATTGTAAATTAGGTGGTAATAATACTTGCTTACCATCATCTAACTGGACAAACGTTTGATTTGTTGATGGGTTTCGTTTACGTTTATCAATACATATGAAATTTATTTTATCCGTCAATCCACTTTTTGATAAAAAGTCTAAAACTTTCTTACTATGCTTACAATAATTAGAATAATATAAATTATCCATTCGTTTATATTTTGAATTAATATTAAAATATAAACATTTTTACGATTTTATAATTATACACTAAACTAATGGTTGTTTAGAGACTATTACTGCACATCGAGTGGAGCAATCTATTTTGGAAGTAGAAAATACCATAACCAAGTAGAACCATAAATGAATTCAAATAAAATGCTGTGCTACGTCTTTTCATTACAGCAATACGAACGATTGTTAAAAAGGAAATGGTCAAGAAGACGAAACCAAATATAGAAAGATAGTAAAAATAAAGACAATAGTCTTTATCTAAAGGACCAAAAAGAGTGTTCATTAAGTCGTTCATCGTGAATATATAATATATAAATATTATTTTAACCAATGCTATATAGTTATATTTTCAAAATAAAACTATGTAAAAATAAATATACCTAAATATTATAACAATACTATGGACGAAACAAATATTTGGAAAATGTTAGATACATATTTTAAAGATTTGCCGGATAGTTTAGTTAGTCATAATCTTGAATCATATAATGAATTTTTTAGAACAGGTATTTATCAAATATTCAAGGAAAAAAATCCCATAAGGCTTGAATCGAATTATGATAAAAAAACCGATACATATAAAAATCAATGTGAAATATACTTAGGTGGACGCAATGGTGATAAGATATATTTTGGGAAACCTACAATTTATGATGATAATGATAATGCACATTATATGTTTCCAAATGAAGCACGATTGAGAAATATGACGTATGCGATGCCTATTCATTATGATGTCGAAGTGGTATATAAAACTATTCTTGATGATAATGAAAATCCACGCATATTGGGAGGTTTGAAACAACTAGAAGAACATAATGAAAATTATACCGATTATAAAATGAGTTACAAATTTGATAATTATAAAAATAATTCGCATATACTTGCGAATGAGATGAAAAGTGATACTTTTACAGGCGGAGTTAAATCTAACGTTGAAATCAAAGAATATGATTTTACAACTAATACTGCGCGTGAAATGAGAGAACAACTTGAGAAATCTTTGAAATCTGGTAATTTACAAGAAGATAGTGAAATATTTGAAAGGATCTATTTGGGTAAATTTCCTATAATGTTACAGTCTGATTTTTGTTTATTAAATGGATTAAAACCCGAAACACGTTTTATAATGGGAGAATGTAAGCAAGATAAAGGTGGGTATTTTATAATTTCTGGAAAAGAAAAAACGGTTGTATCACAAGAAAAATTCGCGGATAATATGTTATATGTTAGAAAATTTACTAAGGATGACTACGAAGATGATAATGATGAAGAATTAAAATATTTATATTCGACGGAAGTTAGAAGTGTATCTGAAAATCCATCAAAACCTATACGTAAATTTGCTCTTTATCTGCTAGCACCTAGTAATAAATATACTAATAATAATATTGTAGTTCAAATACCTAATGTTCGTAAACCCGTTCCATTATTTATTGTTATGCGTGCGCTTGGAGTTATAAGCGATAAAGATATTATAACTACATGTCTGTTGGATATTGATAAATATGAATCGTGGGTTGATTTTTTTATTCCATCTGTTCATGATGCTGGGGCAATTATGACACAAGAATTAGCGATTAATTATATAGCTCTATTGACAAAAGGTAAGCGTTATGAACATGGTTTGGAGATTATAACAGATTATTTACTACCTCATATAGGAGAAACAAATTATAAAGAAAAGGCATATTATCTTGGTTATATGGTATTTAAAATGCTTTCTGTTATTCATAATGTAGAAAAACCAACAGATCGCGACAATTTTAAATATAAACGCATAGAATTAGTAGGTTCTCTGATATATGATTTATTTCGTGATTATTTTACAGAACAGCAGAACCACATTCGTCTTAGTTATGATAAACGTCTGAATTTGAATTTGAATTTATATGGTTCGGATTTTCCCACTTTAATCAACTCCTATAAAAATGAAATTTTCCGTGATAGAGTCATTGAAGTAGGTTTCAATAAAGCATTCAAAGGAAATTGGGGTGCAAAAAGTAACACAAAACGTATTGGTGTCGTGCAAGATTTAAACAGATTATCATTTAATGGATATTTAGCGCATTTACGTAAAACGAATCTACCACTTG
>Ga0075480_10001428_pt1 | contig 15161 bp, 5 predicted proteins | sample DEB08_DNA_7_FD_81590 | JGI IMG/M metagenome (GOLD analysis project Ga0075480, IMG submission 81590) | Aqueous microbial communities from the Delaware River and Bay under freshwater to marine salinity gradient to study organic matter... | ecosystem: Environmental > Aquatic > Marine > Coastal ... | reverse complement strand
TGGCCAAGAAGAGCCCCAGGAAGTTTATTGACTCGTTCGACAACCCCGTTGTGGAAATGAAGGCTAAGCTTCGTCAGGCCGCCAAGATGCAAATCATTAAGATGAGCCGTGATGGAGTGCGTTGGTACGACTCTAATCAGCTTATCGTGTCTGTACCTGCAGGTAAAGATCCCCTAGATGTGTTTGTGAGGTACTGCCTTACTGAGGCTGCAGTTCCTGTTGTTGAAGAAATCGACAAGCAACTGAACCGCTAACTCGCATCACAACCCACGGAAAGAGCCGCCTAGAGCGGCTTTTTCTTTTTGTATATTTGCTGTATGGCAAGCGTTCAAGCCGTATACAACACCCTTAAAGACGCCGTTAACAAAGAGCAGCGTGGATTCGTCACGCCCGCCATGTTCAACAACTTTGCTCAGATCGCTCAGCTGAACGTCTACAACAGACTCTTTCACGAGATGAAAGACGCTCACAGAAAGCAGAGAGCAGGCTTCAACCCTAAGGCTGACAAGTCTTACTTTAAAAGGGTAGAGGAGGACCTGGCCTACTTTTCTAGGTCGGTCACGATTACGAAAGCAAACGGAGTGTTCGACAAGGATCCCAATGACGACCTGTCTAGGATTATATCAGCAACAACATTCGGCACTATCATCATGGGCACGTCTACTCGTGTCCCAATCGAAATGGTGTATGACGAAAGTAAGATTGATAGAATACTGACCAGTGACCTCTTGGCTCCAAGCGAGTCACATCCCGTTGCGCTAGTGGGGGAGGACATTGAGGTGTTCCCGTCCAGCATACAGAGAATCCAGATGAGGTACTACAAGTATCCTCAGGGCAGGACTTTGGCTGGTGCAAGGAGTGCTAACCTCCCGAACTACGCAGTAACTGCAATCGACGGTAATGACACGTTTGATCCTACAAACAGCATTGACTTTGAGCTTCCAGATCACTACCTCTCTGATCTGGTTTTTGAGGTGGCTCAGCTGGCTGGCCTCTCAATAAGAGACAACAACGTAGTTAATTTAATGCAAGCAGAAGAGGCTGAAAACCAAAGAGATAGAACCTTCTGATGGCAAAGAATTACGTAAAAGTTTCCGAAGTCATAAACGACTTCCTAATCACGCAAGACCATGACGACTACGCTGGTAGTGTCCCAGAAACCTCCATTAGGGCGCATGCGCTCAGGGGTGTAAGGGAGATGGGATTTGATATGCTCCAAGTGGTGCGGTCCCTCAAGTTGTCCGTAAATGCCACGTCCGATTCTGTTGAACTGCCATGTGACTACGTGGACTGGACTAAGGTAGGGGTCGTCGGTAATGACGGGCTGGTCTACGTTCTGGGGCACAACAAGAACATCAACTACTCCCAGAAGATGAAGGAGTGCGGTGAGTGCGAGGATAGAGAAGACTCCAAAACTGGCACGGCTGGGTTTTCTTCCGTTGGTGGTGACGGCATTAAAAGCGGATTTGACTCTCATATCTTCAGAAACTTCGTGTACCAGAATAACGAAGGTAGGCTTTATGGAGTAGGTGGCGGCACTCTTTACGGGGAGTTCAGGGTCAACTTGGACCAGAACAGAATCGAGCTCTCGGTAAACTCTGACATCACGGAGATCGTGCTTGAGTACATTGCTGACGAGGCCAGGGCAGAAGACCCCAGCGTTCACTTGTATGGAGAGCAAGCTCTCAGAAGCTACATATACTACAGGGCTATCGAAAGAAAGTCCTCTGTCCCAGCCAACGAAAAGGCTAGGGCTAGACAAGAATACTACAACGAGCTTCGTAAGGCCAACGCCAGAATGAAGTCCTTCACCAAGGAGGAATTGCTGAAGACGATCAGAAAGAACTCCAAGCAATCACCTAAGTTGTAATGCAGATAGATAAGTTTGTACCCAGACAGCTTAATACAGACAGCGATCAGAGATACCTTGAGCAGGGTGAGCTTATTGACGCTGTCAACATAACCCTTAATGAGGACGGTGCAAATAGCGCGATTGTAGTAAAGAATCAAAGGGGTACAAGGGCTTTCGGGTTTGCCAACATTACTGACGCTGTACCAGAATACCCCATGACTGTCATTGGGTCTGTTTCTGACCCGCAAAGATCTAGGGTGTATGTTTTTGCAGCTTCAAATGAAGACAACGCAAACCGAGACGACATCGTCTACATGATCGACATGATCGAAGAAACCTATTCGGTGGTGTACAGAACACCATCGAATGGCACTCTTATAAGCGATCTAAACTTTGACCCAAACTCTTTTGTGAAGGCTGATGTGTTGAACAAAGACATTCAGAGAGACAACACGATCACCTCAATACTTTACTTTACCGACGACATAAACCCTCCTAGAAAGATAAACGTTGACAAGGCCTTAGAGGGGGCTTACAATCAATACACGAACGTAGAGCTTCAGTTCGTAATAAACTCTATAGTTCCAGCCCCTACAAGAGACCCTTCGTTTCGCTTTGAGACAGATGACGAGTTTCAAGAGAACAACCTGTCAGGTAAGTGCTTTCAGTTTGCTACTCAGTTCATATTTGACGACGGAGAAGAATCGGCTATATCTCCGTACTCTTCTTTGGCTTTCGTAGACGAAACCTCTGGTTCCGCTGTTGTATTTAGTGACGACACTCCAAACATACCGTCAATATTCGGGTCTATAAGATCTAGAAACAACGTTTGCTTGGTAGACACTAAGTACGCCACTGGATTTAACGTGGCGCTTCCTGTACTCCAATCTGCTGAAATGCCAGAGGTTTCTAGAATTAGAATTCTAGCCAGGGAAGATAACAACGGGGCTTGGTTTGTCGCTGACGAGGTTTCTACAGAAGAGGAGACTGTAAGGACAATAGGAGACCAACAGGTGGTCGTGTTTTCCCCTCAGTCGGGAATATACAGATTCTACAATGACGGTGCTTACAGAACCGTGTCTACGATTCAAATAGACAAGCTTTACGATAACGTACCAAGAGTTGCCAGAGGCCAAACGATATCAGGTGACAGGCTGGTTTACTCAAACTACTTAGAGGGGTATAACAACTTAGATGAAGACGGCGTAGCGGTTGATCCGTCTCACATACAGATAACTCCAGTATATCAGGGCGCAAACAACCCTGACGGAAACGGGGGTATTAATGCCAATGACGTGGTCTCATTTGAGACATCTGGCCTTAATGTTGGCCAAGGCGCTATAGTTGTCGATTGGGTGGCTGCTTTTGCAGATGCATTGGATTCAACATTTGAGTTAGAAGAGGGGTCAGAGGTTTCTCTTTCTTTTAGGTGGACGCCAGAAGGAACGGTTCAGAACGCAGACTCTCAAGATGTTTTGCTTTCTATTGGAGGTGTAGACTCTAATGGAGATTTTTTTAGGCTCGGTAGAGGGTCTCAGAGCATGACTGACTCTGACACAGAGTCTATATTGCTAAACGCCGATACAATAGAGAACTCAAATAGGTGGTCTGTAAACTTCACATATGTCGCTGAGTCTGGAGACACAATATCGGATCTTTCAAATGCTTTTGCTAATTACGTAGAGGATATTGTGTGGGTGAACACCTTTAAAGACAATATTAAATTTCGAAACGTAACCGCTGCTCAAGACATTTTTGGCTCTGAAGGTCATACGTCCACCGTATTAAGCGCTCCAGTAGTGTATACAATTAATGACGCAGAGGTAAAATATAGGTGGAAATTCACAACAGACTCAAGCGCTGGTACGACTTATATAAGACCTTCTATCTTTAATGCAGAGCTCTCGCCAGGTGGCAGTCAAGTCACTCAGGGTAACCCAGCACCTGGATTCCCCGTAACGTTTGTGAACAGCGGCAGTGGCCCAGCAGTACTAAATGGAATACTGCAGCCAGGATATAGTACCGAGGACCTTCCTGAAGGTACAGATTATGTAGTAGTAGATCAGCAAGACGAGGACTTCGGGAACTCCCAAAGTTCAGGTGTGTACACCTTCACTTCTGACGATCCAGACAGAGTCAGTATTTCCACAAACTCGATTCCTGCACAAAGAAGCTTTAAGTCTGGCGCCATACACGATTTTGGCGTCATGTATTACGACAGGTGGAATAGGAACGGCCCTCTTCTAAAGTTGGGTAGCGTATATGCAAAACACCTTGGCGAAAGGACGACTAATGAAGGCAAGGGGGCGGTTCATATGAACGTAGCCTTTAATGAAGACATAACATATCCAGAATGGGCGACGAGCTACAAAATACTTTATGCGGGAAGTCCTTATGAATCCACCTTTACTGGTGTGGTTTCTGGTGCTTTTGTTCCGACGGACGCAGCTGAGCAGGGTGCCACCGCCCCTGCAACGAATGAATACAATCCAAACAGAAGGGATATATACGTATCTATAGAAGGCCTTGAGAAAACAAAAGATTTTATGGGGGTTAGCCGCTCCTACAAATTTGCTGAAGGGGACGTACTTAGAGTCATACAATACTACAAAGCCCTTGGCGCCGATAAAGGGGTTCAAATACCATTGTCAAGTCGAGGTTCGATAATAGAATTTGATGTAGTTAAAGTAGTAACGCTCGAAGACAACGCTGAAAACCCCCTGAGAAGCAACGCATACACTGCAGGCTCCCTTACTAAGTATGGAAAAACAGGTAGGTTTCTGGTTCTAAGGGCCCCAGTAGTGGATTCTGGAGTTGAAGACGATGACGGAAATACAACAAAGTATCCTGGGTTTGATTGGTTCAGTGTAGCAGCCGCTCAAAACGGGGGCGTAGAGGATGACAACAGATATCCTTATGACACGGACGGAGATGGAATCAATGATACGCCTGTCATATCAAATTTTTGGAATCAAGAGTGTGTTGTAGAAATTCTAAGTAAAAGAAAAAGAACGTCTGACAACGTATACTACGAAATAACCCCTTACATGGGTCTTGGAGTTAGAAGGGAAGGGGGAACCGCCTATGGACCTTCTTTTGTAACCGATAACGGGAGCATGTACTTCAGGTCCGTACTTTCTACTCGAAATCAATTTGTAAACAACGGGTGGACGATTGAGCCAGAAAAGTGGCAATACAAGTCCATACTAATGGAGTCTGATAGATTTGCGGACAGGAGGAACAGGGCTGACTGGGGGCAAGGGAGGCCGCACTTGCCACTAACAGAGCCTCAGGAGAGAAGGAGGTTTAACTCGATCACATACAGTGAGGCTGACGTGTCCGACCTGAACACTCTCTTTCTTTCTTCTTTCAATAAGAACCTGGCTAACTACGCTGATCTAAATTCATCGTTCGGATCTGTTAACTACATCTCTTCGTTGGGAGAGAGCATGATTGCCCTACAGGAAAACAAGGTTTCTAGGCTGTCTGTAAACAGACAAGTCGTAACGTCTGCAGACGGAACCGACGCAAACATAGCCCTCAGCTCCTCTCCATTCAACGTAGACATATACTTCTCTGGAGACTATGGGTGTGGAAACAACCCTGAATCTGTGCTCGTACATGATAATCAGGTGTTCTTCGCTGATGTGTCTAGATCTGCTGTTTGCAGACTTGCATCAAGTCAGCTATATCCTATTTCTGAAAAGAAAACATCAAGCCTGTTCAACACGATATTCAACAACGTTCGCGCAGCTCAGAATCCAAGAATAGTTTCTGGATATGATCCATCTAACGATATGTATTACGTTACATTCGGGAACATGGGGGCGAACAACGAAACCGTGGGTTATAGCGTTTTTGGAGGAACGGGAGGAGACGGGGGTTGGATTAGCAGATACACATTCTATCCGACAAACTACAGCAATCAGAACAACCTGATGCTGTCCATGTCATACCTCGACCCTAACTTAAATCTTGAGTTTGATCAGCAGCTCATGCACGCGCATGACGGAAACCTATTCAATACGTTTTACGGGGACGCGGAGCCATCTGACTTTACGTATGTTTCTAAGATAGATCCAAGCAGGGTTCATACGTTTGACGCCATATCGCACGAGGGCAACTCAAACAACTGGAACGTACAATCCATTAATACTGACCTTATGGGGGCCAACGACAATGCTAACACACTTGCATTCGTTGAGAGAGAGGGGACTTACTATGCGTATATAACAAGAGATCCTGGGGGTAGCAAACACCTTAGATTTCTTGGCACACTTGCATCAGCAACAACCAACAGCCTCACCTTTGACAACAGAATAAACAATCAGCCAGTACCAGCAAACTCAGAGCTAATGGCTGTTTCAGGGGGAAGTCTTGTTACTTTATCTAACACGCCTGGAGAGGCTCAGGTTCAGTCTGTTACTGGCGCCAGAAGTCTTGAGACCATTGCAGCCAATATAGATACAGGGGTGGCCACAGACGGAACTCAAGTTGTAATAAGGACCCCTGCTAATTTGGACGGAGATCCAGTAAGGGGGCACTATGCCACAATTAGAATGACTAACAACGCAACGGCTCAGTTTGAGCTCTTCTGCGTAAACACAGTACTAACCATGTCCCAGATTCATCACTATAGGGGACAATAACTATATTTGCATAATGCCACTAATTCTTCCACTTCTTGCATCGGCTGGATCTGCGTACCTTCAGTATAGAGGGCAAAAGAAGCAGAACGAGCGCGATGAAGCCAGAAACAAGGAGCTTCTCAGTAAAAATAAAGCAGAGGCAGAAAGAAGACAAAAGCAGGTCGAGGGAAGCTTCGGCATGAACAAGTATCAGCTTGAAGCTTTAGAGCAGTCTAGGTCTAGGCAAGGCGTAAAGGAGGCCCAGGATCAAGCAAACCTAGGGGCTGCAAACCAGTACGAGCTTGCCGCAAGGCTCGGCGGGCGTGGTGGATTTAGCGCTTCTGCTATAGAAAGAGACAGGCAGAACGCAGTGGTTAAAGCGACTGCCGATCAAAGAGCTCAAGAAAGGGCTGGTGTTGCAACTGCAGGTAGGCAAAAGTCAAACCTAGATACCCTTAAAAGACAATACCAAGCAGGTAGAATGACTGATGCTGAGCAGGCGGCAGCTACGGCTCAGCAAAACTTGTTTAACGTAGAGGACAATAAGGCCAACCTTGGAAGAAACTTCGCGACTTCTTTGATCGACTCCGCCATGCCTCTTTTGGGATCTATAGGTGGTGGATCGGGGGGTGCCGCAGGGGCTGGTGGGGGTCTCTCTTCTGGGTCTGGGCTTGACCTTGGTGCGCAAATGATGGGCAGCTTTAATCAATCTGGCGGATATCAATTTCCAACTGGAGGGTTTGGCTCCTATAACTTCGGTGGAGGAAGTGGAGAGCAAGGTATGAAAACCCCTGGGGAATTTAGTCATTCATCTAATCCCATTAGCCTCATGCAAGACGGAGCAAAAGTGGGTGAAGTAACTGGAGGCGAGTATGTTGTAAATCCATCCCAGGCAAAAAAGATTGCAGAGCAAAGCGCTTATGCACGAATGTTGTTTAAGAAATTCGACAAGAAGGCGTAATGTCAATCTACACAAATAGAGTTCAAGCACCAGTAGAGAGGCAACCTCTGACTGGATTTGACAAGCCGTTGCAGAACTTCAAGGAGCTGTCCACCAAGGAGCTTGCGGAAAAAGAAAAAGAAAGGGCTGACGGCATTGCAGCAGATGAAAAGGAGATACAGGAGTCTGCGGCAAGAAATGAGAAAATAAGAAAGCAAGCAGAGGAAGAAAGAAAGAGGCAGGAAAAGGCAGCTAAGGAAGACAGGGAGAGATACCTGTCGATGTCTGAGAAGGTGGACGCCCCAGACAACATGAAGATGTATGGGTCTCACTACGCAATGCTTGAGGAGTTGGCCCAGCATCTTGCAAATCCAGACATAATCAAAGAGTATGCCTCCAGTGTGGAAGGGGAGATGGAGTACAACGCTTTGATAGAACAGCTTCTGACTCTGACGGACACGTTTGAGGGCTACTACAAAGAGACATACGGAGACTACGAGAACGACGATCTTGGAGCCCCGACACTGCAAGCAGCAGAAAAAAGACACAGGGAGGGCGCTTCTATGTCAGACAGAACCTTTGATACACCCTACGAGGAAATGAAGGCCAGGTTCTTGAGGCTTGAAGAAAAGGCTCACGAAAAAATGGAGGTTCGTGGAGGTAGAGTTGTCTTCATTGATTCGGAGGGGAATGAAATAATCCCAGGCGAAGACATGCTTGACCTTAACGTCTTTCAGACGGAGGTTAGCGAGAGAGCGCCGTTGGATGGCGGCCAATACATAGCCACTGTATTTGACCCTCAGCTAATGAGCTCTCCACAGTCTGTTAGGTCTCACTTGGAGAGAATTTTGGAACAGAACCCTACTGTCATGCAGGATGCTTCAAGGCATTATGTCGAGACTCAAATGGATCAAAATCCAGACTTTGCACGAACTGCGGAAGAGGTAGCGGCGGACCCAGACTTGCGTCTTGCGGCTCAGGAGTTGTACATAAAGGAGGCGACAGAAGAGGCCGCCAAGAGACAGAGGGATTTGGCCAGCATACCTACTGGAAATACTCAAGAGGACACCGAGGAGGAGCCTTCTGATGAAGAAAAAATCGGAGAAGCACAGGAGCAGGAACAGGCTATGAATCAGGACCCAGGCCTACCTACACCCGAAGAAATTGATACCACTATCACCGAAGAGGACGCAGTTGAGGAGATGGCTCAAAACCTGGGGAGGGAGATAGGAAGAGAGATTACAGAAGAGGAGAAGGAAATGTTGTTCTCCCCAGAGGCTCAGGCCATGCTAAGAGCGGCTGGATTCTCTTCCGTGGATATGACTCGCTTTTTTCCCGAAGACCCAAGGTCCAGAGGCGCTCAACCAACTAGCGGACTAGAGGACGTAAATATATCTGGTCAGACAGAGGTAACACCTAGACAGGCTCAGGTTTCTCAACAACCCACAGAGGAAGACGTACAAGCCTTTGCTCAAGACATGGGGCTGAACATTAGAGAGGTATCTATGGATATGTTCAAGCCAGACACTCCTCTTGCAGACGCTTTTAGGCAGTGGAATACAGAACGATCCAGAATCAAGTCTCTCGTAGATCAGCAAAGAGCACTGAACGCTGAAAGAAATCAGCAGATGTCGGACGACTTTGGCGGGCAGTTTAGTGGGGGTCTACAAGAAGCATTATCAAACTATGGTAAGGACCAAGAGGTTCAAGACGACAGGACTAGAAAGGTGTTAGAGGAATTTTCTGGTCAGTTTGATAATGTAAACCACTTAGTAGACAGCCTCGACATGGGTTATGGTGGTGGTGGTGCCACTGTAGAAGGAGAAAAAAAGATAGCGAAAATAGAAGCTGAGAACGAAGAGATAAGAAGGCGCAACGCGGAAATAAACGCTCAAAACGAAGAGATACGAAAGAAAAGGGAAGAGTACGAAAATAAATTTACCGACAAACAAAAGCCCCTTTTCCTTGACGAGGACAGCCTTAGAGTAAACGAAGCAGGAGCGGTTAAGTCAGGCCTCAACGTAAAGACCGAAAGGGGGTACGTAGACGATCAGGGGCAGCCATACGGTGGGTCCATATCTAGGGTTTCTTTTGACCCAATGGAGATGTCATGGAACGTTGATTTGACAGTAAATGGCCAGCTGATCAAAGTCCCTATAAGTATGTCCGAAGACGGCAAAATAGACGTAAGCACGGACGCTATACCAGGAGTAACAAACAGAGCGGGAAGAAAGGTCACATACTTTGAAATTATTCAGGAAGCTTTTAACAGCAACTATGGGTCTAAGGTGGACGGTAGTGACACGTTCGCTTCATTCTTAATCTACCTTGCTCAGAGGGCATTGGAGTAATTTCTTATCTTTGCTTTTACCATGGATGAAAAGCAAATTGAACTTGCTCAGAAGCTGTATGATGATGGAGCATCGATCAACAGTATTGTAAAAAGACTGAACTTTACAAGTCCCTCTGAAACGCCAATTACACTGGCTCAGCTTGAGTCAGTTATAAAAAAAAAGACCAATCCAGCAGACTCACTAATTATAGGGGGCATGCCTCAAATTGGCCAAAATGGACAGCCAATCGGTGGGGGGGAATTAGATGGTTTGGGTTCAGATTCAGAGGAAGATCAATCGGAATCTTTATCTCTACCAAAAGACCCTAGGGGTCCTCATACAATACCATTTTACTCTGAACAGGGCCCTACAGAGGGCACTTATTTTTCAGGGAAAAACACGTTAGGTAAGAGGGAGACTCTAATATCCGCTCAAGAGTCCCAGATAAAGGCCATGCGACTTGAGGCCAAAGAGGACAGGACACCTCTTGAGGAAATCGAGTTGGGTCAGCTTAAATCTAATGCATATTGGACTGGAGGCGGTAGCAACAAGGGGCGTGCGCTGTTCGATAAGATGCCAACGTATTACGAGCTTGCTGGCACTGCATACAGAATGGCGGACGACATTAGTCTGTCATACATAGATAGGGAAATAAATAAAGACCCTGAGTTTCAAAAAGATTTTGAAAGAGTAAACAGAACTTACGTTGTTGGGGGGACTGTAAACAAGGTCAACACTTCGGCTCTTTATTATGGCGGTAGTGGGCAAGGCTCCATGAAAAGCGTCACTGTGACTCCCGAAATGAGGGAAGAGGAGATTGGTAAAATTAGGGCTAGTGCAGCGTCAAGGGCGGCTCAAAAGTTTGTTAACGAAAAGATCCTGCCATCAGTTATGGATGGTGTTCCAGACGAGCTCAAACAAGATAAAGAGTTTCTAAGGGATTTATCTGACTACATCTTGAATCAGTCTGGAGTCCGTCTAGACCTTGACGGCGACGGAGCCTACAACGAATTTGACACTGGGTCAGGAGTACTTGATTTCGTGCTTGAGGCTGGAAATGCATTTAACACCTCTTTCTCTAGCTTAGCTCAGGGCGTTATGGACGCCCCTATGGTCCTATTGAGCGAACTGACGGGTGACGGAAAAGAGTTTGCTGAAACAAGAGTAGAACAGCAAGAGTTGTCTTCTAGACGTTCGATTCAGCATAAGATGAACATAAGCGAATCTTTTGCTTCAGGGGATATAGGTGGTGCTGTCTGGCAGATGGGTACTGGGACATTCTCTGTCCTTCCAAGTATAGGTGTAGCGCTCACGCCTTACGGGGCTTTGACCCTGGGTGTGAGTGGGTTTGGAAACAATTATGTAGAAGCTAGAGCTAACCCAGAGTTTAGTGTCGGAGGCAGATGGTCTTACGCTGCCACTGGTGGACTCTTGGAGTTTGCTGGAGGTAAGTTGACAGACAGAATCTTTAAGAACTCTGTAAAGAATGCCTTTCTTAGATCTCAAAGGGCTAGAGCGTCTCAGGTTCTGGCTGGAAGGAAGTACACTTTTGAGTCTCTTGGTGCATACGCATACAACACGGGTATTGCGATGAACAAGGAGGGACTAGAAGAAGTGGGTCAAAGTATTGGAAACGACTTTGCCAGGGCTATGGGAACTGGGAAAGAATACGAGTTCAATATAAAAAACTACATGGATGACTACATCCTTGGAATGATCGGCGGTAAGTTTACTACGGGACTCGGTACAATAAAAGGGAACTCTAACATCATGGCCCGTGCAAGGGCGGATCGTTTTAACCAAGAAGCCGTTCGCTTAGAACAAGAGGCGCAAAAACTTGAAGATCAGGCTATGTCTGCACCTCAAGGATCTCAATCAGCTCTTATTACAGAAGCAGAGTCTAACAGAAAAAGAGCTAAGGAAATTAGGTCTGCTCGATCGGCGTTTTACGACATGGTGGGAGTCAGGAGGCCCGACCTAATTGAAGCATACCAGAGGCTTGACGTTGAGATAGAGGCGCTTGCCATACAGCTGGAGTCAGAATCCACTAGCGCTGAAGCGAAAGAGATTCTGGAAAAGAAAATGCTTGAAAAAACAGCAGACAGGATTAAGCTCGACGACCTCGTAAGGGGTGAGTCTATGGATCTTACTGATAACGAGAGGGCTCAGATATTCGAGAGCTCTGCACAAAATCAGCTGAAAAAACTGACGGAGGACCTTGAGATTGCGGAGATGAACCTGAACGAGTTGATGGATCTGTATGACTTCGGGGAGGCAACTAGCGAGCAGGTCAAGGTGGCTGCGGACAATGCAGACGCTATGAGGAAGGCTCAGTCTGAGCTTGAAGCGCTGATGTCTGACTTTGAGTCCGTAAAGAAGGCAATGGAGGAAACTAACGCGGAAGAAGACTCTGAAGCGTATGAAGCCCTTGCTGACGAAGCACTTGAGGTAGTCCAGAGGGTTGGGGACATTACTGGACTTTCACTTGAAGCTTTCGGTCAAATGACCGCTGGTCAGTACCTTAACATTCAGAGCGAAATAAACGCAAGGTATACGGGTCAGTGGACCTCTGATGCAATAAACGACCTGGACAACACCAACCTTACTAGAGCGGAAATAGAAGCCATTCTGAGGTCCGAGAACTTCGGTATGCTTACGGCAGAAAACCCTAACGCCAAAGCTGTAGACAATAGAAGGAACAGGAGGTACAACAGAAGAGCAGAAAAGTGGCTGATCAAGAAAGGATACAAGTATCACAAGATCGTTGGTAGATATGGGGCTGGAGAAAACAGCTTCCTCGTAGAAGGCCTGACAAGGGCAGACGCCGCTGAGTTCGCGAGAGCGTTTGGTCAGGAAAGTGTAGCGCACAAAGATGGATTGGTTCAGGCTGACGGGAGTATTAATACTTTTGATGGAGAGGGACCTTCGTTCTTCGACTCTACTGATGGAGATTTTTTCTCTGCTATAAAGGACTCCGAAGGAAATGTTGTAGCGTTTGGATTTAACCCATCGTCTGAGTATCAGGATGCAGATGGAAACTCTATAACTGAGCAAGAGTATTCAGAAAGAGGTGCTAACGCTGCTATCACTCTGGAAGATTTAGAAGCGTCCATGTCAAACGAAGGGGCCCTGGGTCCAGACGTGGAAGGGAGGACCGAAAGCGAAAACGAAAAAGGATACACTGTTGTAAAAAAGACTTCCGATGGCAGTCATATGGCCACTGTGGGTAACAACGGCATACAGACTACGGCAGAGGCCATGGTAATCAACAACCTTGGAAACCTGATGAATAAGATATTCCCTAAGGGGAATTTTGAAATTAGGCTGTACGAGGATCAAGAGTTCGCGGCGGAAGTCAACAATTCAAAGTGGGGAGGACTCAAGACCAGAGAAAACGGGAAAACAATCATACACATCAACCCTACTCAGATTCGCCTGAATGCACTTCAGGAAAGCAGTCTGGGATTGAGGAAGACGAAAACGTTTGAAGAGACTGTCCAGGAGGAGGTGATGCACGCAGTCCTTGGCTCTTCGTTTAAAGCTCTATACAAAAATAAACTTTTGGCGTCCAGCCTGAGGAGCCTTGTGTTTAGTATCGCTAAGAATGGCCCTGCGGGTCTTGCTCAGCGAATGGAGGTCAAAGAAAAAACGTACAGAGATGACCTTGGTCAGTCGGGAGCTCAGCTTTTTGAAGAGACCATGATCGAGTTTCTGTCTGCTTTTGCGGCAGACCCAGACTCTTTTAACCTTAAAGGAATAAACAAGGTTAGGCTGGCCCTGAACAAGGGGCTTGTTGCTCTTTACGGAGCTGCTGGAAAGAAGTTTAAAATCGCTGACATAGATCAGCTTATTGCAATCGGAAACAAATTTTCTGAAGCGCAGAGAAACGGCGACACCGAGTACATATCTCTTACCGACCTTGAGCCACCGTCCGACGACGAAAGCGCACAGTCCGCCGCAATATCTCCTGCCGCACTCAAGCCAGGAAAAGACGGGAAGGTAAAGGTCAAGATGTACGAAAGCTTTTACAAGTACGACATCGGATTTAAAAAAGCAATAGGGTCAGAGGAAATTACAAGAGAGTTTAAAGACAAGTGGCACTTCATAAACTGGTGGAAGAAGGCCACTAAGATGGGTGAGGACTCTCACTTCTTTGGGTTCAAAACTGAAGATGGACAGCAAATAGATGTAGACAGAATTAAGGACTACAACACGAATTACAGTACTCAGCTTAGGGCTCCGTCTGAGGTCATATCCGACATGCTCAACAAGGCCGCTAGGCAGGGAATAATTTCTAGAGTTGTGTCTTCTCGTGCAAAGAGGAGGATGCAAAACAAGCTTGCTCGAATGGAGCAGCTGAAGAAGAGAGGCAAGGAAGAATCTCAAGAGTACAAAAAGCTTGAAAGGGCGCTCCATTCCTATAAGGAGTACATAGAGAACTTCTTGCAGGATGCTGCAAAGAGGGCGGGTAAGACTTTCGTGTACGACGAAAGATCTGAAGATCAGAGAGCGAGTGCCGCACTAAGTGAGTATTACTTGGCTCAGGTGGGATTGAGCCAGTATGGCAGAGACATGGATGACTTTTTCTCAATCAAGGGTCACATCAAGGCCTTGACTGGAGAAAATGTAGAGGACAGAGTTTCCGCTCACGAGGTGATGAGGAATTACTTTATGTCAGAAGCTACTTTTGTGGATCCGTTCCAAAGACTGAAAATCATCGGCGCATCTTATTTGGGAGCAGACGGTAAAGAAAGGATAGCTAAATACTTTGGTGGTAGAAGTCCAATAAACTTCTTTACGGATTACGACAAGGAGGCTTACGAAAGAATAGACGCCCTTATTAGCGAAGGCAGACTTACTGGTGATAGGAAGGACCTAAAAATGAAGTTGAACTTCATAATGGCTTTTGTGTCTGCTCAAAACAAAGCAGTGCCCAATACGGCAGCTGCGTTCAACATCCTTGAGCTTTCCGAAAAAGGAAAAGACACCAGGGGTCCAAACGAAATTGTATCAAAAGAAATTATCAAGGCCCTTGAGGACCCAGACAACTATCAAGTAGAGGGTTTTGACATAAGCAAGGTGCCTGGTCACACGAGAAAGAACGCCGCTATCCAGTTTAGGAAGCTCAACGCGCTACTTGAAGGGAAGCCGATTAGACTAAAAAGCGCAACCGCAAAGAGGCAAATAGAAAGGTTTATATCGGCGTATGGTCCACTGGTGTCGGCTGAAGGAGTCATACAATGGGAGAACCTCATGACCCTGATGCTGGAGCCATACGGATACGGGAACAAAAGAATAAGGAAAGGAAAGAAAACTGCAGGAAAAAAGTGGATACAAGAAAACTTTGGGGAGGTGTTCCCAGAGTCTCCTCAGTTTATGGGGCAGGAGATATTTGCGGACAAGCTTGG
>Ga0075480_10001423_pt1 | contig 15191 bp, 13 predicted proteins | sample DEB08_DNA_7_FD_81590 | JGI IMG/M metagenome (GOLD analysis project Ga0075480, IMG submission 81590) | Aqueous microbial communities from the Delaware River and Bay under freshwater to marine salinity gradient to study organic matter... | ecosystem: Environmental > Aquatic > Marine > Coastal ... | reverse complement strand
TTACATTTGGATGGATGGCGCAAGCAGATCCAAATGAACTATTCAGTGTACAGGGAAGAACTGTAGTTGAAGCCCGAATGAATACTTTTAACAGAATTCCAAGAACCCCAGAGGATGGGTACTTCGATTTCCAAGTACAGGTTACTTGCGACCAAGGAAACTTTAATTCATATGCGATTTCCCCTAATAATGGTTTAATTTATCTAAGTGCCCAAGTATCAGCAACTGGCACACTGGAGCAATAAGTACTGTTTAAAAAACATATAAATAGAAGAAACATAATTACAAAGGTTAATTAGGATGGCAGACGCAAATCTATCGACATCGATAAGTGCAATTCGTACAAAAATACTGAATGATACTCCAACAGCAACTGTTGACGAATTGGTGTCTTTATCAAGAGCAGCAAAATCTATTGGACTTACAGAAGACACTTCAATAGAAACTGCAATCAACTCTAGAGCAAATACTTTATCATCAAATGCAACTACGAATGATATGGTAAAGTTATCGAATGCCATTAAACAACTCAGAAATACAACTGCAGGGGCAGTATCTCCATCAACAACTTCAGATGATATTGTAGAAGGAACCTCAAATCTTTATTATACAGACGCAAGAACGGATGCAAGAATTGCGTTGAATGTAGCAAACCTTGTAGATTCTGCACCAGCAACACTTGATACTCTCAATGAGTTGGCTGCGGCATTAGGAGATGATGCAAATTTTGCAACAACAGTCACTAACTCATTGGCGAATATTACTAATGTTGTTGCATTGACTCACACAGGAGAATTAAGTGCATATACTGGTACTAAAAGATGGTATGCACCAAAAAATATTACAATTAGTAAAATTAAAGCAAGAGTAGATACCGCACCAACAGGTGCCGGAATAGTCATACAAGTAAACAGAACAAGTTCAGGAGTCACCACAAACCAACAATTGACTGTTGCAGATGGAACTACACTGATATCTGATACATCTCCAACAATCTCTTCTATGTCAGAAGACGATTTCTTAACTATTGATATTGTTTCAGTTGGGTCTACGGTTGCTGGAGAAAATTTAACAGTAGAAATAACATATAAATAGTTAGAAATTTAGGAGATAACAAATGTATATCAAATATATCATCAATAGTACTGCACAAGACACTGCATGGGATTTGATGAGACTCATTACAGGGCAAATCACAACCATTGGACAGTGTGTTGGTGCTGGTTTGGGTTCATCTATTACTGGAACGGGCGCAAGTGCCGGTACTTATCATACACCTGTAATTGGTACAGATTATTCAACCGCATTCACAACTCAAGGACAGGATGACTTTTTTGCAGTCACCAAAAAACATGTTCAGTGGGACGGTACAACTTTTGATGTAGAATGTCAATTAAGAATATTAGGTTCTTCTGGACAAGGTGGATTTACTGCATATTCAAAAGATGGAATTCAGAATATATTAGGGGCAAGCAACACACAAGGTGGAAATACTCAACTTAGTGTCACTCATTCTACTGGCAGAGAATATCATCTCGTTGTAAATGATACAACACTAGCGTTTCAATCAATAGATACAACAACTGCAGACCCAACAAACCAAAAATATAAGTTAACTGTTTGGTCAGATTTTGTCAAGAATGATTACGATGTAGATGCTCTTAATCAAAATAGTCTTTATTATCCTGGCTGTTGGATGGAAACTGGTTCGGAAAATCCAACTGACAACTATCATACGGAAACAACTTGGTCATCTAACGGATTTACGATTGGTAGATTCCAGGCATGGAAACCAGACAATACTTTTTTCAATACACAGATCAGTGCTGCATATACTTCACCATGGAACATGAATGGCAACTACAGCAGTGCAGAGAATTACTGTACAATGGTTCCTTCTCCTGCTGCAAGAGTTCCAGAGACACCAACTTCTACTGGCCTGCAACCATCACTCATTCCATGTCAATGGTATCCAATGAATTGGGAAGGATATCAATACAACGATGTAAATCCAGATGTTGATACAAGATATCATTCGATAATGTTGAATACTTATAGAACCGCTGATACGGTTGGATATATCGGCGATACATTACAAACTAGTGATGCAACAGAATATGTTATTTTCAGAGGACACAGGCCTTCTGCAAATATGGTTGCTACAACTAATAACGCATACTATCCAACATGTTGGGCCTTCCCAATTAATAATGTAGGTGTCTAATGGCATTAGTATCTTCGTCAGTAGTATCGTTTAAACTTGCTGCAGAACCAACTTTTGTAACAGCTGCAAATATTGTTATTCCAGTCAGTACTTCTGTAGTATCGTTTAAACTTGCTGCAGAACCAACTTTTGTAACAGCTGCAAATATTGTTATTCCAGTCAGTACTTCTACAGTGAGTTTCGCACCAATTGCAGCGTCCACTGGTGGCGGGGGGGGTACGACTCCAGTAGACCCACAAAACTGGTCTAATTATTAACCATAGGATTGGATAAATGGCAGATAGTAACTTAAACACATCAATTGCATCACTCAAGACAGAATTACTAAGTGCAATTCCAACTGCAACTGCAAGTGGTTTGTTGGATCTTACTCGTTCTGCAAAAGGTATAGGCTTATCTGAAGACGCCGATATTGAAAATGCAGTCAACACCAGAGCGAATACACTTATTTCAACTGCAACTACCGATGAATTGATTAGAATTTCTTCTGCACTCAAACAGTTGAGAAATCCAACAAATGTCACAATAACAAATATTACTTCTGTTACTGGTGATCTGATTCCAGATAGCAACGAGGCATATGATTTAGGTAGTCCATCAAATAGATTTCGTGACCTTTACATCAGTGGTAACACACTAAACATTGGTGGTACTGAAATTTCGATTGATACTGAAGGAAATATCAATTTACCTACAGGTACTAAAATTGGCACAGATACAATTCCATCAGCTATAGATGATTTATCAAATGTTGACACAAATGTACAACCAGAGACATTAGAAATTCAAGTTGCAGACCCAACTGCAGGACATGGAACTGCATGGCAATGGACTTGGACACAATCCGCACTACCATATGCAAGAATAGCAATCACCAATCAAACTCAAACAAGTGTTCCATTATACATGCAAGGTACATATCAAATTAATAACTTTGCAAATACTCAGTATGGAAACATGACACAGGCACATGCGTTTAAGTTAAAATGGATTGAGGGCGCTGGAGATGATAATTTAGTTTCTTGGGCAACTTATTCGACAGTCGACCATTCTCATCCAGACATTAATAGCGGCAACACAACTAGTGTTCAAAGACTTGCTGTTTCTGTTCCATCATCTATTACATTACCAACACTGACTGCACCATCGATTTCTTATACAGTAACAGCAGTAACTGGTGCATATGTGTTTAGTGGAACTGCAAGTGGTAATAATACAGAGATTGGCCCATTTTATCGTGGTGGCACATATACTGTGAATATTAATGCTGTAGGACATCCATTCTACTTTACTACTGACAATGGTACTGGATTTGTTGTAGGAGATTATGTCGGAGAATGGACAAGTGGTGTTACAAATTCTAGAACGGATAACGGCACAATCACATTTACAGTTCCTTCAAATGCACCAGATGTTTTATATTATCAATGTGGGAATCACTCAGTCATGAGAGGAACCATTCGTGTAAAAGACTTGGAAGTTGAACAAAACGAAAACGGAAATTACATCATTTATGGACAACATTCGCAAGAAAAACATGTTCAAAAAATGGAAATTCGTCCTATTCCAACTCTCACATCACAAATGTGTTTAGTTTATGATGCAACAACTTCTAAGTTTGTACCACAGGACTTATCGACATATGTAGAAAACACTCCAGCATTTAAAAACAAGATTAAAGAAGTTGCTGGTACTGCAACATTGGTTGCACCAGATGGAACATCATTGGTCGCATCTGTAGAAATTTATTCACTAGAATCATATCTACCCCTTGTTGGAAATACCAATGGTGATATTGCATTTGCACAAGATACAAGTAAGTTGTATATTTGGGATGGTTCTGAATGGATTACTGCAGTCGCAGACGGTAGTGCAACTGGTTCTGGTGGTGCAGGGGTTACAACATATGCACTTTTATCGGATTTACCAACAACAGGTAACACACAAGGTGATCTTGGATTTGTTACCGCAACCAAAGCACTTTATGTGTGGGATGGAACCTCTTGGGTAAATTCTAATGCAAATACTACATTTTATATGTTACGAGCAGGAAGCTTTGTTGCACCTTTAACTGGAACAAAAACATTTAGTCCAGATAGAACTGTTTCACTACAAACATTAACTGCAACTATAGAACAGTCAGTGAACGCTGCAGTAATTTTCTCAATTAATAAAAACGGAAGTGAATTGCAACAATTTACAATTCCAACTGGACAAAATACAGTTACAGCAAATTTCACAACAAATTCAATTTTAACTACAGATACATTAACCTTAGATGTAGATAGTGGTTCGGGAGAAAATTTAACTGTAAAAGTTGATTATGTATAAAGGATAAAATAATGAAAATTGAAAAATTTGACATCACATCTTTAGATGATGATGTCTGTGTTGGTAATTTAAGTGAAACATTTCCATTGAGAAATCACCATCAATATTCTGGCAGTGGTTATATAAATGTTATAGAAATAGATTTTCCATATTCAAATCTGATTAAAGAAAACTTTGAAGACGAAATTATTCAAAGATATAATTCTGTAATAGATCAACAAATTTTAGATAACATGGGATTTAACACTCCTTACACCAACCCCGATTTTTTAGAAAAAATTACTCCATTATATCACCAAACCATAAAACAAATTTTATGTTGTCTTGAAGGATATGGAATTAAATCTGTAAAACAAAATAAACTAATAGATTTTCAGTGGGAACCAGAAGTATATGTATATGTACAAACAGAAAAGAAAAGTTATAATTTCTGGCACCATCATCAAAAGAAAGGCCCTTCCGTTTCTTCAACATTCTATCTAAATGTACCAGAAGATGGTGGGGAAATAAAATTTAAGTTTGCCGAGGAAGAAATATCTATAAAAGTAAAAGAAAATACACTTTATCTTTTTCCGTCTTGGTTATATCATGTTCCAGCGGAACATATAGGAGACACTACAAGAATTTGCATCAATGCAGACTTTTATACACCAAACAGACCATTTTTGAAAGACTATAATCAATTTTGGTAAGCCAATTATAAATATAAATAAATATAGAATCAAACAACCGAATTAATATAGGAGAAAACCATGGCAGTCACTATCAATGGCGGTACTCTAAGTACCAATTGTAAATATCTATCATACGGAGCATCTACAGCTGCAACAGATGCAAAAACATTTCTTGTTGATATTACAGAAACACTTATCACAATGGGATGGTCAAGATTTGACACAGCAGGGGCAGGACTCGTTCTAGGAACAGATGACAACTGTACTAGAGTCATTAGAAGACCAACTGCAGACAATGCAACTTCTGGGAACTATCAATATCTTGGTATTACAATCTCACAAGGTGGAACAGCAAACAGTGGTGCAAACTACAGATTACAATTCAATTATGCAGCAGATTGGACAGATGCGGCATCTGCAACAGGATATTCGAACCCAATCAGACTTCCTCATGGAACTGAGAGTGCGTGGTGGAAAAATAACGCTGGAGGCCCATATGTAGATACAATGATTGGATATGCTTCAGCTGGGACAATTTGGTTATTTAACAGTGATTACGCAACAACAATTGTATTTACAAACGCCGCTCAGGTCAATGATGGTTCAAATGTTTTCTTCTTTGGAGAGTACAACAAATCATTTGGTGAAAACATGCCAAGTGCAGGACAGTATATTCACAACGGAATTTCATTTAACGGAAGAGAATTATGTGACCATTCCGGCGCAAACAGAGGAAATTCACCATTAATTTGTCAGTTGACAAATGGATATTCTTATAGTTATTATAGAGTCGATAGTTGGAATAGTAACACCTATGGTGGCGCAAAGGCACTTGACGAAGGAAACATGTCAACAAACCAATCTAACTTTGCATACCAAATCAACCAAAGAGGATATTCAAGACCACAGTTTGTTCTAACAGAATACCCAACTCATACAAATGGTTCAACTGGTAGAAGTGCTGGTAGAGATATTGAGGGAACTCCAGAAGCATGGAACAATTCATATGTTGGTTCTTGGAATACTCAAAGTACAACTAGATTACATATGGGATGGTTAGGATGGGTTGGACACCAAGGGCCAATGGCATATTGCCTAAGTTCTTATAACACAACAAGTGGTAGTGCGAGTAGCTCAACTGCACTTACTTCTGTTCCAAAATCTTTCAATTCGCACTTCTTTAATGGATTGGATTATACATGGAACGGTGCAAAGGCTTGGTTGAGTGAATTTGGAGGAAAGTCTCTTGATAGTCAGGATGATGGATTTGTAATATACGAACCATCTATTAGTGTGGGAAGTACAGGAAGAATGGCTGGTAATAACCAATCTTCGGGCATGAACTGGCAAACTGGTAACTACACAAACGCAAACTATACTAGATATACCGCAAGCAATACACACACTTATGCCGGAACAAATGTTAAATTCTCAGTAATGGGTAAAATCGCTGGTATGAAAATATCTATGGGATTTGCAGATAACTTCCTTGCGTTCTTGGATGCTGCAACGATTCCTGTTGATGCAAACGGATATTTCCAGACAGGTGGAACTGATACAGATCACTGGTGTATTCCACTCAATGAAGGTGGACAAGTTGTAATGTGGATGCCAAAATAAAAGGCTGTATAAATGGCAACTTTAACAGATACCGTACCTAATATTACATATCCAGATGCTCCTGTAATTACAGCAGTTACAGGGGATACATTTGATGTTCAAATGGAATCATATGATTCTTCTACGGTAGATCAAACTGGAGAGGTTACATATCTACTAGAAAAAACTAGTAGTCAATTAAATTATACTGCAGATGAAAACTTTGGTGCATTAGAGGCAAATACTAACAATGTTCTAGATTCTTCTTTAGTAGAATATACAGGACAATTAACTGGTTATCAGATTAAAACCAGTTCTCAATCTAATTTGGATTTCAGTGGTTCTACAGAAGCGTATTCACTAGACAGTAATAATGTTCTAGATTCTTCTTTAGTAGAATATACAGGACAATTAACTGGTTATCAGATTAAAACCAGTTCTCAATCTAATTTGGATTTCAGTGGTTATGCAGTAATAGAACCTACAATGAATACTTTAACGCAAGATCTTGTGTTTACTGGCCAATTGCAAGCAACTATTGTAAAAGTGAGTTCTGCAATTCCATTAACTGGTTTTACACACGCATCAAGTTCATTTGGAGAAGGTACTGGAGCATCAACAACCACAGGAACAGGTCCAACACAAGACGATAGTTACGAAATTTTAATACAATAGGAGATAAAAAAATGGCAACAGCAGAAGAATGGACAAATTTTGTAGGGGGGAATCTTCCAACAGATATGGCCAAAGTTTATATTTACAAAACAGAACTCGCAGAAGGAGAGTTTCTAAGGAAACTTGCGGGCGAATGTATTAGTGGAATGATTCTAATTCTAAATCCAAATAATGATGAAGTGAATGAACCAATTGTTCTTACTAATTCTCAACCTCATACCAACGCAGAAAGATGGACATTGGTAAAAGAACTTGACAATGTATCTAAATTGGATCTAACTATGGTAGATGAAGTCGAACCAGAAATGCCTGCACACGAAGATCCAAATTGGGAAGGTGAAGGCGAGGCATACAGTTACTAGTATCACCATTAAAGAATAGAAAATAGGGGATTTTTAAAATCCCCTATTTTTTTGGCAAATAACTTTCTGCAAGTGGAAACACTTCAGAAATAACTTTCGCACACTGATGTGCAATCTGCATATGTTCTTTTTGAGTTCCATTCGCACCACGAAGTTCGATATAATGAATCCAACTACGAATACTACCCTTCATATACAATCTAGTTTTTGTAAGGCCTTCTGGAAGTAGGGCTCTTGCCTGTTCTTTTGCAATTCCATTTTCAATTGCCCACTCGTAGGCCTTTCTCGCAGTTTCAATTACGCCTGATTGTCTACGACTCCATTCTGCAATCAAATCTTGATGCATTTGATTTTCTACTAATGATGGATCATTTTCAATCTCAATAGAGTTTTGTCTGTTTTCGTGATCTTGAAGTCTACATTCTCTCTTTACAAACATTTCGCCCATTTCTTTGGGGTTTGCATACCTTTGTGAAAATTCTTGGAATGAAAAACTACGGTGTCTTACCATTTGATGGGCAATGTCTCTAGTAGTTTCAATTTCCAAACAGACATCAACCATCTCAAATGGACTCCAATGTTTGTGTTTAATGAGATAAGAAATCAATCTACTATTAGTTTTTTTATTTGACTGATTTGCAGGGTTTGATACTCTTGCAGCATAAGCAATCAAGTCGGTTATATTTTCTAACTCGCCTTCAAAGTCATCATTGGGTTGAGTATAACTCACCAATTTTACTACGTTTATCATGTACTCTCCTATTCTAAATTATTGTGGTCTTTAAGTTTTTCTCTTGACCAGTTCTCAATTGTATCGTGGGCGGCTGGTTTTTTTTTAAAATCGATTTTCATATCGACTTCTGGTTCTTTAAATTCTTCTTCTGAAAGATGTGTTATATTTTCACCCCTTTTCAATCGTCTATAATATCGTATACTTTGAGAACTTGCAATAACTAATAAAACTGCAAGAGGGTCAAAAACGAATATTAAACACAAAATAACAAATCTAACAGCGTCTTCTAAAACTGTTTCATTTACATCATCATATACGACCTCTGCAACATAACGGATTGGGCCAACTTCTGCCTCCAACTCTCTATAACTCTTTTCCAGTTCAATTTTTTCTTCATTTAATACTTGAGTTTCTTCAGTAGAAGTTCTAATCTTATTTTTTAAGATTTCAATTTGTGAAAGTTGAGATGCGGATAATTCTAAAACACCAATCTGAGACTTCAATCTATTAATTAACTCTGTACTTTTATTTCTTTCTTCTCTTTGATTGTCTCTTAATTCATTGACTCTTTTTCTAGCAGAAGAAATCAATTCACCAACACGTTCTTCTTCTTGCGTTCTAAACTCATCTACTTTTTTTGCAGTTGCAGGGCCATACTTTCCATCTGGATTTGTTCCTACAAGAGACTGCATAGCAACTACATCATTTTCTGCAAGATATTTTTCTAATAAATCTAAGTTCTTTCTTGCACCGTTTATAATTTCATTTTGTTCATCGACAAGCAACTGATAATCAGCAACCGCCTGTCTGACCCTATCTTCTTCTCTTTTAATCTCTGCATTTATTTCATCGTTTCTTACAGAGACTGAGTTTTCAATCTTTGCAATTTCTGCCTGAGAATCTGCAATGATAGTATCATTGTTCTCAATCTTAGTAATTACAGTTTCTATCTGTGCGACATTCTCCTTCGCATTAGATGTTTGTTGAATGTGCGCCTTCGAAAGAAATCCAAAGATACCCAAACTGGTTATCAACATTAACACAATTACGGCAAAAGTCAAGTAACTTTTCAAGAAAAAATTAACTTTTTTCCAGTTTTCGGCCAACCATGCCGCAGTTAAGACTTTTGCGACTTCTAGAACAGAAGCCATGATTGCAGTGGGCAATACCGCAGCTGCGAATATTGTAACTAAACCAATAATGGAATAATAAGCAGCGACCGTTGATATTGCTATTGCAACCAAAAGAAGCAATATAGAAAGAAACATCAAATTCTCCGTTTTAAAAAAAGTTGTAATTATATTTATATAAATAATAGAAACGATATTCTCATATTAAAGGTTTAAAATGGCAATAACATTTCCAGCAAATCCAGCGAATGGCGAAACACATACGCATAATGGACAGATATATGTATATAATTCTACAAGAGGATACTGGTTGCTAAAGAAATCTGCAGATATCTCAGTACAACAGGCAGATAGAAGTACATTTATCGCAACCGCATCTCAAACAACACACAGTGTTGTATATGACGCAGGGTCGCCTGTTGTTGTGTCAGTTAACGGAGTAATGTTAAATCCATCAGATTTTACTGCTGAAAATGGAACTTCTATTACATTTGAGACTGCACTTACAGTAAACGATGAGGTAGATATTATCTTTTATACTCCAGTTGCTGGACTCACATCTTCTTCTGGTTCCTCTGTTACAGAATATGCAAACTTTGCTGCATTCCCTACTACTGGAAATACTGTAGGTGATTTTGGATTTACTCAAGATACAAAGGCGTTATATGTGTGGGATGGAACAGAATGGAGTAGAGTGGATAGTGGAGATGAATCCCCGATTGTATTAACAGAACCACCAGCAAATCATACTCTTAATAGTGATGGAACCACAAGTACAGTTACAATGGTTGCAGAAGATCCAGAAGGGTTCAATGTTACATATGATATTGCGTATAAGACTACAGGAAATACGAGGCCAGCACAACTTTCTACAGACACAACAGTAGACGCAAACGGAGTTTATACATTTACTCCAACAACTACTATTAGTGATGCCGGGGCATTTCGTGCAAGATTATCTGCATCAGATGGTGCAAAAACTACTACTAGATTTGTTGATTTTAATTTAATCTTCCAAGCAGATATAGAATATTTAATGATAGCCGGTGGGGGCGGTGGTGGTGAAGATTTTGGTGGTGGCGGTGGCGCCGGCGGCGTAATAACATCTACCAGCGCACTTCAACTTGATGGATCAACATATAATATTGTAATTGGACAAGGTGGTACTGGTGGTGCATCAGATACTCAAGGTGGAAACGGAGGAAACACTACATTCTTAGGTAAAACCGCTCTTGGTGGTGGTGGAGGCGGTTACTATGACGCAGGAACTGCTGGTTCGGATGGTGGTTCTGGTGGTGGCGGCGGCTCATCCGAAACATCGACTACTCATGCAGGCGGTTCTGCAACCCAGCCCACAAGTACAGATGGCGGTTTTGGATATGACGGTGGATATGGCTATGGTAGAAATGGATATCTTGGAGGCGGTGGTGGTGGCGCCGGCGGAGTTGGTGGCAACGCAATTGCAAATACAGCATCTGGAGACGGCGGACTTGGTATAGAGTGGCCAGTTGGTTCTGGTAACAAATACGCTGGTGGTGGTTCTGGTGGTGCGTATACATACCAAAATGGCACTACAGTTGGTTCTGTGGATACCGCAACAGGTGCTGGACTAGGTTCTGGTGCAAGTGCTGGTACTGGTGCCTCTGCAACACCAAATACAGGGTCTGGTGGTGGCGGTGGCGGATATCCAGGCGGTACTGGTGGCGATGGCGGGTCTGGTATTGTAATTATACACTCAACTATACAATTTGCATCTACTACTGGTACAGAAGTTTATGATAGTAATACTACAAAGTGGACTTATACTTTCACTACAGATGGTAGCTTTGTTATTAGTTAATTAAGGTAAAAAAAATGGCATATGAATATAATTGTAAAATTTTAAGAATTGTTGATGGTGATACAGTGGATGTAGACATTGACTTAGGCTTTGGAATTTGGATGCACAGAGAAAGAGTTCGAATCATGGGAATCGACACTCCAGAATCTAGAACAAGAGATAAAGTAGAAAAACAGTTTGGACTTGCTGCAAAAGCATACCTAAAAGAATTACTTCCGATTGGTTCTATTCAAACGATCAAAACACAGAAAGATAAGACAGGAAAGTTTGGAAGAATTCTTGGAGATTTTGAAATTGAATACAAAGACTCTAAAAATAATTTTACAAGAAAAACCATTACATCACTGATGTTAGAAAATCATCATGCAGTTCCATATAAAGGACAGAGTAAAGAAGAATTGGTAGAGTTGCATCTCATAAATAGAGAGAAACTAAGAGAAAAAGGTCTTATCTAATGCCTGCATCAAAAGCAAGAAAACTATCACAACTAATGTCGGAAGGTGGTTCACTGGACACCCAGATTGATTCTTCTGGCACCACTAGTGTAATTGGTGGCGGAGGCGTAACTGTCTATGCAGATATGAATGCATTGATTGCAGCAACAGGGTCTAATGGAGATCAGGCGTTTGTACAATCAAACAACAACATCTATGTGTATGCTGGAACTGGTTGGTATAAGATTGCCACAGTACAAAACGATTCGCCTAGTACAATCACTGGAGTGAATGGAACTTATTCACTTGCTATAAATGGAACTCCTACAGTTATCACAGCGGTTTCTACAGACCCAGAAGGATTCCCTCTGACATGGAGTTATTCTACAAGTGGACTTGGTAGCATCGCTACAATAAGTCAAGCAGATAATGTATTTACTATTACACCTAGTACAGATGATACCAATTTCGGAACATTTACTTTAACCATAAACGCAACTGATGGAGTCAATGGTGCAGTCAGTGCAAACACATCTATAACTCTGCAATTTCAGATTTTAAATAGTAAATATACAACTTTATTAGCAACAGCAGTTGATACATCTACTAATAATATTATCACCGATGGATCAACAAATAATCATACTGTTACAGTGAATGGTAATAGCGCCACTGGAACTTTTAGTCCATATAGAAACGGCGGTTATAGTACTTACTTTGATGGAAGTGGTGATTATTATACAATACCCAATGGTCTTGATCTTGGTACAAGTGATTTTACATTCGAATTTTGGATTTGGCCTGACGAAGATATGACAGGTGTTCACAAACCTTTTATAAACACAGAATACAGCGGAGGCGGTTTAGGCTGGTCATTTACTACTGCTACTTATGCTGGATATAATGGTTTAGCTTTTGGTTATGGTTTGTATGGTTCTTATACTACAGGAAAATATGTTGATAACTACTGGCCGCCTCGAAACGAATGGACTCACCTCGTAGCTCAAAGAAGAAATTCAACTATTGAAATTTATGTAAATGGTGTAAGTCAAACATTGACTACATTTAATCAAAACACGACTTTTAGTGATAGTACAAATTTTACAAGTTCAATGAATTTAAGAACATTTTTTAGTGGAGTTAAAGCCTATGTTTCAGATTTAAGATTAGTTAGTGGTTCATTTGTATATGATGGTAATTTTACTCCATCAACTGACAATATAACAGCAGTAACTAACACTATACTATTAACTAATCAGCAGCAGTTTCCGTATTTTGTTGATAATTCATCAAATGCATATGCAATTACAACTTATGGTAATACAGCAATAAAACCAGTCGGCAAATATAATTATAACGCATATACAGATTCTACAAATGGCGGATCGATTTACTTTGATGGTAATGGAGACTACTTAAGTATACCTAGTTCTAATACTAAAATTATTACAACTAATAATGATGATTTTACTATTGAAGCTTGGGTATATCCAACTAGTTTTACTGGAGGCTTACAAACTATAATTTCTCAATGGGGTCAAGCCGGTTTAACACAAGATGGGTTTATTCTTGGTACTGATACATCAGGTGTGTTATCTTGGTATTATGGCCCCTTTAGTACAAATGTTCAGCTAATGTCTTCAGCGCCATCTACATTAAAATTAAATGCGTGGAGCCATGTTGCTATAGTTCGAAGTAGCACGCCTACTACAAGTCATACAATGTATATTAATGGCATACAGGTTCAAAGTGTAAATAATTCAGATACTACTGGTACATTCGCTATGGCTACATATATAGGTTATTATGGTAATGGCATAGGCGCTTCTTCAACTTCTTGGTGGAATGGTTATATATCAGATGTAAAATTTGTAAAAGGTACTGCTCTTTATACATCTGACTTTACGCCACCAACATCTCCGTTATCTTCTTCAGGAGCTGCATTACATATTAAAGGTACAGATGGTTCTATTATTGATAAAGCACAAGGCACAAATTTAGTATTAGCGGGTAACCCTACTGGCTCAACAGTTCAAACAAAGTTTGCAAGCACAAAATCAATATTTTTTGATGGTGTTGGAGATTATATAACTTCTATTATAACTGTTCCTGCTTCAACTCCATTTACAATAGAAATGTGGGTTAGACCTAGTGATATTACTAGAGTAGGTCTTTTTAATTCAACTAGTTCGCCTGGAACTTTAGATGCAACATTATATATTTCATCACTTTCAAATCTAACTTTTTATGACGCAGGTGATATTAATCCACAAAGCGGAGGAGGGTTTACAGCTAATACATGGTATCATATTGCAATGGTAAGAGAGTCTGATAATTATATCAGATTATATAAAGATGGTACATTATATAGTACGTCAACAAATCCATATACATTAGCTTTAGGACCATATATAGACATTGGTGCATACGATACAAATTCATATCTTACTGGTTATATACAAGATTTTCGTATAACAACCGGTTTAGCTAGATATACATCTAATTTTACACCACCAACGGGCGAATTGCAAGGATAGATAGATGGCAATAAATTTTCCAGATAACCCTTTTAACGGTCAAACTACTACATTCTCGGGTGTGACGTATAGTTATAATTCTACAAAGAATCAATGGACAGCTAACAACCCTAGCACTGCAAATATTAGTTCAAGTGATAATGCTCCTACTTCTCCTAGTGCAGGAGACTTGTGGTTTAATTCAGCTAATGGTGTAATGTACATATATTATAATGATGGTAGCTCATCTCAATGGATAAGCATTTCTGGATATGCTTCTAGTTTTGATTCTGCTTCAGCCATTTCATTAATTGATTCTGATTATGTTCAAGCAAGACAAACTACTGCAGCTTCTACAACAATAGTTACTGATATTAATGGTCTTATAGCTATTTCAAGTCCATCTAATGGCGATCAAGCTTACGTTCAGTCTAACAATAATCTTTACTTTTATGATAGCGGTTGGTATAAAATTGCTACTGTATCTAATGATTCACCAACTGCAATTACAGGTGTTAGTGGTGCATATGCTCTAGATATTTCAGGTGGTACAACTACTATAACTGCGGTATCAACTGATCCAGAAGGATTGCCGCTAACATGGTCTTATTCAACATCAGGACTTGGAAATATTGCAACAATAAGTCAATCGTCCAATGTATTTACGATTACA
>Ga0075480_10001422_pt1 | contig 15195 bp, 17 predicted proteins | sample DEB08_DNA_7_FD_81590 | JGI IMG/M metagenome (GOLD analysis project Ga0075480, IMG submission 81590) | Aqueous microbial communities from the Delaware River and Bay under freshwater to marine salinity gradient to study organic matter... | ecosystem: Environmental > Aquatic > Marine > Coastal ... | reverse complement strand
GGTGCCGATAAATTCGCGCCGTTTTTTAAATTCAATTGGAAAGAGCAGAGCTGGAACCTCCTCTTTCTTGTTGGTGCAGGTTTGGGTGGATATATCGCTACGAATTACCTGACTACTCCAGATTATGTAGTCGCGATTTCAGAAGCTACTATTGACGATTTAAGTGTGTTAGGATTTGCGGCACCAACGGCCTATGCTCCTGCAAGTCAGTTTGGAATGGAAGCATTGAGCAGCTGGCAGAATATTTTAATCCTTGTTACAGGCGGCTTCATGGTAGGTTTCGGAGCACGTTACGCGGGCGGCTGTACATCAGGACATGCCATCTCCGGAATCTCTGATCTTCAACCCGCTTCCTTGCTTGCTGTTGTTGGATTTTTTATTGGCGGCCTCGCCATGACACATTTGATTTTCCCCTTAATCTACTAAGCCATGAAACAGATAAAATTTTTACTAGCAGGTACTTTGTTCGGTATCATTATGTTCAAGAGTGAAGCAGCTTCATGGTACAGAATTCAGGAAATGTTTCGTTTTCAGGATTTTCATATGTACGGAATAATTGGCTTAGCAGTTGCCATTGGGGTACCTATGGTTTGGTTCATGAAAAAAATAATGCGAAGGATTCTTCCGGCGCTCCTATAGTATTTAGACCAAAGGCGTGGAGTATACCTCGCTACCTTTTTGGCGGAATCATCTTTGGATTAGGCTGGGCGCTAAGCGGTGCTTGTCCGGGCCCTATTGTGGTAAACATAGGCGCCGGGTTTGCTGGATACATTGTTGTGCTAGTTGCCGCCATGTTTGGAACTTTCCTTTATGGAGTCTTGCGCGATAAACTACCGCATTAAGCCTTATGGATTTTAATCATGTGCCTCAAGAAAAAAAGACACAGTTTGCCTTACTCATCGGTCAGATGGGTAAGGGCATTCTTGGTTTTCTTTTTGGTGTATTGATTTTTGGATCCATATGGGGTGTGAGCTCCTCAGTACCCGAGTCGCCTAATTTCGGCCCTCAATTAGAGGAAATTCCAGATGTTCCATGGGATTACGCCATGTTTAAGAACGTCGATTATACCCATCCAGCTACCACAGAACAGGTGGCTTACGGACGAAGATTGGTCGACGCAACTGCCGATCACATTGGTCCAAAAACCTCCAAACCTTTTGCTGGCAATAATTTGAATTGTTCTTCTTGCCATTTAGATGGCGGGGGCAAACCTTTCGCGGCTCCTTTTGTAACTGTACCTAGTCAATTTCCTCAATTTCGTGGTCGCGAAAATAAGGAGGGTACGATAGAAGAGCGCATCAACGGTTGTATGCAACGTTCAATGAACGGGGAGCCCTTGCCGGTAGAAGGCGAAGAAATGAAGGCAATGGTCGCTTACATGGAGTGGTTGAGTTACGAGACCCCTCGTGGTGAAAAAATTAAGGGAAATAAATTTCTGACGGTCGATTACCCGAATCGCCGGGTAGACCTTGATCATGGAAAATCGGTTTACATACAGCATTGCCAATCTTGTCACATGGAAGATGGTCAAGGCCAACGGGCGCTGAACAGTTTTACATATACGTACCCGCCATTATGGGGTCCGGATTCGTACAACGATGGGGCAGGAATGCATCGTGTGATTACTGCAGCCCAATTCATCAAAGGAAACATGCCATTGGGAACCACCGCCGACGAACCGTTACTCACGGATGAGGAGGCATATGATGTGGCCGGTTACATCAACAGTTTTACACGTCCAGAAAAAGAGAATAAAATCGCGGATTTCCCTGACCGCAATCTTAAACCAATGAGCACACCTTATGGGCCATGGTCAGATCCGTTCCCTGCGGACCAGCATAAATACGGTCCCTATGGAGAAATTGCCGCCTTCTACAAGGCGGAATACAATCTCAATAAGTCTAAATAATGCGGAAGTTTTTGTTCCTGGGGCTCCTTCTAATATTGGTTTTGTGCGCATAAAGGAAAGGACGGCACGCACAAGTCTTTGATAAAACTGGTTACGCGCCGCGACTCTTTTAGAAATAAAATCACGTGCGAGGTTTGAGGCCGACTCTTCAAGAGTGTACCTTTAAGCCAATGAATAATCCGTTCGAAAGCCTTAAAAATGTACTCTTTGTTTTTGCCGTCATTTTGATTGCAGGAACACTAGGCTACCGCTGGCTTGAGGGTTTTGATTGGCTGCAATCTTTTTACATGGTTATCCAGACGGTGAGTACCGTTGGGTTTAATGAGGTAGGTCCGCTCAGTACTGGCGGTATTTGGTTTACCATTGCTTTGATTGTTGGCAGTTTTGGAACTTTCGCTTATGGTGCTGGGCTTCTCGCTCAATTGGCTATCGATGGAAAAGTACAACTGTATTTACGAACGAAAAGATTGGAGCGTAAGGTGGAAAAGCTAAAGAATCATACCATCGTCTGTGGACTTGGTCGCAACGGGCGACAAGTGGTGAGTAAACTCAAGGCGTACGGCGTACAGGTAGTAGTGTTGGAATTGAATGAGGAACGTGCGAATAGGTACCGAGAGGAATTGGTCGGTGTGCTAGTATTGATTGGTGATGCTACGAACGATGAAATTCTAGAAAAGGCCAATATTGAGCACGCGAATAGTCTTGTTGCGGCCTTGGCATCGGACACGGATAATCTTTTCGTGGTGATTTCAGCGCGTCAATTGAATCCGAAATTGATCATAGGTGCCCGTGCGAATACAGAGAGTACGGAGAAGAAGCTTTTAGCAGCAGGTGCGAATTATACAGTCAGTCCCAACCTTGTGGGCGGTTCTCATCTCGCGCACAACCTCATGAATCCAGGGGTAATGAATTTTTTGGACCATCTCAGTGTGGGTGGGTCTAGCGCCACTAATATCGAGGAAATTGTGGTGGATGAACTGCCCGAAGAAATGTCTAATTGCAATATCAAAGATCTTAAGATTCGTCAGCAAACAGGATGTACCGTTATCGGGTATGTTGATGAGTCCGGAGAATTGGTTGTGAATCCATCGCCCGATTTTAAGGTTGCGCCGCACGCGAAACTTTATGTTTTAGGGAACGATGAACAGATACGTGCGTTTCGAAATTGGTTCAATAAACAAACACAGGCCAATTAACTATGAAGATACTTTTTACCGGTTCTAACGGCCTTTTGGGTCAAAAAATAGCGGTTGCGACGGAGAAATACCCGCAACATACTTTTCTGGCTACATCTCGTGGGGAAAATAGAACGAAGGCGATGGGTACGGCTGCCTATGCATCTATGGATATCACAAATGCTGCGGATGTAAGTAGCGTCGTCGGCGCATTTGCCCCTGATGTTATCATTCACGGTGCGGCGATGACACACGTGGATGAATGTGAGTTGCATCCAAAGAAGGCTACTTTGATGAATGTAGAGGGAACGCGCAACATTGCTCATGCCGCGAATGAAGTAGGTGCACATGTCGTGCACATTAGCACCGATTTCATTTTCGATGGAAAGGACGGGCCATACAAAGAAGACGCCCTGGCGCAGCCCTTGAGTCATTATGGTTGGACGAAATTGGAAGCAGAGGAAATCATCCAGGAATTGCCTTCTTGGAGTATTTTGCGTACCGTTTTAGTCATAGGAATGGCAGAAGATTTAAGTCGGAGCAACATCGTACTTTGGGCGAAAGGTGCATTGGAAAAAGGCCAAGCGATCAATGTGGTTGACGACCAATATAGAACACCAACGCTTGCGGAAGATTTAGCACAGGGTGCACTATTGGCGGCGGATCAGTGCGCTCAGGGTGTTTTTAATATTTCCGGACCGGATTTTATGTCCATCTATGATTTAGTAGGGCAAGTGGCGGAACACTTTGGATTGTCCATGGCGTCTGTGACGCGTACAGATTCAACCACCTTGAATCAACCGGCTAAACGACCGCCGCGCACAGGTTTTGATATTTCGAAGGCTCGCAAAGAATTGGGCTACAGACCGCATAGTTTTAAAGAAGCCCTAGAAATTATCGCAAATCAAGCAGGATTGTAAGTACATATTTGTAGGGACCGCTGCTTTCCACTATTTTCGAGGTTCACTCTAACTGATCCGAAAGGAGCATGGCAAAATCGACAGAAGCATGGGGTTCTCGCGTAGGACTCATTTTAGCAATGGCAGGAAATGCTGTTGGTTTAGGTAATTTCTTGCGCTTCCCTGTTCAGGCCGTTCAAAACGGCGGTGGGACCTTCATTATACCGTACCTCGTAAGTTTTCTCCTCATGGGGATTCCCTTGTTATGGGTAGAGTGGGCTATGGGTCGGTTCGGTGGACGCTACGGCGATCACAGCACTCCGTTCATTCTAGATAACATGACCAAAAGAAGGTTCTGGAAATACTTTGGTGTATTTGGAATCTTTACCAACATGGGTGTCATGGCATACTATACCTATATCGAAAGTTGGACGCTGACCTATACTTTGAAGTCACTCAAAGGAGATTTCTTAGGGGTCAATTTGGACCAATTGGACACTTACTTTAACAACTACGTGGATCTTGGTAGCGGTATTAATTTCCCGGTATGGGCACTGCTTGCCTTCGTGATCACCTTGACGATAAACATTTATATCCTCTCTAAAGGTTTGAGCGGTGGTATTGAAAAAGTGGCAAAAATTGCCATGCCATTACTCATTGGTTTTGGTGCCTTCCTTGCCATCATGTCTTGGACAACAGGTTCAACGGGCCGTTGTGAGGACTGTTCCACTTTTGTTGGATTGAATTTCTTGTGGGAGCCCGATTTTTCATCGCTATCGAATCCTAAAATATGGTTGGCTGCTGCTGGTCAAATCTTTTTCACCCTCTCCGTTGGGATGGGAACCATCCACTGTTACAGCTCTTACCTCAGTCAGCGTGATGATATTGCATTAAATGCCATGTCAGCGGGTTGGATGAATGGTTTTGTAGAGATTGTATTGGGCTCTGCGGTGGTTATTCCAATCGCTGTAGGTTACTTAGGTTTGGATTGGGTTGTCGATAACGCCGGGTTCATGATGGCCTTCAAAACGATGCCTTTCCTTTTTGATCAGTGGGGCAGTGTCATGGCGGTGATTTCCGGTGTGGCATGGTTCGGATTGCTCTTTTTTGCGGGAATTACCTCCTCATTAGCGATGGGCACACCTTGGATGGGTTTTGTTCAAGATGAATTTGGATGGACCAAAAAAAAGAGTGCGTTCCTTTTGGGAATCGCCATTTTCGTTATGGGACTACCAACTATTCTCTTTTTTGAGAAAGGTGTCTTTGACGAATACGATTACTGGACCGGAACAGTGAGTTTGGTCATCTTCGCGCTCGCTGAGGTCATACTCTTTGCTTGGGTCTTTGGAATGGACAAAGGATGGAAAGAAATTACAGACGGAGCGGATATGCGCATTCCACGTATTTATCGCCCAATCATTAAATACGTTACACCGCTCTTTATTGGGATCATTTTCTTGACGTCATTGTTCAAGCCGCTGAACGGCGAATTGTCCGATTGGTCAACCGCTTTCTCCAGCCTAACTAGTGGGCAAGGCTGGCCCTGGGCGAACGACAGTATTATTAACCAAATCTTCCACATCAACACAGGTGTACAATGGATGGCAGACGGTGCACTCACGAACATGTTCTACATCGACATGAGCCGTTTCTTCCTTTTGGCCTGTTTCTTTGGTCTTGTGGCGATGGTTAAGATTGCTTCTAACAAACGTAAAAAAGCCGCTTAATTATGACGACTTCTGCAATAATCATGATTGTTTTAACGCAAGGAACTGTCATCACAGCGACTATCTATTTCTTTCGTAAGGTGCTGAAGACTCCGCCAAAACCCGAGCCGGATTCGTATAAAGACAATAACGACACGCCGCGCGATTAAGTCGGTAACTTTTACTTATTCACGAAATTTGTAGCGTTGCTTCGTCTTGCCCAATTTGCATGGAAATGCAATTGCAATGCACCAAGCCAAAGCACAAATCATTCGAACCTTTCAGCTTTTTATAGTGGCCGCCTTCGCGGCCACTATTTGGTTGTGGCCCGCGGCCGAGGCGCGCGAAGCGCGCCTCGGCTTCTTATGCATGTGGTGGTCGACGCACGGGACCATGGAGGTCAACCGGTTGGATTCAGCCACCATCTGGACCTTGCCTTTACAAGAGGCGGCTAAAAAATCATGGTGGTACCGCTGCAAGAAAAATTGGACCATTTCAGACCTCGCGTCGTTAAAAGCACTGCCAGGGATGGATACCTTATTTGTTACTGCGGGCAATTTTGATTTTACGCCCATGCTCCAAAGAGAGAAACAGGAGTGGGGGAGCGGGTCGTGGGAAGATGCAAAGTCGAGCATTTGGCAGAAGGACAAATTCGATAATAATGCGAAGGGAGCGCTGGAGCGAATTGATCTAAATGAAGCCGACAGTATGGCGCTCATTGCAGCGCCGGGCATTGGTCCGTGGTCCGCTCGCGCGATACTTCGCGAAAGAGCGCGTTGGGGTTATTTTTCAGCGGTAGCTCAATTAAAGAATATCCATTCGCTTAACGAGCGTTGGCAGTCGGAGTGGGACAGTCTTTTTTTCATTATTCCCCGACCGCCACAACTCAATTTAAACACAAGCACCTTCGCAGATTTGAACGATTTCAGCGGGTTTCGATTCCACCAAGTCAAGAAAATTGTTTTCTACCGCGAGCAGTTTGGTCCTGTCAGTTGGCGGGAATTGGTCCAATGGGAGGAATTTTCCGATGTGGACACGACTTTTTTACAACACTATGTATCGGAATAGAAAAATCGGTGTACTTTCGCACTCCTAAAGAAAGGAGGTGTTACTATGCTCGTAATTAATGTCAAGGAAGGTGAATCGATCGAACGCGCACTTAAGCGTTACAAGAGAAAACACAGCTCTACGGGTGTAGTGCGTAAGCTTCGTAAGGATCGTTATCATACGAAACCAACGGAATCGAAGCGTCGCATGCATGAGAAAGCAGCATACATTCAGACTTTGCGTCAAGCGGAATCAGAATAATCTATGCTTAGATTATAAAGAAAAGCCCAACCGAAAGGTTGGGCTTTTTGTTTTTCAGTACGTCCCGCACTACCTTACCTCTATGGAATCCGCCGCGGCATATATCGATCAATTTTTAGCATACCTCATAGCTGAGCGCGGCTACAGCTCGAAAACAGCAGTTGCCTACAAGAAAGAATTGGAGCGTTGGTCTTCATATTTACAAGGAGAAGCCGGTACATCGTTGCTTGCAGCGCAAAAAGTGCATGTGAAGCGTTATATCGTTTGGCGAAACAAGCAGGGCATTGCGCCGCGCTCTATAAATCGGACCCTAAGTTGCATACGTTCGTTTTATAAATGGACGATCCGCGAGGCACTGATGAGCGAAAATCCAGGTCAAGGGATTCGTAGCATGAAGACAGCGAAAAAAGTGGTTATGAGCGTTCCTGCTGCCGATTTGAAAGCTTTGGTTAACGACCCAGATCTCTTTACTGCCGATTTTGAAGGCAAGCGGGACCAATTGTTACTGCTCTTGCTCTATGGATTAGGCCTGCGCCGTGCGGAAGTTATTTCGTTAACCCCAGCCCACTTTGATTGGTCGCGAAAATTGGTACGTGTTATTGGAAAGCGAAACAAAGAACGTCAAATTCCCATGCCTGCTCTTCTTGAAGAGTATTATATCCGTTACATCGATCTCCGCGACCAGTTGCCCCAGCGCCACGATCCAATGCTACTTCTGACGGCAAAAGGAAAAAAGCTGTACGACAATCTTGTTTATAACCGAGTAATATATTACCTTAAAAGGACCACATCAGTGGTGGATAAGAACCCTCATGCCTTGCGCCATTCTTATGCCACGCATCTGCTCAACGCAGGGGTTGATATCAACACTGTGAAGGAGTTGTTAGGCCATGAAAGTTTAAGCTCGACTCAGGTATATACGACGAGCTCTTTTGAGGAACTTATTAAGGTGTATAACCAGACCCATCCAAAAGGGTCGTAAACCATACTAGTATGACTGTGAATATTCAATCGGTAAATTTCAAGGCGGACGGTAAGTTAATCACCTTCATTAAAGAGCGATTGGCGAAGACTACTCAGTTTTATGATCGGGCGATCAGTACGGCTGTTTTTCTAAAAGTAGATAACAATCATAATCGTGAAAATAAGATCGTGGAAATGCGCATGAGCGTGCCCGGAATTGACATAGTTGTGACGAAAGAACGCAAGAGTTTTGAGGAAGCCGCCAATATCGCTGTGGATGTACTCATTCGTCAGCTAAAAAAACACAAAGAAAAAATACTTAAACCCTAAAGAAATCAAGGGGTTAACTAAAAGAGTGAGAAGGTGGAGACAAAATGTCTTCACTTTTTTTTTTCAAGGTATTGTACGTTTGAATCTCTTTACTACATTTGCAGTCCGTTTGACAAAGCGGAAGTACTTTGACATCAATGCCGATATAGCTCAGTTGGCCAGAGCACGTGATTTGTAATCTCGGGGTCGTCAGTTCGAATCTGACTATCGGCTCACGTTTTGTACTTGATTTTCTAGTGGAATCTTGTACACACCGGGGGGATACTCAAGCGGCCAACGAGGACGGACTGTAAATCCGTTGGGAAACCTTCGCAGGTTCGAATCCTGCTCCCCCCACTACCGCGGAAGTAGCTCAGCTGGTAGAGCATCAGCCTTCCAAGCTGAGGGTCGCGGGTTCGAATCCCGTCTTCCGCTCTAAGGTTACGCCGATGTAGCTCAGGGGTAGAGCGTTTCCTTGGTAAGGAAGAGGTCACGGGTTCAATTCCCGTCATTGGCTCTAAAGTTATAGTTTGAATCTTTACACTGTTTATATATTTAATAATCGCTAGTCATGGCAAAAGAGAATTTTAATCGTACCAAACCTCACTTGAATATTGGTACAATTGGTCACGTTGACCACGGAAAAACAACATTGACAGCTGCAATCACCACATGTTTGGCGAAGGCAGGTTTGTCTGAATTGAGATCATTCGATTCTATCGATAACGCTCCTGAAGAGAAGGAGCGCGGTATCACTATTAACACTTCTCACGTAGAGTATGAGACGGCTAACCGTCACTACGCACACGTTGACTGTCCAGGTCACGCGGATTACGTGAAGAACATGGTTACTGGTGCTGCTCAGATGGACGGCGCTATTTTGGTAGTTGCTGCAACTGATGGTCCTATGCCTCAAACACGTGAGCACATCCTATTGGGTCGCCAGGTTGGTATCCCACGTCTTGTTGTGTTCTTGAACAAGGCAGATATGGTTGATGATGAAGAATTGATGGAATTGGTAGACATGGAAGTTCGTGATCTTCTATCTTTCTATGAGTATGATGGTGATAACACTCCAGTTATCGCAGGTTCAGCTCTAGGTGGATTGAACGGCGAGCAGAAGTGGGTTGATACGATCATGGAATTGATGGATGCAGTTGATGTATGGATCGAAGAGCCAGAGCGCGATCGTGATAAGCCATTCTTGATGCCTATCGAAGATGTATTCTCTATCACTGGTCGTGGTACTGTAGCAACTGGTCGTATTGAGACTGGTGTTGCAAACACAGGTGAAGGCGTTGAGATCATCGGTTTCGGTGACGAAAAATTGACATCAACTATTACTGGTGTTGAGATGTTCCGCAAGATCTTGAGCACGGGTGAAGCAGGTGATAACGTTGGTATCCTTCTACGTGGTATTGAGAAAACTCAAATCCGTCGTGGTATGGTTATCTGTAAGCCAGGTTCAATCACTCCTCACAAGAAGTTCAAGGCTGAGGTCTACATCTTGAAGAAAGAGGAAGGTGGTCGTCACACTCCATTCCACAACAAATACCGTCCACAGTTCTACCTACGTACAACTGACGTTACAGGTGAGATTCACCTCCAGACGGTGTTGAAATGGTAATGCCAGGTGATAACTTGTCTATTACTGTTGAATTGATCGCAAATGTTGCTGTGAACAACGGTCTTCGCTTCGCAATGCGCGAAGGTGGTCGTACAGTAGGTGCTGGTCAGATTACTGAAATCATCGAGTAATCACTTACTCTTTTGATATAAAGAACAGGTAGTTAAGGTGCCTCCCAATGGGAGGCGCCTTTCTGCCTACATACGGGCATAGTTCAATGGTAGAATAGCGGTCTCCAAAACCGTTGATCAGGGTTCGAATCCTTGTGCCCGTGCAAACAACAAAAAGATGAGCAAATTAATTACGAGTATACAGGAGTCTTGGCACGAGTTTGCAGTTAAAGCATCGTGGCCTACAATGACAGAGTTGCAGAAAAGCACTTCGTTGGTAATTGTGGGGACCATCATCTTTTCACTTGTAGTATTTGGTATGGACAAAGCAATCTCAACAGTGCTTGAGTTTGTTTACTCAATCTTCGGATAATCATGTCAGATACTGGAATGAAATGGTATGTGCTTCGCACAATAAGTGGTCAAGAGCACAAAACGAAAACCTACATTGAAAAGGATATGGCTCATGCAGGCATGAGTGATTTAGTAGGACGTGTAGTGATTCCTATGGAAAAAGTTGTGCAAGTTCGCAACGGAAAGAAAGTAATTAAAGAAAAGACGCGCACACCGGGATACATGTATGTAGAGGCAGTATTGTCGGGTGAAGTGAGTCATATGATTAAAAACCTTCCTAATGTCGTTGGATTTTTATCTAACGTAAAGGGAGGAGATCCTTCACCAATGCGTGCCTCTGAGGTGAGCAGATTGTTAGGTGAAGTAGATCGTCAGGCAGAAAATGCAGCAATGCTAATTATTCCATTTACAGTGGGAGAAACTGTCAAAGTAGTAAGTGGTCCATTCAGCACGTTTGATGCGACCATTGAGAAGATCAACGAGGAGAAACAAAAACTAGAGGTCACTGTTAAGATCTTTGGTCGTAAGACTCCAGTTGAACTAGGCTTCACGGAAGTGGAGAAATTATAATTGATATAGGTGTGAGCTATATATAGGTTCGTTCTTTACGCTTCCAACTTGAAGAATGATCCGCACAAACAACGCAAAATAGTAGAAACAAGAAATGGCAAAAGAGGTTAGTAAAGTAGTAAAGCTTCAGGTCCGTGGTGGCCAGGCTAACCCTTCTCCTCCGGTAGGTCCAGCATTGGGTGCCGCAGGTGTCAACATTATGGAATTCTGTAAGCAATTTAACGCTCGTTCGCAAGACAAGATGGGCCAAGTATTGCCAATAGTGATTTCTGTTTACGCAGATAAATCATTTGATTTCATAATCAAGACTCCTCCTGCAGCAGTTCAATTGATGGAAGCAGCGAAGATTAAGAAGGGATCATCAGAGCCTAACCGTAGTAAAGTTGCTAAAATAACTTGGGACTCTGTTCGCAAAATTGCAGAAGATAAAATGGTTGATTTAAACTGTTTTACTGTTGAATCAGCAATGAGTATGATTGCTGGTACTGCAAGAAGCATGGGTATAACTGTAATAGGCGAGAAGCCGTTTTAATTAAAAGTTTGAAGCAATGGCAAAATTGACTAAGAACATGAAAAACGCGCTCGCTAAACTTGAAAAAGGCAAGGTTTATCCTGTAGGCGAGGCAGCAGCTCTAGTGAAAGAGGTTAACTGTACTAAGTTTGACGCATCTGTGAACTTAGCTGTTCGTTTGGGAGTGGATCCACGTAAAGCAAACCAAATGGTTCGTGGCGTGGTAAGTCTTCCTCATGGAACAGGTAAAAATGTTCGTGTTTTAGCTTTGGTTACACCAGATAAGGTGGAAGAAGCAAAAGCAGCAGGTGCTGATTACGCAGGCCTTGATGAATTCATTGAGAAGATTAAAGGCGGTTGGACTGACATTGATGTCATCGTAACCATGCCTTCTGTAATGGGTAAAATTGGACCTTTAGGTCGTGTATTAGGTCCTCGTGGCCTTATGCCGAACCCTAAGTCTGGTACCGTTACAATGGACGTAGCAAAAGCAGTAGGTGAAGTGAAAGCTGGTAAGATTGACTTTAAGGTTGATCGTTACGGTATCATTCATGCTGCGATCGGTAAGGTTTCTTTTGAAGCAGATAAAATTCGCGAGAATGTAGAAGAATTATTGAAAACTCTGAATAAGCTTAAGCCAAGTGCGGCTAAAGGTACTTATATGAAGAGCGTTTATATTTCTTCAACAATGTCGCCGGGTATTGCTGTGGATGCTAAATCAATTTCATAACGCTAAAGAAGTAGCATCATGACAAGAGACGAAAAACTTGCACAGATTGAAAATTTAACGGCGGTATTGAATAATACCTCAACCATTTATCTAGCGGATATCGCATCTTTGGATGCTGTAGCATCATCAAATTTGCGTCGCGCTAGTTTTGGTAAGGGTATCAAACTAAACGTTGTTAAAAACACTTTGCTCAAACAAGCTATGGACGCATCGGAGAAAAACTTCGACGGTCTGTACGATGTACTTAAAGGAAATACAAGCATTATGCTTGCCGAAGCTGGTAACGCTCCTGCAAAACTTATTAAAGAGTTTCGTAAGAAGAATGACAAGCCAGTATTGAAAGGTGCATGGATAGAAGAAAGCGTATACGTAGGTGATGAGAATTTGGATATGCTCGTTGCAATCAAGTCTAAAGAAGAATTGATTGGCGATGTATTAACCTTACTCCAGAGCCCTGCGAAAAACGTTATTTCTGCTCTTCAGAGCGCTGGTGGTAACATTGCTGGACTCCTCAAAACTTTGGAAGAGCGCAACGCGTAATTCCTTTATTTACAATTAATTAAGAATTAAAATTAAATTTTACAGAAAATGGCTGATATCAAAGAATTGGGCGATGCTCTAGTAAACTTGACAGTTAAAGAAGTATCTGAATTAGCAGGATACTTGAAAGAAGAATACGGCATCGAGCCTGCTGCAGCTGCTGTAGCTGTTGCTGGTCCTGCAGCTGGTGGTGGCGATGACGCTGCTGATGCTCAGACTGAGTTTGACGTAATCTTGAAAGCTGCTGGTGGTTCTAAACTTGCTGTAGTTAAGCTTGTTAAGGAAATGACTGGACTAGGCTTGAAAGAAGCTAAAGAAAAAGTAGATAGCGCACCTGCTGCATTGAAGGAAGGCGTATCAAAAGACGAGGCAGAAGCTTTGAAAGCACAGCTTGAAGAAGCTGGTGCTGAAGTTGAGATCAAGTAATTGATCAACTGCTAGGTTATCCGGTTTAGGTCTTTGGGGAGGTCCCCTTAGACCTAAACCTTTTTGTGTTTAATTAACATTTTGGGCTGAAATGGTAAACCAAGTTACTGCTCCACAGGAGCGTATTAATTTCTCTTCCACTGCTATTAAGACGGCTTTTCCGGACTTTCTAGATATTCAGTTGAAGAGTTTCATGGACTTCTTCCAGATAGAGACGAAGCCATCAGAAAGATCAGAGGAAGGATTATACCGCGTATTCGCGGAAAACTTTCCTATTTCGGATTCAAGAAACAATTTCGTTCTTGAATTCCTGGACTACTTTGTAGATCCACCGCGTTATTCGGAGCGCGAATGTATCGAGCGTGGCTTGACATTCTGCGTACCGTTGAAAGCGCGCCTCAAATTGTACTGTACGGATCCAGAGCATGAAGATTTTGAGACAATTGTCCAGGATGTTTATCTAGGAACCATTCCATACATGTCACCACGCGGTACCTTCATCGTTAATGGTGCAGAAAGAATTATTGTAAGCCAATTACACCATTCACCTGGTGTATTCTTTGGACAATCCTACCACGCGAACGGCACTAAATTATATTCAGCCCGTATCATACCGTTCAAAGGGTCATGGATTGAATTCGCTACTGACATCAACCAAGTCATGTATGCGTACATTGATCGTAAAAAGAAGTTGCCTGTAACGACGTTATTACGTTCAATTGGCTTCGAAAGAGATAAAGACATTTTAGAAATCTTCGACCTTGCAGAGGAAGTGAAGGTGAGCAAAGCTTCTTTGAAGCGCTCAATTGGTCGTAAGCTTGCGGCAAGAGTTTTGAAAACTTGGATTGAAGATTTCGTTGATGAGGATACAGGAGAAGTAGTATCCATCGAGCGTAATGAAGTTATACTTGATCGTGATACTGTCTTAGATAAGGAGCATACAGAAGAAATTCTTGATGCAGAAGTGAATGCCATCTTATTGCACAAAGAAGATATTGCATCTTCTGATTTCGCAATTATTCACAACACCTTACAGAAAGATCCCACAAATACAGAGAAAGAAGCTGTAGAGCACATCTACCGCCAACTTCGTAATGCTGAACCGCCAGATGAAGAAACTGCTCGCGGTATCATTGATAAATTGTTCTTCTCCGAGCAACGTTACTCTTTAGGAGAGGTTGGTCGTTACCGTTTGAATAAGAAATTGTACAACGGCAGTGAAGAGAATTCTCAAGTATTGACGAAGGGTGATATCATAGAAATCATCAAGCGTTTAATCGAATTGATCAACTCGAAAGCGGAGATTGATGATATCGATCACTTAAGCAACCGTCGTGTACGTACTGTAGGCGAGCAGATGGCCAACCAGTTTGGTGTAGGTCTTGCTCGTATGGCTCGTACCATACGTGAGCGTATGAACGTTCGTGATAACGAGGTATTTACCCCAATAGATTTGATTAACGCGAAGACCTTATCTTCTGTGATCAATTCATTCTTCGGTACGAACCAGTTGTCTCAGTTCATGGATCAGACGAATCCTTTATCTGAGATTACACACAAGCGTCGTCTTTCGGCCTTAGGACCTGGTGGTCTTTCACGTGAGCGTGCAGGTTTCGAGGTTCGTGATGTTCACTATACGCACTATGGACGTCTTTGTCCTATTGAAACTCCAGAAGGACCAAACATTGGTTTGATTTCTTCATTGTGTGTTTATGCGAAAGTGAATGGTATGGGATTCATCGAAACGCCTTACCGTTCTGTTGAGAATGGTAAAGTGGTCGTCGACCGTGAGCCTACCTATCTAAGTGCAGAAGAAGAAGAAGCAAAAGTAATTGCACAAGCGAATGCGCCTATCAGCCCTGACGGTACATTCATTAATGACAAGGTTAAAGTACGTGAAGAAGGTGATTTCCCGGTTGTAGAGCCGAACACCATTGATTTCATGGACGTTGCGCCAAATCAGATTGCATCTATTTCGGCTTCATTGATTCCTTTCTTGGAGCACGATGATGCGAACCGTGCATTGATGGGATCGAACATGATGCGCCAGGCCGTACC
>Ga0075480_10001419_pt1 | contig 15200 bp, 9 predicted proteins | sample DEB08_DNA_7_FD_81590 | JGI IMG/M metagenome (GOLD analysis project Ga0075480, IMG submission 81590) | Aqueous microbial communities from the Delaware River and Bay under freshwater to marine salinity gradient to study organic matter... | ecosystem: Environmental > Aquatic > Marine > Coastal ... | reverse complement strand
TCAATGACACTAGTGATGATGAAGAACTTGTTCTGGGTTGGATGACAGTAATAGATTCTGCCGGAGGTTCTCAATCAACAGCATATATCAGTAGTAGTTACACCGGAAGTTATACTGGTGTGGTTGGCGAAAACTACACCGGAAACTACACTGGTGCTCCTGCCGAGAACTATACAGGTAACTACACTGGTGCGCCTGGCGAAAACTTCACAGGTAACTACACTGGTGCGGTCACCGAAACCTACACCGGAAACTATACTGGTGCGCCTGGCGAGAACTTCACGGGTGACTACGAACGAACTCAAGTAACCAACTTCACGGGTGACTATACACGAGATCAGGCAGCCACATATACGGGTGGTTATGTCGGGGGACAACCTGAAAACTATACAGGTGGTTACACTCGCGAACAGATTGCTCCCTACACCGGAAACTATACCGGACAACCTGTTGAGAACTATACGGGTGGTTACGAGAGAAATCAAACTTCTCCATTTACTGGGGACTATGAACGCAACCAGACCAACACTTATGGTGGTGATTACACTGGTGCGCCTGGCGAGAACTATACAGGTAACTATGAACGCGCACAAGACCAAACCTTTACAGGTAACTACACTGGTGCGCCAGGTGAGAACTATACCGGTAACTATACACGAGACCAAGCTGCGCCATATACCGGTGACTATACTGGACAACCTGTTGAGACATATGTTGGTGGATATGAACGAGATCAACTCCAAAACTATACGGGTAACTACACTGGTGATGCCCAAGAGGGTTATACTGGAGGTTACGAACGCAACCAGACAAATGTATATGGTGGTGACTACGCTGGTGATGTCCAAGAAAACTATGTAGGTAACTATGCTCGTTCTCAGGCAGATTCTTACACTGGGGAATATACTGGACAACCGCTTGAGAACTTTACTGGAAACTATACTAGAGTTCCAACAGAAAACTTTACTGGTAACTATACTGGTGCGCCGATTGAGAACTACACTGGCGACTATGAACGCGAACAGGTTGATTTCTACGATGGTAACTACACTGGTCAGCCTGGCGAGAACTTCACCGGAGACTATGAGAGAGGTCAATCAACTCCATTCACTGGTGATTATACACGAGATCAAGTATCAAACTTCACAGGCGACTATACTCGTACTCAGGGTCAAAACTATACGGGTGAGTATGGTCGTACTCAGGAACAACCTTATACTGGGGATTACGCAGGGGTAGTTGGTCAAAGTTATACTGGTAACTATGAAAGAACTCAGGTTGAGGGTTATACTGGTGAATACACTGGTGCGCCTGCCGAGAACTACACCGGATCATATGGTCGTATTGACTCGCAAAACTATGCTGGAAACTACACTGGTGTTCCAACTGAAGGATACACCGGAAACTATGAACGCATACAGTCCCAAAACTACACCGGTAACTACGAACGCAACCAGACAGATTCATACACTGGAGAATACGGTCGTACTCAAGGAGAAGGTTACACTGGTGACTATACTGGCGCACCAGCCGAAAACTATAGTGGTGATTACACTCGCGCACAAGTAGATCCCTACACCGGTGAATATACGGGTGATCCGGTCGAGGGTTATACCGGAACATATGGTCGTGAAGACCAAGAACAATACACTGGGGAATATACTGGTGTCCCAACTGAAGGATACACCGGAAACTATGAACGCATCGTTGATGAGAACTACACTGGCAACTATGAAAGAACTCAGGTAGAAAATTATGAAGGTAGTTATGGTCGAGCAGACGATGAGGTGTATTCTGGAAACTATGAAAGAAATCAGGTAGATCCTTATACTGGTGGTTATGAACGCACACAGGCAGACAATTATACCGGTGATTACGAAAGAACACAAACGGATAATTACACTGGTGACTATGGTCGTGTTCAGGAAGATTTTTACACCGGTGAATATGAGAGAACTCAGGTAGATCCTTATACTGGTGAATACGAACGAACCCAAGATGAAAACTATACTGGAGAGTATGAACGATCACAGGAAGATTCATATACTGGTGAATATGCTAGAGAAGATGACGAACTCTATGTTGGTGATTATCTAACAGACTACGAAACAGATTATCAAACTGATTATGAGGTAGATTATACCGGAGAGTATATCGGTCCGTATGGTCGTATTGATGTTGAAGATTATACGGGTGAGTATTCTCGTATTGATGTTGAAACCTATACCGGAGATTACGAACGACTTGAGACAGGATACTATACCGGCGACTACACTCGTGAAGATCTAGAACCATACGAGGGTGGTTATCTAAGAGGTGTAATTGAAGAATTCATTGGCGAATATGGTCGTGAAGATCCCGAAACATATTTGGGGCAGTATGAGCGTGATGATGGTGAGATCTATGCGGGTGAGTATGGTCGAATAGAATTAGAAGATTATACCGGTGATTATTCACGAGATGATACCGTTACATTCATTGCTAGTTATGAGGGGACCGCTGAACAACTCTATGCTGGTGAGTATGAACGCACACAGATTGAAGAGTATGAAGGTCAGTATGAGAGAAGTGATGGTGAAGGTGGCCCATACACTGGTGAATACTCTGGTCTAATCTCTGAAGATTATTCGGGTCAGTATGAAGGTGATATCTCTGAAAACTATACTGGTGAATATAGTCGTGATGGTATTGAAGACTATACTGGTGCTTATTCGGGTGGTGTTCCAGAAAATTATACTGGTAACTATGCGGGTGACGCACTCAGGGTTTATGCTGGTCAATATGAAGGTGTCATCTCAGAAGATTACTCTGGTGATTATACAAGAGAAGATATCGAAGATTATACCGGTGCTTACTCAGGTGGCGTTCTGGAAAACTACACCGGTGAATATACTGGCGAACCACTTGAGGACTACACTGGTGACTATGAAGGTCTAATCTCTGAAGATTATACTGGCGAATATGGTCGCGAAGATCTCGAAGAATATGTCGGTGGTTATACAGGTGGCGTTCTGGAAAACTACACTGGTGAATATGCTGGTGATGTTATTGAACAATACACCGGTGATTATTCACGAGATGCTGTTGAGGATTACACGGGTGACTATGGCAGAATAGACTTAGAAGATTATACTGGTGAATATACTGGTCAAATCTCTGAGGACTATTCCGGTCAATATGAAGGTCTCATTTCCGAAGATTATACGGGTGAATATGGTCGTGAAGATCCACAGTTATATACGGGTGAATATTCAGGTGATGCTCCAGAAAATTATACTGGTGACTATACTGGCGAACCTGCCGAAGATTACACCGGAGATTATGAAGGTTCCACCGAAGAACAATACACCGGTGAATATGGTCGCGAAGATCTCGAAGAATATGTTGGTAACTATGCCGGTGGTATTCTGGAAACCTACACTGGAGATTATACTGGCGAAATCGCAGAAGATTACTCTGGTGACTATACACGAGAAGACCCCGAACAATACACTGGCGAATATAGTCGCGATGATATCGAGGATTACACTGGTGATTACACTGGTCAAATCTCTGAGAACTACACTGGCGACTACGAAGGCATCATTGTAGAAAGTTATGATGGTGAATATGGTCGTGAAGATGTCGAACAATACACCGGTGATTATTCGGGTGATATCCTAGAAGATTACACTGGAGATTATACTGGTGAAATCGCAGAAGATTACTCTGGTCAATATGAAGGTGACATCTCTGAAGATTACACTGGAGATTATGGTCGTGAAGATCCCGAAGAATATATTGGCGCTTATGCGGGTGGCATAGAAGAAACATTTACCGGTGATTATAGTGGTATCATAGAAGAAGGTTATACCGGAGACTACGAGAGAGAAGACAACGAAGATTACACTGGTGAGTATTCTAGAGAAGATGTCGAACAATACACCGGTGATTATACTGGAGAACCACTTGAGAACTATGCTGGTGAATATGAAGGTCTCATTTCCGAAGAATATACTGGTGCCTATACAAGAGAAGATGTTGAACAATACACCGGTGAGTATGCGGGTGGTATTCTAGAGACTTACACTGGTGATTACACTGGTGAAATAATCGAAAGTTATACTGGTGATTATTCACGAGACGCTGACGAAGAATACACTGGTGATTACTCACGAACCGAAATAGAAGATTATACTGGTGATTACACGGGTGACCCCGAAGAAGATTACACTGGTGATTACACTGGTGTCATTTCTGAGGATTACACCGGTGATTATACACGAGCAGATGTTGAACAATATGTCGGTGAATATGCCGGTGGCATTCTGGAAACCTACACTGGTGATTATACTGGTGTCATAGAAGAAGGTTACACCGGTGATTATTCACGGGATGATGCTGAAGAATATACCGGAGATTATTTACGAGAGGATATCGAAGATTATACCGGTGAATATACGGGTGATCCCGAAGAAGATTACACTGGTGATTATGAAGGTGTTATCGAGGAACAATACACTGGCGAATATACGCGAGAAGACATTGAAGAATATATTGGTGTCTATGCCGGTGGCGTTCTGGAAACCTACACTGGAGATTATACTGGTGTCCTCGTTGAAACATATACTGGTGATTATTCACGGGATGATGCTGAAGAATACACTGGTGATTATTCAAGGATTGAGATTGAGGATTACACTGGCGACTATACTGGTGACCCCGAAGAAGATTACACTGGTGACTACGAAGGTGTCATTACAGAACAATACACTGGCGAATATGGTCGTGAAGATGTTGAACAATACATCGGTGATTATGCGGGTGGTATTCTAGAGACTTTCACCGGTGACTATGAAGGTGTCGTCGTTGAAACATATACTGGTGATTATTCACGAGACGATAACGAAGAATACACCGGAGAATATGGTAGAATAGGACTTGAGGATTACACTGGTGATTATACTGGTGAAGTCGCAGAAGACTATGAGACCGAGTATTCAACAGAGTATTCGACTGATTACGAGACTACATATACTGGAGACTATGAGTCTGACTTTGAACTGACATATACCGGTGATTACGGATCTGCCTATACAGGCGATTACATCTCAAACTTCTCTACCAACTATGCCTCAGAGTATGAGGCAACATATACTGGTGATTACACTGGAGATTACATCGGAGATTATACATCCGACTATACTTCGGAATATGCATCAGATTATACACAGGATTACACTGCGGATTATACAGGTAACTATAGTCCAAACTATGAGTCCAACTATCAGGGACAGTATGAATCCTCATACGATGGCGAGAACTTTACCATCGTCTATTTGGCGGACTATTCAGCGAATATATATAGTGGAGACTATGAACAAGTATACATCAACAATGATTATGTGGGAGCGGTTGAAGAGACTTATACTGGTGCGGAATACGAAAGTTTCTACATCGGTGAGTTTGAAGGTGCTGACTATGCGGCAGACTTCAACACTGGATATGAGTCAGATGTATTTACGGGTAACTTTAGTTCAGACTTTGAGGGTATTGCCGATCAAGAAACTTATGTCGGTGACTTTGAGAGTGATTTAACTTATGGTGAAGGTGGTGAACTCTTGGGAACACCAACTACCATTGAAACATATACATTGTACGTGAGGATTGCTTAATGGAATATGAAGTTCTTGATAACGCATATTGGGAAGATGGTATCGATGACCGGTCTGTTCTCAAATGTATTCGTATGCACAAACAAGCGGATGGGTCAAAGAGAAAAGAGATTATAGTTTTTTCTCGACTACTCCCCGACCGTTCTTTGTGTCCCAACTTTAAAGAAGTTGTCGCAACTGTTGGAACAGAAAAAATTGATGCGAACACTAATGAACGCCGTCAAAGAAAGACGATGGAACAGAAGACGGGTCACGTCAAAAAAGAACAACAAAAGAAAGCGGCACAACTCGAAAAACTTTTTCATATGAAACTTCAGGCGTTTGAGATACCTGAGATACGCGACAGCAAGAATAGAAAGTTGCGTACTGCATTACGGCGTTCTGAAAATGAAGTAGAAATGAATGCGTATGCATCTTTGATTATTGGTATAGAAAAAGGAATATTGAATGAGTCAACCGACTAAAGGATTTTTGATTGTCGCATCAAGGACAAAGTTTTTTTATTATTCTGCGTGTAACCTAATCGAATCCATCAAGGATTTTATGCCGGACGCTAAGTGTTGTCTGGTTACGGAAGAAAGGTTATTGGATGACAGAGGAAGAGAGATTGCTGATGATCTTATTTTTTGTGATGATCATAAGCGCGCAAAGATATGGGGAATGGCTCGTTCACCTTATGACTTGACAATGTATATTGATGCGGACTGTGAAGTTGAACACGAAGATATTTCGATTATCTTTGATCAGTTCAACGGAAGTGATGTGTTGTTCACTGGTCTTCCCGTAGAACGCCACTATTGTTATGCGGAAGTTTACTTTGAGGGTGCTCGTCGGCCAGATGGACAACCCGCAGGGTTTGAGTTGTGTGGGGGTGTCTGTCTCTACGATATGCGTAATCCTCTTGTTAGAGAGTTTATGCACGATTGGTTTGACCTTACGGTTGAACAATATGCGGGTCGGTGGTGGCCCAAGAAAGAAGATGGAACGGAAGATTTGGAGAACTATCCTCAATCATTCAAACGATGGGACCAGTTCTCTCTTTGGTGGTTGACCAAGAAAGAACCCAAATACGCTGACCTAAAGGTGGGTGTGTTGGAAGACGACGCGCGTTGGAACTACTACTCCAAGTATAGACCGCATCTAAAACACAACAAAGACCCTATTGTGATTCGACACTATTCTTCAGCGTCGGCAAAACAGGAAGTCTACACATGATGAAAGACATACCTCTCAATGATGAGGTAATAGAGATTCTGAATGAAGCATTGTGGTTTCTCAAGGATGAGAGATACAAGGCCGTTCCGTTACAGTGTAGTAGGTTCGCAACCGTAGCAGATGCGGAACGATTCACGAGCGTAGATTTCTTTCAGGAGATTCGACAGAAGGGTGGAAATCACAACGGGTTTCCCGATACGATAGTCGGTCACTCCTTCAATACAAGTAACCTTAGATTTGATCCAAGGGGAAGTGAGATTGTTGCGGAAGAAGTCGGCACAAAACTGGCAGATTTTTTCCAAAAACTAATGGCCACACTCAACCTGAAAAAGAACGCATTGTTCTCAGTATATCCCGCTGAAGTGGGTTACATCTCGTGGCACAATAACGCAAATGCGTCAGCGTATAACTTCATTTTCACTTACAGTGAGACTGGAGAGGGATGGTGGAAACACTATGACCCCATCAAAGACCAGATTGTGACCATCCCAGATGTAAAAGGGTGGCAGTGTAAGGCAGGATACTTTGGTGCGTATCAAGACGGATACGACAAGATTGTCTATCACACCGCACGAAATCACGGAAAGGGTTTGAGGATGACAGTTGCGTTTGTTCTCGACCGTAGTGATATGTCACAAGGTTTACAAAACTGGGTTATTGACGATATTAGAGCCGACTAAACATATAAATAAAACCATAATATAACTTTTTGGAAGTTTTTTATGGCGTATTACGAAGATCTTACCATTGATCAGGGAACCGATGTTGCAATAGACCTATATCTAGTCAACAAAGATGGTACGAAAAAAGATTTGACAGGGTATACTGGTGCTGCTAAAATGGCGACCAGTCACGATGCGAGAGATTCTGACAAGATATCTTTCACGGCTTCTGTCGCCTCGCCAGCAACCGATGGTATTCTAAATCTCTCTTTGACAAATGACCAGACAGATCTCCTGAACCCTAAACGGCGTTATGTGTATGATGTAGAGATTTCTACTGACAGTGATAGTACCACAACAATAGAACGAGTCTTACAAGGACTCATTATCGTTTCACCCTCTGTAACATAAGGTTCTATCAATGTCGAACAATAATTACAGAGTTATACTTGGCGATACTACGAGAGTATTGAAGATTGAGGTCGGTACGCCGACTCGAAATGTTCTAGTATCAAACCAAGTCAACCTCAACGATGTTATAGGGATTACCACATCCAACATCCAAGAGGGTGATATCCTTGTTGCCGATTCGAGCGGCATCTTAGTCAATCAACCGAACACATCAAACCGAATCGACGGTAAAGTATTCAACCGTGACTCAGACCGTGGTTTCATATTGATACGACGGTCGGGTGACTCCGGTATTCCAACTGGTCTGTATGGTGGTGAACTTGCGTATTCATATCTCGCAGATCCCGAATACGGAACAGGTGGTAATGGTGGTAATCGTTTATACTTTGGGGTGGGTTCAGACGGAACTCAACTCGCAACTCGTATTGATGTCATCGGTGGTAAATACTTTACAGACCTTCTTGATCACCAACACGGTATACTCACAAAGAACTCTGGCGTCATTGTTGACTCAGACAAGAAGATTGATGAGTGGTTGGTTGGTGGTGACCTTACGGTCGATGATAAGACCACGACTACTAATCTAGAGGCAGATTCGGCAAGGATTGAGAACCTATCAGTGGGATCAATCAATGCTGGTGATCTTGCTACAAGTCTGGAACAGTTGTTGATCGAAGGTGAAGGTATCAATGTTATTAGGGAAGGTAATCAGATAAGGATTGAAGCAGAATTTGCAACAGACACAAATCCGGGCATCGCAAGTTTCGACTCAGACGCATTCCAGTTGGGGGATTCGGGTCAGCTTATTGCGGTAATTTTCGACGGTGGATCGTTCTAATAATCGAATAAATAAAGACTATGGCAACTACTAAACTTATACAGAAAAGAACCGATGTCCCCGGCCGCAGGCCAGGGATTAGCGACCTATCGCTCGGCGAAATCGCCATCAATACGCACGATGGTAAGATGTTCATCAAGAAAGACCAGAATGGCAATATTGATGTCGTTCAGGTTGGTGACGATGCGGTAGAAAATGTCTACTATGTTGCGAAGGGAGCAATCCGCGGCAATCTAGGTACATCACTTCAGGATGCGTTTGCGACTCTTGACTCTGCGGTATCAGTTGTTCAGTCACAGAACGCATTTACATTCAATCGTGAGAAATGTAAAAGAGACTTTGGTCTAATCTTTGACGGTCTCTATCACGATATTGCTTTTGGAACAAACTACAATGCAGTAACTTCTGGTCTATCTTATCAACGCGCGAGTGCGAATGTAGTAAGAGACCAACAGATTGTCGCAACCCGTTCAGGTTTCAACGAGGCAAAGGGTGCGGTTGCATCGGTTCCAGAAGTCAAGGCAAGTGAAGGTTATGACGGTGCGTTACAAAGAAACAACCGTCACTGGTCAGAAGTTGTAGACATTCTTGTGAACGGTAAAGTGAGCACAGAAACGGCCGCAGACTCACTTGTATTTCCCGCACCCGCAGTATTGCCTTCAGCAGATGCGGACGATGCGGCAGTTATTCTACAGAACAACCGTGCATACCTCAAGAACGAAGCAATCGCATACATCACCGCAAACTATCCGTCCTTGACATATGACGAAACAAAGTGTCGTCGCGATGTAGGTTTCATTGTTGACGCATTGACATTTGATATTCTCTATGGTGGTACGCACGGGGTACACATCATCGCACAGTCTTACTTTGTGGATGGTGTTGCACAATTACCTACAGGTCAACAAGCACAGTCAGTTGCGACATACACACACCTTGGGGTCATCATTGACCAACTAGTGCGTAATGCCTTGTCATCCAATCTAACATCAACCGGATTGAACACATCCGGTAACGGTGGTCAGTATGCCACTGCGACTGAGGGTACGCAACTCAAGGACACTCTCGTTCCTTTCTTTGTTGATGTGATTGACGATAACAACCTAGACAATCTTGGCACACACATAGAGCCCAACTACATATCACGAGGTGTGAGTTCAGAACTCCGTGATGCGATTACTGGTATCAAAGAAATCGAACCTCTGATTATCACACAGTCCGTAGAACGGGCAGCAACAACGGGTGACACAACAATCTACCTGAAGTCTGGGGACTATACAATCAACAACCCCATCAAGTTGCCACCCAAGACCGCAATCGTGGGAGACAACCTACGAACGGTTACGATTCGTCCTCAGAGTGTGGACTCAGATGTATTCTATATGGACAATGGTACATTCATCAAGGATGTAACTTTCCGTGACCATCAAAGTCTTGCCGCGTGTGTGTCGTTTGACCCAAATATTGACTCGCCTGGAGCTGGTCCGTTTATCATTCAGTCACCCTATGTACAGAACTGTACATCAATCACCACAGACGGTGTGGGTATGCGTATTGACGGTTCCAAGTGTTCAGGTCTACGGTCAATGGTATCGGACGCGTTTACACAGTATAACGCAGCCGGTTTCGGGGTACAGTTACTAAATCGTGGTTATGCGCAGTTAGTTTCTATCTTTACGATTTCAACTGCGACATCTATTGAAGCGAAGTCCGGTGGTCAGTGTTCTATCGCAAACAGTAACGCATCGTTTGGTGACTTTGGTCTGGTGGCAGAAGGTTCAAGTCCACCCCTGTATACTGGTTTACTCGAATCCGATCAGGGTGTATTCGCGGATGTGTTGCGAGTAACAGATATTCGTAACCTCGACTCATACAGTTATCTTGAAGATCTAAACTCCTTCAAGAAACCAAACTATAATGACGCGATTCATTTTGATAGTGAAAACTTCTTCTATACGGTTACAGGTGTAGACTCTGTATCGCCTGGCGTATACGATGTTACTATGAAACCACCAATGAACCTTGCGAAGAAGTCTGGTCAAATGGTCAACTTCCATCAACGATCACAGATTACAACTTCATCTCACACTTTCGAATATGTGGGATCAGGAACAAATACATTTACTGCGATTCCACAGAACGGTGGTATTCCAAGTCGACAACGAGAAGTTGTGTTCGACTCTGCGACTCAAGAAGGTCTCGTGGTATTCACAAGTACGGATCAGTTGGGTGACTTCCGGATTGGTGCGGACTTGACAATCAACAGGGCAGAAGGACGGATTGAAGGTGAGACCTTTGAACGGTCTCTGTTCGAAATTCTAACACCATACATCTTGGCACTTGAGGGTTAATCAATGGCAATCCCATTAAATGAATTTAAAACGAGAACTGCGAAGTTGGTCTCTAAACCGGCAGGCGGATTTATTGGTGACAGTGATGTCATCTATACGACTCCCAACGGGATTACTGCTGTTGTGTTGATGGCACAGGCCGCCAATACATCTACAGACACCATTCACCAAGTGACTTTCCAGCACTACGACACAACTACTGGTGTTGCGACCAATGTGGTAAAGAACTTTGATATACAACCCAACGATGCGGCGGGTCTCGTTACAGGTAAACTCATTGTAGAACAAAACAATCAAATGCGAGCATTCACGGAGGACACATCCGACAGTGATGTGAACTTCATCTTCTCATTCTTGCAGGCATTGAACGGTTAATTAAATGGCTAAAGGACTATCACAACTTAGTGGAAAGGTAAGAGTAAGAGACCCCAATCGTCTCGACTCAGACCGTTATACTTTTCTTGGTCTGGATCAGGCAGAACCCAATATAGGTTTGCCTGCGGACAGTGGTGGTCTTTTCCAATCCGCCCTAGACGGAACGCGTAGTCTCACAAAGAGTATCTCAATCAATGAGATAATCTATGAAGCAGACACATTAGATTCGGTCATAGGTGGCAACGAACGATTCCTCATCGCTATCAAAGATCCTCTTTCACGAAACCCTTTGGGCGTTATCGGTATTCGCGAACTACTTGGTGATAGTGGTCTAGGTGTTGACACTTTACAATCGGTCACTAACAGGGGTGACTCAACAAGTCTGGCAATCACAATCGGTGGATTGTCTCTCACGTTTGCGGATAGTGATCCAACCAGCACATCATTACTTGTGCGCAATCTTCTCACAGATAGTGTGGGTGTTCGGTCGTTTGGTTCGCTTGCTAATGAAGCAGGACTTCTTTCAGACGGTGACGCAGCAAGTCTTAGCGGACTGTCACTCACTGCGGTTGATTCCGATTCAGATACATCAATCGTATTAGTGCTCAACGAACAAACCGATTCGGTTGGTAAGAGATCTTTTGCTTCTCTCGCAACTGAAGCGGGATTAGTATCACAAGGAGATGCGATTACTGCGGGTGGTCTAACGATCACACAGGCAGACTCTAACCCCAACACCAATCAAGTTCTGGTTATAGATCTTGCCACTGACTCAGTTGGCAAACGCGCGTTTGATGACCTTGCGGGTGACGCAGGACTAATCTCGCAGGGCGATGACATTGGTGCGGGCGGACTGACTATTGCTGATGCCGATTCGGACTCAGACACCAACCAAGTTCTTGTCATCAACCTCGCAACTGATAGTGTCGGTAAGAGATCATTTACTTCACTCGCAACTGAAGCAGGACTTATTCAGCAGGGTGATGATATCAATGCGGGTGGTCTAACGATCACAGAGGCAGACTCCGACGCAGATACTAATCAAGTTTTGGTTATCAACCTTGAGACAGACAGTGTTGGTAAAAGGTCATTTACATCACTCGCAACTGAAGCGGGACTTATCCAACAGGGTGATGATATCAATGCCGGTGGTCTAACGATCACACAGGCAGATAGTGATAGTGACACTAACCAAGTGTTGGTAATCAATCTCAACACAGATTCGGTAGGTAAGAGGTCATTCACTTCTCTTGCGACCGAAGCAGGACTTGTCCAACAAGGCGACGATATCAATGCCGGCGGACTATCCATCTCACAGGCAGATAGTGATAGTGACACGAATCAGGTTCTTGTTATCAACCTTGAGACGGACTCCGTTGGAAAACGATCATTTACATCTCTCGCAACCGAAGCGGGTTTGATTGCGCAAGGTGATGATATCAATGCCGGGGGTTTGACAATATCCCAGGCAGATAGTGATCCAACGACAACTAGTATTCTTGTTCTAAATGACGCTACTGATAGTGTAGGTATCCGTTCATTCGCATCACTGGCAGAAGAAGCAGACATTGGTGCGGATACATTACAATCGGTTACGGACCGTGGTGATTCTACTTCCAGTAAGATTGTCATCGGTGGTATGGTATTATCTCGTGCGGATAGTGATGCGACCACCACAAGTCTATTGGTTCGCAACTTACTAACTGATAGTGTGGGTGTTCGGTCGTTCGCAACTCTGGTAGATGATGCGGGTCTAGGTCAGGACACATTACAGACGGTTACTGATCGCGGTGACTCAACCGACAATGCGCTCACACTGAAGTCTGGTTTGATAACACCGAACCTACCAACAAACAATCTCACAACGAATGTTCTGGTACTGACTGCGGACGATAGTGTCGCACAAAGAACCTTTGCGTCACTTGCTGCAACAGAGGCAGACACACTACAAGATGTAATGACTCGTGGTGATTCGACAACAATCGATATGACCATCCGTGACGCATCTTTGACTGCGGACTCTGTGAAGGCCAATGTCGGTTTCTTTGACACTAATAATAATCAATTGATCATCTACGATTCTGCTGGCGCAGTATTGTGGGGGTCATAGGAGAATATAAATGGCATCGCCAACCTCTAGACAAACATTGATTGACTACTGTCTGCGTCGTTTGGGTAGTCCTGTTATCGAAATCAACGTAGATCCCGATCAGGTGGAAGATCGTGTGGATGATGCGGTTGCTCTGTTTCGGGAATACCACGATGATGCGACAGTAAGAATCTTTTTGAAGCATCAAGTCACACAAGACGATATTGACAATGGTTATATCCCTATCAGTGCGGACATACCGTTCATTCGTCGGGTGATGCCAGTAAATCAAACATACTCTAGTGTAAATATGTTTGACATTCGGTATCAAATGATGATGAACTCTATGGGAGACTTCATGCAGTTTGCGGGAGGTATGTCATACTATTACCAGTTAGAACAGTATATGGATTTCCTTGATATGCTTCTTGAGGGTCAACCCATCACGACATTCTCACGAAACCAAAAGCGTCTTTACCTACACGGTAATTTCGAAGACGAAGATGTCCTCAAGGACCAGTTTCTCATCGCAGAGTGTTTCCAATTAGTAGATGAAAATACCTACAATATCTGGGATGATATCTTCTTGCGGGATTATACCACACAATGTATCAAACAGCAATGGGGTGCGAACCTTATCAAGTTTGAGGGTATGCAACTACCTGGCGGTGTGACTATGAACGGCCGACAAATCTATGATGATGCGACCGCAGAGATGCAGAGACTCGAAGAGAAGTTACGACTGGAACACGAAATGCCAGTTGACTTCTTTATGGGGTAATAAATGAGCACAAATCCTTATTTCTCACAAGGCACTAAGAACGAACAACATCTTTACGAAGACATTGTTGTCGAATCACTTCGTACGTTCGGCCAAGATTGTTATTACATTCCGCGTGAGATTGTGAACCGTGATGGCATCTTTCAGGATGACTCTGTGTCTCGTTTTGACAATGCGTATCGTATCGAAATGTATATCGAGAATATTGAAGGTTTCGATGGGGAAGGTGATTTGTTCACCAAGTTTGGAGTGGAGATCCGTGACGCGGCCACCTTTGTTGTTGCGCGTCGGCGATGGGGTAACACCGTTGCACTTTATGAAAACGAACTGACAGAACCATTCTATAGACCACGCGAAGGTGATCTTATCTACCTCACATTGTCCAAATCATACTTTGAGATTACACGAGTAGAAACAGAAGAACCCTTCTATCAGTTGAAGAACCTTCCCGTCTTCAAGATGCGGTGTGAACTCTTTGAGTACAACGACGAAGACTTTGATACGGGTATCAGTGAAATCGACGATGTGGAAGAGGTACACGCATACCAGACCATTCTCACATTCTCAACTATTACGGGAGCATTTGAGATTGGGGAAGAGGTTACACAGAACAACACTGATTATACCATGAAAGGTGAAGTTGTCAAGGTTGATTTGTCAAATTCGGCCGCAAAGAAAGTATACATTTCTCATGCGGGTGCGACCGATGGTGACTACCACGAGTTCACATTGTCCGCAACCATTACCGGAAGTAACACTGGCGCAACAGGTACACCGACAGCAATCGGTGAAGATTTACAGGATGGGGCGATGAACGATGACTT
>Ga0075480_10001418_pt1 | contig 15231 bp, 14 predicted proteins | sample DEB08_DNA_7_FD_81590 | JGI IMG/M metagenome (GOLD analysis project Ga0075480, IMG submission 81590) | Aqueous microbial communities from the Delaware River and Bay under freshwater to marine salinity gradient to study organic matter... | ecosystem: Environmental > Aquatic > Marine > Coastal ... | reverse complement strand
CGTGCCATGACGCAGCCACGATCGCCACGCTCAGACCGGTTGCATCGACCCTCTCCACACCGGGTGCGCCACTACCGCTCACGCGTCGCCCCTGCTGCCCGGAACTTCCGTCGGTCCAAGTTCATGACCCATCCGCTCGACCTTGGTCTTGAGGTAGCTCATGTTGTGTTCATTCGGTTCCACCACGAGGGGAACACGTTCGCTGATCATCAGGCCATAGCCCTCGAGCCCTGCCCGCTTCGCGGGATTATTCGACAGCAGACGCATCGAATGGACACCGAGATCCGCCAGGATCTGGGCACCGATGCCGTAGTCGCGGGCATCCATGGGGAGACCCAGATCCAGGTTCGCATCGACGGTGTCCCGACCGGCATCCTGCAGTTGATAGGCCCGCAGTTTGTGAAGAAGTCCGATTCCGCGCCCCTCATGCCCGCGCAGGTAGAGCACGACACCGCGCCCCTCCTTGCCCACCGCCGCCAGAGCCGCGGCCAACTGCGGTCCGCAATCGCATCGCAGTGATCCCATGACATCCCCGGTGAGGCACTCCGAGTGCACCCTGGTGAGAATCTCCCGACCATCCCCGATATCACCGCACACCAGGGCGACGTGCTCGATGCCATCGAGTCGGTTCCGAAAGCCGATGGCGCGGAATTCACCGTGTTCGGTCGGCAGTTTCGCTTCGGCGACTCGTTCGACATGCTTCTCGCGTCGCGCTCGATGTGCGATCAGATCGCGGATCGCGATCATCACCAGGCCGTGTTCGTCGGCGAAGGTGCGGCACTCCGCAGCCCGCATCATCGATCCGTCATCATTGACCAGCTCACAAAGCGCGCCGGCAGGAGCGAGCCCAGCCATGCGAGACAGGTCGACCGAAGCCTCCGTGTGGCCTGCCCGGCGAAGGACACCACCCTCGACCGCACGCAGCGGCATCACGTGCCCTGGCCGCGCAAGGTCGTAGGGCTGGGTCCCGGGATCGGCCAGCACGCGGATCGTGTGAGCACGATCCCTCGCGCTGATGCCGGTGGCCTCCACGTCACGTGCATCGACCGACACGGCGTAGGCAGTTCCCCGAGCGTCTTCGTTCACCGCCGTCATGGGCGGCAGCCCCAGCCGATCGAGATCGACCCCGGTCATGCCGACACAGATGTAGCCCGAGGTGTAACGGATCATGAATCCGGTCAGTTCAGGGGTAGCGAGGGAGGCGGCGAAGATGAGATCGCCTTCGTTCTCCCGGCCTGGATCGTCGACGACGACTACCGGGCGTCCGGCGCGGATCTCCTCGATCGCCGCCTCGATGGAGTCCATGGGCACGTCATCCACGTGCTGCTGGTCACTCACCGCGCTCATGACACCTCTCCGTCGCTGTCCCCGCTTTGCACCTGCGAGCCTGACTGCTGAGTGCCGTAGGCAAGAGCTCTTTCGACGTACTTGGCAAGGACATCGACCTCGAGGTTGACGATGCTGCCCGGTAGGCGACTGCCGAGGGTGGTCGCCGCCAGCGTCGTCGGAATCAACGAGACGCTGAACCAAGGCCCCGACACCTCTTCATCTACCTCGACGACGGTGAGGGAGACTCCGTCGACGGCGATGGAGCCCTTTTCCACTACGTAGCGCGCCAGCGCGTGGGGAATGGCGATGCGCACGACCTCCCAGTGCTCAGATGGCTCGCGGGACAGGATCGTTCCGGTGCCATCCACATGGCCCTGCATCAGGTGTCCACCGAGTCTGGTCTGGGGAGTCAGCGCACGCTCAAGATTGACCTCATCACCGGAGCCGACGCCGGCTAGCGAGGAACGGATAAGCGTCTCGCGCATGACGTCGGCATCGAACACGTCCCCTTCGAGGTGAGACACCGTGAGGCACACCCCGTTCACGGCGATCGAATCTCCAAGTCGAGCGTCTTCGATTACCTTCGGACCCCGGATGCGGACTCGTGCAGCCTCATCGGGCAGGCGGAGGACGTCAACGATCTCGCCCCTCTCCTCCACGATTCCGGTGAACACCCTCAGGTCTCCCTCTCCGCTGCGTCCCGTGTCTGGACCGTTGCCCGTGCGGCCACGATCCTTGCATCCTCGCCGAAACGGTCGACACTCACCACCTGCCAACGAGACGCGTCGGACATCGTGCTCACGCCGATATCGCCCACGGCCACGGTTCCGGACCCAAGGATCACCGGGGCGATGAACCACACGAGCCGATCGACGACATCAGCCTGCAACCAGGCACTCACCAGCGTTGGACCACCCTCGACCAGGACATGACGCACTCCCCGTTCGAACAGCAACGCGAGGATCTCATCGGGTGCGTGAGTGCGCAGGTGAAGCACCGATCCGTCCTGGACTCCCGCGAGCGCGATCCCATCTGGAAGGTCGCTTCGACCGACGATGACACGTAGCGGTTGATAACCACCGGCGTCGACGTCTCTCACCGTGAGTGACGGGTCATCGATCATTGCCGTGCCGCGACCAACCACGACGGCATCGACATTCGCACGAAGCCTATGCACATCACGCCTCGACTCAGGTCCGGTGATCCAGCGACTCGTTCCGTCACTAGCGGCGACGCGACCGTCGAGGGTGGCCGCCATCTTGACGGTCACGAACGGCCGCCCCGATGTCTCCGAGGCAGTCCACGGCTGGAGGAAGTCACGGGCCCGTGCCTGTTGCTCACCATCAGCCGCCACGATCTCCACCCCAGCAGCGCTCAGTCGATCAGCGCCGCCACCGGCCTGTGGAGTCGGATCTGGAAGCGCATAGACCACTCGTGTGATGCCTGCGTCGAGCAGGGCTTGGGTGCATGGGCCGGTGCGCCCCTGATGATCACAGGGTTCGAGGCTGACCACCGCGGTTGCTCCCCGAGCAGCCCCACCAGCGACGGCAAGCGCGGCTACCTCCGCGTGGGGTGTCCCGGCTCCCCTGTGGAAGCCTTCAGCGATGACCTCCCCTTCCGGGCTGAGGATGACGCACCCCACTCGCGGATTGGGACCGGGCGGGACGCCGGGGGTCGCCGCGAGGTCGAGAGCTCGGTCGAGCGCATTCCGCTCCGCAGAGGTCAGCACGACAACTCAGTGCCCGGGTCCGCCGGCCTCGCCCATCGCCACGGCGGCGCGTTCCCGCAGGTGGCGCACCATGCGATCGGGATCGTCGGCGCCGAACACTGCAGACCCTGCGACGAAGACATTCGCACCCGATTCTGCGCACTGCTCGATCGTGCTCATCGAGACTCCACCATCGACCTGCAACCAGATGTCCAAGCCACGACTATCGGCGATCTCGCGCGCTCGGCGCAGTTTCGGGAGAACCTCGGTGAGGAAGGGTTGGCCACCGAAACCGGGCTCCACGGTCATCACCAGGAGCATGTCGAAGTCCACCAGCAGATCTGCATACGGCTCCACCGGAGTCGCCGGGTTCAACGCGAGTCCCGCGCGGGCACCCATGCCGCGAAGGGTGCGAGCCAGCCGCAGCGGCGCCTGTGCGGCCTCCGCATGGAAGGTGACGCTCTTGGCACCTGCCTCCGCGTAGCCGGGGGCCCAGCGATCGGGATCGTCGATCATCAGATGGCAGTCGAGGGGAATGGAGGTCGCCGCCGCGAGGGACTCCACCACCGGCAGACCCACGGTGAGATTCGGCACGAAGTGGTAGTCCATGACATCCACATGGAGCCAGTCGGCCGAGGGAATCCGGTCGACATCATCAGCGAGCCGAGCGAAATCAGCCGACAGCAGGCTCGGCGAGATCAGCGGCTCCACAGGGTGAGGGTAGCGAGGATCAGCCGCGACGCAGCAGGGCGAGGTACATCCCGTCGGTTCCGTGCAAGTGCGGCCACAGGCGGACCGTGGGGCCGGGCCCGAGGTCAGGGACACCGGGGAGATAGGGCCGAGCGTCGAGAAGCTCGAGCCCCGGATGGCGGCGGACTGCGGAATCGACGACGAGATCGGTCTCGATCAGATGCGGCGAACAGGTGGAGTAGGCGATGACCCCGCCGAGGCGGGTGAGTCCGATCGCGGCATCAAGCAGTTCACGTTGCAGCGGACCGAGGGTGGCCAGGTCGGCCGGCGACCGTCGCCACCTCGCTTCGGGGCGGCGTCGCAGCGCACCCAGCCCCGTGCAGGGCGCGTCGAGCAGAACCCGATCCGCCTGAGTCACCAGCAACTCGTCTCGCCCATCAGCGCACACCACCTCCACGGTTCCGGGGGGATAGGAGCGGACTGCCTGGCTCACCAGATCGGCTCGGTGGCGGTGGGGCTCCACCGCGATGAGTCGGGCATGCCGCTCCAGTGCGAGCCCTGCCAGCAGCGCTGTCTTCCCGCCGGGGCCGGCGGCCAGGTCAACCCAGGTGGCATCGGGTCCGTCCACCGGCACCGACGCAAGGGCGAGGGCCACCAGTTGGCTCCCCTCGTCTTGAACACCCGCGGTTCCATTTCGGACCTCCGCGATGTCCTCGGGTCGCCCCCTCTCGAGCACCGCGGCATAGGGCGACCACCGCCCGGGCTGCACTCCCTCGAGCTCATACAGCGACTGCGCATCGAGCAGGCCCGGTCGCGCGACGAGAACTGGGCGTGCCGGTGCGTTATCGGCCCGGAGAACATCGACGAGGTCACCGCGCCGACCCTGCGCTCCCAGAGCCTCGGCGAGAGCGGTCGTCATCCATTCCGGGTGGGACCACTCGATCGACAGCTCGGCCAGCGAATCACCGGGAGCGACCCCCGCGATCCACGCCTCGCGATCACCCTCTCGCACGACGCGACGGAGGACCGCGTTCACCAGCCGAGCGGGCCCCTCCCCCGCCACCGACTTGGCCAGGTTGACCGTCTCAGCAACCGCCGCGTGCTCTGCCGTGGCCATCATGAGAATTTGATAGGTGCCCAATCGCAGGAGATCCCACACTCGAGGATCCAGGCGATCGAGGGGACGGTCGACGCATTCGGCGATGACCGCATCGAGGAATGCGCGCCAGCGCAAGGTTCCGTAGGCCAACTCCGTCGCGAAGGCCGCATCCCGATCGCTCAGGTTCGCCTCTCGCAGGATTCGTGGCCATACGAGGTTCGCGTAGGCGTCCTCGGCTGCGACCTCATGCAGCAGGTCATAGGCCGCGCCGCGAGCGCCCCGGGCCGACCGCTCATGCCGCGATCGGCGCTGAACCCCTGGCGATCCTCGGTTCGATGATCGTGGGGGTTGACGGTCGTTCACGCGAGAACATCACTGGGCTCAAGGCGCACACCACGCGCCCAATCCGCTGCTTGCATCGCACGCTTGCCGGCCGGCGTTACCTCACCGAGGCGAACGGGAGCACTTGCAGTGCCCACCCACACATCCCGCCGACCGGACAGAATCGCTCCGGGAGCCAGGTCGGCAAGACCCTCGCCACTGCCGCCCTCGACCCCTTCTGGAGACACGACGGTGACGGGACCGAGTCGTAGCCGCTCTCCTCGGAACATCGCCCACGCACCTGGCGCCGGCGTGCAGGCGCGGATCTGCCGATCGACGCGCACTGCCGGCTGGGAAAAGTCGACCTGCGCATCGGCCACCTCGATCTTGGGCGCGAGGGTGACGCCGTCGGCGGACTGTGCCACGGCGGCAACCACGCCATCCTCGAGCCCGTCGAGGGTGCGCACGAGCAGCTCTGCGCCGCTGCGCGCGAGTCGCTCGAGCAGGTCCCCGCTGGTATCGGTCACTCCGATCGGTTCGGCCACCGTCCCTAGGACCGGGCCCGTGTCCAATCCCTGCTCGAGGACGAACGTGGAGGCTCCGGTGATGTCGTCGCCGTGCCAGATCGCATGCTGGACCGGCGCCGCGCCCCGCCAGGCCGGGAGCAGCGAGAAATGCAGGTTGATCCAGCCGTATCGCGGAATGTGCAGGGCTTCAGGTGGAACGAGCCCGCCATAGGCGACGATCGGGCAGGCGTCCGGACTGAGCCCGTTCAGGTCCTCGAGGAAGTCAGGGTCGCGAAGGCGCTGCGGCGTCAGCACGGGGATTCCGAGCTCATCGGCACGCGCGCCCACCGGACTGCGGACCAGGGTGCGACCACGGCCCTTCGGCGCATCGGGACGCGTTAGAACCGCGACGACCTCATGTCGGGACCGCAGCAGGGCATCGAGGGAGACCACGGAGACGTCGGGCGTCCCGGCGAAGAGAACACGCACGTGATCACAGCCATTTCGACGAGATCGTGTGCGGACTGATCTTCACTGCGGGGGCTGGCTCCCCGAACCACTCCGCCTCACGAATCGCCTTCATCGCCGACTTGCGGGTTTCCGTGTCGAGTCGATCAACGAACAAGATCCCGTCGAGATGGTCGGTCTCATGCTGAATCGCTCGCGCTAGCAGATCGCTGCCTTCGATGGTGACGGGTTCACCATGCATGTTGAATCCCTTGGCCACGACTCGCTGAGCACGACGGGTATCGAAGGCCAGATCCGGGATGCTCAGGCAGCCCTCCTCCCCGTCCTGTGTCTCGTCGGACAGATCGAGGGAAGGATTGCACAGGTGACCGAGCTCATCGTCAACCCACCAGGTGAACACCCGGAGGGACACTCCAATCTGCGGCGCCGCAAGGCCACTCCCTGGCGCGTCGCGCATCGTCTCGGTGAGATCGGCGACAAGCTTGCGCAATTCCTTGTCGAAGTCGACGACCTCGTCGGCAGGGGTGCGCAGGATCGGATCGCCGAAGAGTCGGATCGGTTGAACCGTCATGCGAGTGTCCCTTCCGTGGTTGTTGCCTCCGGTCAGTCTAGAAGTGCGAGTCCTCCCCGCCCCAATCCACCGGATCGATGCGGATATCGAGCCCCACAGTCTCGCGCCGGGCAGCCCGAACTGAGAGGACTCCGCGGAGGGCGTGCACTAGATGCGATCCCTGCTCTCGATCAGTGAGCAGAAGGAGTCGCGCGAGTGGTGGATCGAGGCGCTGCTCATCGTCCACAGGAAAGGGTCCGTGCACGATGGTCTGGGCGGGGACGGCCTGCCTGACCTCCTCGAGGGCCGCAAAGGTTCCGGTGGCCATCGCCGACCGCATGAAGGGTGGCAGACGAAGCAGTTCGCGCTCGGCGAGATCTCGCGCGGCGAACCATCCGGGATCCCAGCGCATGAGTGCCTGGACGGCGGGGACCGAAGGCTCGGCGGTGATGACCAGCGGAGCTGCGGGGCGAGCGAGAGCTGCCGCGGTCAGCCATCGCCGAACCGTCTCCTCGCCCGCAGAGAGGGACGCTCGGGCGAGGGTGACGTGTGCGTCCAGCAGCACCACCGCGGAGTAGCCGCCCTCGGCGACCGGTTCTGCGCCCGGAGTCGAGATGACGATCTGAGGTTCCCCACTCACCGTGTCGATGATGCGCTCTCCCCCGGATGCTGTGACGAGGGTGTTCGGAAACGCACGGCCGAGTTCCTCAGCGGTACGCACCGCGCCTCTCGCCATAGCCCTCAGTTCCGATGCGTGGCAGTGGGGACATCTCCATCCCGGCGATGTCGATGAACACCACCGGCAGGTAGGGCTCGAGCCGGATCGGATGATGCCCAAGGGTCCACCGCATGAACCACATCGAGCCGGAGTGCGACACCGAGCACAGGCCATTCCCGGTAGATAGCCGCGGCGCGCGACCTGCACGAGAACCGGTCCGGTGGTGAGACCTGAGCGGGCAACCTCCATGGCAGCAGAGGGCAGCCGAGCCGGTGCTCCGTCGATATCGGTCGGCCGCGCCTGCACGCGAGGTGCACGCTCGCGGACCACGTCTCGATCCATGACGACCGGACCCGCCCAGCCGCTCGCGATCCACGACTGTGCCGCCACCGACCGACCGAAGCCACCGGCCATCAACGGCACTCCGAACAGATGTGACCTCAGCGCCAGGACTTCCCGCGCATGCCACCCCGGCGAGTGTGGCTCGGCGTAGGTCTCCTCCCCGTCCTCCCAGATCACCAGGGCGCTTCCGTCGGGGACAGGGGCGAAGCAGGCAGCCCGGGTGCCAACGGCAACCCGACGACGGCCCGTCAGCAGTCGACAGAAGGCTGCGTAACGGCGCTGCGGTCCCGCATCCGCGGTCAACGTCTCGTGCAGGGTCTGGCCGACCTGAGTCGTCAGCGTCTCGGTGAGGGCAGCGTCCACTCGACTCACATCTCGCGCGTCCGGTAGGACCACGAGGAGTCCCATGCCACGTTGGACCTGCTCGACTGCCAACTCGGCGATGCGGCGAGGCCAGTCCTCCGCGGGCCCCGCATTCCACACGGCCCGAACGCTCTCGCCAGCCGCCATTCGGCGCACGAGCGCCGGGCCACCGACATAGTCAGACCAGCCTGCGGTCACTGATGCGGGGCCCGACGGCGCACCTGAGATTGAGGTCGGGTCGAATTCAGGGCTGGACAGCACGGACTGCTCCGCGCGGGCGTGACGCGGCGGGATGGCGGCTCGCAGGACATCGGCCAGGCTGCCGGCATATCGATCGGCCACTGCGCGAGCAAGGGCCAGCGTGGAGGGTGTGGCGACTGGAAGCGACGATGTCACCCGTGCCAGTGGAGACAGCCGATGCTCACTGCCAGCGACCCGCTCGAGGATGAATCCGTCGACCAGTCGACCAGCGAAGCGCACTCGAACACGAGCGCCCGGAACCGCATCAGCAGACATGGATGCTGGAACCGCGTAGTCGAAGGCTCGGTCGAGGTGCGCGAGGGAGATATCGACCGCGACCCGAGCGACCGGGTCGACGACCGGCTCATCAGCGGTTGTCACTGCTCCCACGGTCTCGATGGTGCCAGGCCCCACCGACGTCGAGGAAATTGCGGATCGAAACTCGCTCAGGCTCCAGCGGCAGCGCGCAACGCATCCACTCGATCGGTGCGCTCCCAGGTGAAGTCGGGCAGTTCCCGACCGAAGTGTCCGTAGGCAGCCGTGGGCCGGTAGATCGGTCGCAGCAGGTCCAAGTCGGCGATGATGGCCGCGGGACGCAGATCGAATACCTCCTGCACGATCTGCTGAATCTTCTCATCGGGCAGGGTGCCAGTACCGAAGGTTTGCACGAACACGCCGACCGGTTGGGCCTTGCCGATCGCATAGGCAACCTGCACCTCGCAGCGCTTCGCCAATCCCGCTGCCACGACGTTCTTGGCAACCCAGCGCATGGCATAGGCGGCGGATCGATCGACTTTTGAGGGGTCCTTGCCCGAGAAGGCACCGCCACCATGCCTGGCCATGCCGCCATAGGTGTCCACGATGATCTTGCGACCGGTCAATCCCGCATCTCCCATCGGGCCGCCGATCTCGAAGCGTCCGGTCGGATTGACCAGCAGTCGGACATCGCGTGAGTCGAGATCGACGGTCTCGAGGATCGGTTCGACGACGTGCTTGCGAATATCTGGTGTCAGCAGGGTCTCGAGATTGACATCTCGAGCATGCTGACTGGACACCACAATCGTGTCGAGTCGAACAGGGCGATCATCGGCGTCATATTCGATGGTGACCTGAGTCTTGCCGTCTGGCCGGAGGTAGGGCACATCCCCGGACTTGCGAACGGCCGAGAGTTGCTCAGCGAGTCGATGCGCGAGCGAAATCGGCAGCGGCATGAAGGTGGGCGTCTCGTCCGTGGCGTAGCCGAACATGAGCCCCTGGTCTCCTGCGCCCTGTCGGTCGAGTGGGTCCGCGCTGTGGTTGACCCGCTCCTCAAATGCGTCGTCGACTCCCTGGGCGATGTCCTGGGACTGCTTGCCGATGGAGACCGACACCCCGCAGGATTCACCGTCGAATCCCTTCACAGACGAGTCGTAGCCGATCTCGAGCACGACGTCGCGCACGAGTTGCATGACATCGGCGAATCCCTCGGTGGTGACCTCGCCTGCGACATGGACCTGGCCCGTGGTGATCAACGTCTCGACCGCAACCCGGCTCGCCGGGTCCTGTCGGAGCAACTCGTCGAGGATCGAGTCGGAGATTTGATCGGCGATCTTGTCGGGATGTCCCTCGGTCACAGATTCCGAGGTGAACAGGCGTCGTGACACTCTCACTCCTTCAGTGCGGGGCAGGAGCGTCAGCGACGCGCTTGCCCAAATAGGCCTCGTCTTCACCCGGGGCACCCCACCGCGCTGACGAGGGTTGCCGGCCAGCAAGCCGGGGCTTCGCGCTGGCGCTCATTACGATGCGCATCACTGTAGCGGGTGGGCTACCAGCGGGCGGCGACGACGTCGAGGAGCGTGTCGGCGAGCGCCGCCTTGCTCCCCTGCGGCACCTGCAGTTCCTCTCCCGACGCTTGGCAGATGACGGCCTCGTTGGAGTCCCGACCGAAGACGCGGTCGTCGCTCACGTCGTTCACAACGAGGATGTCCACTCCCTTGGTCGCGAGCTTGGCTCGACCCTGCTCAAGGGCGGTGCTCACACCATCACCCGTCTCAGCAGCGAATCCCACGACGATCTGACCGGGTCGACGGTCCCGCACGATTTCGGACAGGATATCGGGATTGCGCACGAGTTCGAGCACGCGAGCTTCCTCGGCCGCCTGGGGATCCTTCTTGATCTTCGTCGCCGAGGCCTCTCTCGGGCGGAAGTCGGCAACGGCTGCCGCCATGATCACGGCATCAGCTGAACCGGCAACATCGTGCATGGCTGAGCGCATCGATTCGGCCGTATCCACCTCGATCACCTTCGCCGACGTCGGTGTCGCGATCTCGAGGTGTGCAGCGACGAGGGTGACCGATGCCCCGCGCGCCAGTGCACGTTCTGCGATGGCGACACCCTGCTTACCGCTGCTTCGGTTACCGAGGAAACGAACAGGGTCGAGCGGCTCCCGAGTGCCACCCGCTGACACGACGATGTGACGGCCCAGAAGGTCGCGAGGGGCGAGCAGGCTCAACGCTCTCGCCATGATGTCTCCCGGTTCGGGGAGACGACCAGGCCCGCTATCGGCCCCCGTCAGCCGACCCACCGCTGGTGGCATGACATCGAAGCCACGGTCCATCAGCGTGGCGACATTTGCCTGCGTCGCCGGGTGATGCCACATCTCGGTGTGCATGGCCGGGGCGAAGAGAACCGGACAGGTCGCCGTCAACAGCGAGGTAGTGAGCAGGTCATCAGCGAATCCGGCCGCAGCCCGAGCAAGAAGATCCGCGGTCGCGGGAGCGACGATCACCAACTCGGCCCAGCGACCTCGCTCGACGTGACCCACGGTGTCGACGTTCCGCCACACCTCATGCGTGACGGGGTGGCCCGACAGCGCCTCCCAGGTCGGCGCACCGACGAAACGGAGGGCAGCCTCGGTGGGGACGACACGTACGTCGTGCCCATCCTCACGCAGCAAACGCACCAGCGAGCAGGCCTTGTAGGCGGCGATGCCGCCTGAGACCCCCAGCAGAATGCGTGCGCTCAGGACGCGTCCTCGGGGGTGGTGTCCTCGATCACGGTGAAGGGGTCGACCGGCGCATCGGCGATTACCACTTCCTCGGCCGGGACAGCGCCAGGCTCCGCATTGGGGTCGATGGGCTCAGCGGTGAGGAGACCAGCATCGATCTCGCGCATGGCAATCGACAGCGGCTTCTCCTGAACATGGGTTTCCACAAGGGGTCCGACATACTCCAGCAGCCCTTCACCGAGCTGGGAGAAGTAGGCGTTGATCTGACGGGCACGCTTGGCGGAGTAGATCACCAGGGAGTACTTCGAGTCTGTGCGCTCGAGCAGATCATCGATCGCCGGGTGGGTGATGCCCTCGGGACGTGGTGACGACACGGGCTTGGGCCTCTCTAGACGGGGGTGACCGGAGGTGCCTGGACCGGCTCCGGCGGAGAGAGTCTACCCCGTCAGCACGCGGACGATCTCCTCGGCCGCGCCCGGCACGCTGTCATTCACCACGACGACGTCGAACTCGGACTCCGCCGCGAGTTCACGTCGGGCGGTCTCCAGCCGTTCCGCAACCACGTCGGGACTCTCGGTGCCCCTCCCCGTGAGTCGCTCGACCAGCACCTGCCAGGAGGGGGGCGCCAGGAACACCAGGAGGGAATGCGGCGCCCGCGAGCGCAACTGGCGGGCTCCCTGCAAGTCGATCTCGCAGATCACCGGCTCCCCTCGCTGGAGTCGCTCATGGACGGGGGCCGCAGGAGTTCCGTATGAGTTTCCGGCGAAGACCGCCCACTCGAGCAATTCCCCCTCAGCGGCCAGGCGGTCGAACGTCTCCTGGGTGACGAAGTGGTAGTCGACTCCATCGACCTCGCCAGGTCGAGGGGCTCGAGTCGTCACCGAGATCGAGAACCACAGGGCCGGGTGGTGCTCCCGCAGATACGCCACCACCGAGGACTTACCCACGCCCGAGGGACCAGACAGGACGAGAAGTCGGGCGGGCAAATCGCGGGACTCCTGGGCGGTCACGGTCGACATCAGTCGTTGCACCTGCAGGTCACCGAGATGACCCAGGCGACGCTCACCCTCCACAGAGCACTCGACGAGGATGCGTCCTGCGCGTGCCGGCCCAATCCCAGGAAGTGCGGTCAGGACCTCCCGGATGCGAAGCCGGGAGAGCACCGGGTCGCGTCGCTGAGACAGCAGCGTGCCCAGATCGGACTCGCCTGACGCCAGGGACGACTTCACCTCGGCGCGTCGACGACGAGCCTCCATCGCCCGCTGGCGCCCCAGAGCCCGCGAGTCATCGTCGAGGGGCGGCCGAATCATTGACGCTGCACCACCGTCATGGCCGGGGTGGGTAGATGATGGAGGGCAGTGACGAGCGACATTCCTCGGCGATCAATTCGGCTGCCCGTCGTGGATCATCGGCACCCGTGATGGGACGGCCGATGACGAGCAGGTCAGCTCCCGCGGCCAAGGCCTGGGCCGGAGTCGCAATCCGTTGCTGGTCGCCCGCGGCAGATCCAGCAGGACGGACTCCAGGAGTGATCAGCACGATGTCGCCGCCGACACTCGAGCGAACAGCTGCGACCTCCTGCGGCGAGCACACGATGGCACGCGCGCCGGCATCGACCGCAATAGACGCCCAGCGACAGACCAGCTCTTCCACTGCTGCGCCGCCACGATCATCCGCGGAAAGTATGCCGAGTGCATCAAGATCAGTGGGCGACAGAGAGGTCAGCACTGTCACTGCGGTGATCCTCGTGTCGGGGAGTGTTCGTGCCGCCTGCTCGACCATCGCCGGACCACCTGACGCATGGACGGTGAGAAAGTCAGGTCGCAATCCAGCGACGGATCTCGCAGCACCCGCCACGGTCGCCGGAATGTCATGCAGTTTCAAGTCGAGGAACAGTGAACAGGTGGTGTCCTCAGCGTCGATGGCGCGTCGCGTCCGATCCACCGCCTGCGCCCCGTCTCGCAGATAGGTCTCCAAACCAATCTTGATCGTCCGCACGACCGGTGCCACAGCAGTCGCCCACGCCTCCATGGTGGCCGGATCCGGAGCATCGAGTGCCACAGCGATGGGGGCCTTCAGCCCAGCGGGGCCCTGGGAATGCCGAGTCATGTTCCGTAGCCGCCTGATGGATCCTCAACCAATTCCTCATCCAGTTCGGCCATCCGGTCTTCTTCATCGACACGGTCAGCGAAACCGTGCGCATAGGAAACGGCATCGACAAGTCGAGGAATCCCGCGCTCGGCGAGAGCAGTCTGCAATTCGCGGTGGATCCGCATCGGTGAGGTCGGGTCGTTGAAGACCGTCGTGCCAACCGACACGGCATTGGCTCCAGCAAGGATGAACTGCAGCGCATCCAATCCAGTTCGGATTCCTCCCATGCCGAGGATCGGAACGTCGGGAAGTGCTTGACGGATCTGCCACACGCACCTCACAGCCACGGGTCGAATCGCCGGACCGGACAATCCGCCGGTGATCCCGGCCAGTGCCGGACGCATCTTGTCGGTGTCGATCACCATTCCCAGCAGAGTGTTGATCACCGACAGGCCATCGGCACCGGCTCGGACACAGGCCAAGGCAATGCTCGTGATGTCGGTGACATCGGGTGAGAGTTTGGCGAGGATGGGAGTTCGCGCATCGGTGTTGCGGCGCACCGCTTGAATCACCGCAGCGGAGGTATCCGCGTGACAGGCGAACACCTTGCCTCGATCCTCCACGTTCGGACAGGAGATGTTCACCTCGATGGCACTGATGCCCTCGTGCATCCGCAACACCTTCGCAAGTTTCGCGTAGTCGTCGACACTGTCACCCGCGATCGACACCACCACGCGTGCGCCACGTTGGCGAAGCCAGGCGAGATCACCTTCCACGAATGACGATATTCCCGGGCCCTGCAGTCCAATCGAGTTGAGCATGCCGCTGGGCGTCTCCGCCATTCGCGGTGTGGGACGTCCCGAGCGAGGTTCGACCATGATGCTCTTCGTCACCACCGCTCCGATCGCGGTGATGTCGAAGAAGGCATCGAGTTCACGGCCCGCAGCCGCACACCCCGATGCGGTGAGGACTGGGCTTGGGAGCTCCACGCCGGCCAAAGTCGTCGACATATCGATCTCGTCATGGATCACCGGCGCGAGAGCCTCCGCTGGACGCACGACAGCCCGAGTCATCACAGACCTCCTTCATTCGCCGGTGCACCCAGGGTGTCGGCGGGTACCGTTCCGACCTCAGCCCACCGCACTCGATCACCGCGAAACACCGGGCCCTCGACGCAGGATCGCACCATGCGAGTCACCCCGTCGTCACCGATGACTGGCAAGACGCAGGTCATGCACACGCCGATTCCGCATGCCATCGACTCCTCGACAGCACACTGGCTGTAGACGCCACGTTCTGCCGCCATATCCGCGACGGCAGCAAGCATCGGCATAGGACCACAGGCGTACACCACGTCGGTGTTGTTGCGCTCCATCACATCGCCGAGAACATCGGTCACTCGCCCCGTCGCTCCCAGCGAGCCATCCTCCGTCGTCGTTGTCACCGTCGACGCGATCCTTTTCGCTTCGAGGACGCCGAAGAGCCGCTCCTCGGTGCCTGCACCGAGCACCATGTCGACTCGGCAACCACGCGCGCGCAGATGATCAGCGAGCATGAACAGCGGTGCCGATCCGTAGCCGCCGCCGACCAGGGCACACGACACCGGATCGCGCGGCAGTGAGAACGGCCGCCCGAGTGGTCCGATGATGTCGACAGGATCCGCTCGGTGGCGTCCCACTAACCATCGAGTCCCGGGACCATGAGCGGAGACAACGATGTCTACGGTTCCACCGAAGACCCCTCGCTCCTGCACTCCGTGGATGGAGAAGGCGCGTCGCATCAGCAACCCCGATTCGTCGCCACCGATGGCAACGCCGACG
>Ga0075480_10001417_pt1 | contig 15232 bp, 14 predicted proteins | sample DEB08_DNA_7_FD_81590 | JGI IMG/M metagenome (GOLD analysis project Ga0075480, IMG submission 81590) | Aqueous microbial communities from the Delaware River and Bay under freshwater to marine salinity gradient to study organic matter... | ecosystem: Environmental > Aquatic > Marine > Coastal ... | reverse complement strand
CGTCACCACCCGTCTACTACGCGGCGACGACAAGGCAATGGCAGAGCTCGCCGGTATGGCAACTCGTGCTGCACTGTCACCCAGAGAGCGCGACCTGATCGCTCAACTCGGTGACGACATCGGCGAGACTGTAGCTAAGCGTCTGCGTGGTGAACGAACTGGCCTCAACGAGCTGCCTAACCGCAGTGAGGTAAGTGACGCTTTACAACGCGCGCAGGAAGCCACGGCCTACACGATCAACGGTATCGTCAAGGACAGCGGCATGCGCCAGCGCTACTGGCGCGCGCACATCTACGGTGACATGGACACGCCGATGGCCAACAAGCCACACGCTGACGTGTTCGACCCGAAGAAGCCAGTGCCGCCATCCATCGCAGCCGAGGTGGCCAGCGAAGTCATAGAGGCTGGTGGCCTCCGCCTGCGCCGGGGCGTCAACGCCTTCACTCGTGGCACGGTGGGCGAGGGGCAGGTCTTCTACGCCCAGACACCTGACGGCTCTCCAAACCACACTGGCGGCGTTGCCTCCGGCGGTCCTGCCGGTGCAGCCGTCTACGTCTCCGCCGCTCCCGGCGGCGTACCTCAGCGTCGCAACATGGCCAAGGCTGTGAAGCCTGAGCTCACAGCCGAGTTGAACAGCCGCCTTGCTGCGCTCGAAGAGCAGCTCTCTGCCGTGCGTGCTGCCATCGCCGATGGTGGGCCACACGTTGCCATCCGCAAGGCGGAGCGGGCTAAGCTGCTGAAGTACATCTCGGCAGTGCGGGGCGCTCTGGCTGAGAACAACACGCCAGCCTCGAGCGTTACGCCGGTTGTCATTGCTGCACGCAGCCTCGCCGACCTCACCGAGAGTGCGCGCTACAATGTGGCCCAAGGCTTACCAGTAGCGATCAGCGACTACCTTGGCCGCACCAACTCCAGTGCAGCGCAGTCCTTCCGGGCTGACATGATCGGCAAGACCGACCTGACGGGTGCCGAGCTGATGGACATCCTGTCTGGATCAGTCGGCCCAGCTCGTATGGCGCAGATGTTCCGAGGTATGGGCTACGACGGCGTTCAGTTCCGCCGAGGTGCCTCCGACGAGATCGCTCTGTACCGCACCGAGCAAGTCAGTGCTCTCACTAACCCAGCCCTCACCATGCCAGAGATGGCCATGCCGACCGATACACAGCCGCGTATCTACGACAGCATGGGCGATCAGATGGTCATGGCCATGAGCGGTGAGCGCCCCGACCCCGCTCGTATCGAGATCCGTGAAGAGATGCGAGTGGAGCAGGGCATGGACCCCGAGCTCTCCGAGCTGATCGCCGACATGGAGCGTGGCGCAAACGGCGAGCTGCCCGAGCGCAAGGTCAACGGCATGGTTCGTACATACAACCGCTTCATGCGCGGTATCGCCGACCGCATGAGCTACCTTGGCCACGAGCAGATCGCCGCTCGCTTCCGTTCGTTCGAGCTCGACCAGCGCCAGCAACTGGCCCGCTACGTCACGCCACTCATGGACGTGATCAACAAGGCCCGTGGTGACAACTCGCACATTCTCAAGCGGACGTGGGACTATCTGAACGAGCCACGTCGAGGTAAGGGCCGTCATCGTCTGGCACACAAGCAGAGCGAGAGCGAGAACCGTATCCTCAAAGCTCTGCGTATGGGCGAGGCCAGCGACGCCTACCGCCTGCTCAACGACGACGAGCGCACCGCTTACACCGAAGTACGCAAAGCCTACCGTGATGTTCATGACCGGATGCGCGCCGAGGGTATCCCCATCGGCGATTTAGGAAGCGACTATTTCGGACAGGTCTGGGATCAGGATCACATCCGTCGCAACATCCCGGCGTTCCGCAAGCTGCTCATCGGCCTCTACAACGCCGAGCGTGGCCTCGAGGTGTCCACCTCCGAGGCTGCTGTTACTGCCCACCGCATGGACAGTGAGGCGTTTGCCGAGGGCGTGATCCGGTCCATCGTTGGCAATGACGCGAATGGCATCCTGCCGACCACCGACTTTGACGGTAACGGCAATCCGATCAACGCTATCGAGCACAGCCGAGTGCTGCACTTCCAGAAGTACCCAGCGCTGCACGAGCAGGCCATGGAGTTCATGGACGGCTCGCTGATGGGCAACATCGTCCGGTACATGGATCAGGCCACTCGTAAGATTAACCACACCAAGAACTTCGGTCTCGGCGGCCACATCGCCTACGACTATGTGAAGGTGGCCCAAGAGGGTACGGACGGTGTGGCCAAGCTGCTCAGCTCGGACAAGGTGTTCACGCGCCAGATGACGACTGTCGATGGCAACAACGTGGACCGTTCAGAGGTGCGCTACAAGGTGCCTGCCCCGTTCGCCCGCCGCCCAGAGCTGGCCCGCCAGCTCGCCGAGCAGGTTACGATCATGGTCAACTCGGGTGACGTGAAGGGCGCTCAGACAACCCTGATGCAGTTCGCGCCGAAGTCTGGCGATAATGTCATCGACCGTGGCTTCGAGCGTCGAGTGCAGGCCATCATCGACGGCCTGCGAGACCACCGAGGAGAGCAGTCGGGCTTTGGCGCAGCCGATCTCGATGCACTCGAGGCCAACATGCTCTACGCCGTGCGGCGTGGGCAGGGCGGCAACGATCTGGCCAACAACACTGGTCGCCTGATGCGTCGCTTCAACAACGTCACGCTGCTGGCGTTCACCACGCTCACCTCGTTCTCGGACATCGCCATGCCGCTGCTGCGCACTGGCGACTTCAAGGCGTTCGCTCGTGGCTGGAAGAGCTTCCTCAAGGCTACCGTCACAGCGGACGACGAGACCAAGCGTGCGCTCCGCCGCATTGGTGTGGGCATGGACGGTGTCATCGCATCTCGCCTGACTGAGATGACAGGCGACGGGGCTGACGTGGTGCAGGACGTGTTCTTCCGTGGCACGGGCCTGACTGGCTGGACGAACATGAACAGCCAAATCTCCGGGCTCATCGGACTTGAGAGCTTCCGCGCTGAGCAGGCTCGGGCAGCCAAGCTGCACAATCCCAACGTGTCGATGGCTGAGCAAAGCCCAGCGTTCAAAAAAGCCTTCCGTTATCTCGCCCACTTCGGGCTGGACTTCCGCAAGGACACCTTCGACCTGAAGGACGCCTCGGTCGGCAACGCCGTGAACCAGTTCGTCAAAGAGACGATCTTCGCGCCGACACCAAACGAGCTGCCCTCGTGGGCCAACAACGGCCCGTGGTTTAAGACCGTGGCCCAGCTCAAGTCGTTCCCAATGATGTACGAGCGGCTGGTCACAAACATGGCTTCGACCACCTACAGCGGTATGCGCGAGGCCATGGCCAAGGGCGACATCGTCACGGCGGCCAGCTACCTCGGCCCAGCGGGTGTCTTCATTCTGGCTCCACTGTTTGGCATCGGGGCCAACTCGGCCAAGGACGTGGTCATGGGCCGTGGCGGCGAGGACAACGACGAGTTCGGCAAGGTCGCCGCAAAGCGGCTGAGCGAGGACTTCATCTTCAAGGGGCTGCTCGCAGACCAAGAGGCGTTCGACGCCTTCATGGGCCACTACATCGCCGGGATGTTCACGGCTGGCGGCCTCGGTCTGCTCGGCCAGATGATCTACGACAGCTCGGCGCAGATGGACAACGACGCCTACGGTCGTGAGCGCATGGCCAGCCTGATGATGGGCCCATCGTTCTCGGTCGTGTTCGGTGACGTTCCGAAGGTGGCGAGTGGGCTGCTGGCCATCCCAGATCCTGAGGGCAAGTCTCGCCGCCGGACGGCGGTGCGTACCGTGACCTCACGCATTCCTATTGCTGGCCAGATCAGGCCATTCCGCGAGACCGTAGTCGATACGGTGGCGGGCGAAGTGGAAGAGAAGAGCAGCGACAGCTACAGCGTCAGCTCTTACGGCTCAAAAGTGAGTGGATATGGACGCAGCTAAACTCATCAACGCAATCACACAGGCAGGGGCGCTGGTCTTAGTCGGACTGGCGGCCCTGTTTGGCATGACCATGTACGCGCGAGGTAAAGCGATTGGTAAAGCTAATGCAAATCTTAGGATTGAACGTGAACAACGAAGAGCCGCCGAGGCCGCTCGCCATATTCGCACTTCTGTTCGCGGGCTCAGTGCTCGTGATGTTGATGAGCGGCTGCGCAACGAGGGCTGGCTGCGATAGTTGGGACTACATCTACGTCGTCCCAGAGGACAGCCTTGAGACCAAGCGTCAGGTGCTGGCCCATAACCTCGTCTATCAGGAGCTCTGTAGCTGAGCCTTCTGCGCCATCACTAAATTGCGCCGATGCAGCGACGTGCTCAGTGCTCGCTTGAAGTTCTCTTCGGCTTCCTCGTCACTCGCCGAGACTGCCGCAACGACCTCTCCAAGCGCCGCCGCAAGCGCATAGACTGCGCCAATCCCTGTCGGCGTACCGAGCCCAGCTTCCGCCTCACGAGCCTGCTCAAACGCCGACGCCGCTAACCTCACTACTGGCGTGGAGGGTGATGTCTCGGGCCTCGTTGGCTCCGACGCCCTCTCGTTTTGACTGTTCGTCTCGGGCTCTCTCGGCGGCTCGGTGGAGCTTGGCGATGTCAGTTCCGTTTCCGAGTGCTCGTTGCTGTATTGGTGGTCGGTCGTCATTGCCAACTCCTCGCAGGTGAATGGATAGCAGCATGAGTATGCACGCGCCTGCGTGCGCCAGATGGGGCAGGGCGGTCTCGTCGTCGAAGTCGTCTCGCTCGTGCCATGCCATCAGGTGATTAAGTGTGGCCCGGTAGAGCTGGCCGTGGTTCACGCCACGCTCCCAATTCCTGTCCTCGTACTTGTGCGCCCCATAGGTAAACGCCAGCGCGATCTCGCGCAGGGCATCAGTGGGCAGCAGGTCCAGCCGGTTCTTGAACTTGTCGTACTTCACGCCGGTCTTGCCGAGGTCGCGGATCGAGTTGGCCATCAGATTTTCTCTCCGGGTGCCCATGTTTTGTAGTCGTCGCAGGGGTCGTCACGGACTTCCTTGAGCCGAGTGCAGAACCATGCGCCCTCGCCTGTGGGCTTCGAGTGGACGCACGTCCGGCACACAGTCTCAGGGGCCAGTCCTTCCCAGCAGGCGTCACGCTTCGAGCAGAAGCGGCAACCAAAAAAGCCGGGGCCATCGTTGGTGATGCGGCGTCCGTTGCCGCTCTCGAGCACACGCTCGGTCTTGGCGAGTAGGCCCTCGTATCGGAACTGATCGAAGGGCACGATCTCGGCGTGGTACTCGCTCGAGTTCTTGTTGTAAGCGATGAACAATGCGTGCCGCATGCCAGATGCACCCATATAAAACTGGCACTGGTCCGCGTAGTGGCTGTGGCTACTGGCCACGCCGGTCTTCACGAACTTTTTCCAGCTCGCATCGTTCATGCTCTTGATCTCGAGCAGGTAGACCTCGCCATCGGGCCCTTCGATCTTCCCGTCGATGTTCGACCGCACATGCCCACCATGGCTATGGTAGGCGAACTGCCGCCCATCGGCGTCACGATCCCACACTTGGAACCCGCCGCGCTTCAGGTCGGACACAACATCATCCTCGATCTTGTGGCCGTCTCTGAAGATGCGGCGAACCCGTGGTGGAAAGTCGTTGTCAGGAAAACCACGCAAGCCAAAGGCAACGCTCGCGTCACATTCTTTGCCGATCATGGAGCCACCGATATACGAGCGGGGCTTGCCATCATCTTTGCGCTGATACGAGCGGTCTATGGCGTCAACAACCTCGCCCGCCCAAGCCTGTGAAGCCTGAGCGGGGATGGTCGTATCGTCGTCTTCCCAAGGAGCAGTCATCAGAACGGGATGTCGTCGTCAAACTGTTCGGTGGCTGTCTTCACTTCCTTCTGCACTGCGGCCACGTTGATCAGCTCCGGGTACTGCGAGTATTCGCTTTCCTTCAGCGTGATCAGTAGGTCGCGCCCCTCGTACCACTCGACACCCTTGCTGGCGAACTTGGCTGGCGTTGGGTGGTCGAGTGCGGTCGCGATCATCAGCATGCGCTTACGGTTGAAGTCCCGCTGCTTTGGCTTCTCAGGATCGAACCGCATGTTAGCGAAGGCGATGCCTTTGTCGTTCTTCATGCGAAACTTCAGCATCTTCGTGCCGTCGTCGTACTCCGCCTTGGCGATGGTTACTTTGTGCAGGCCGGGGCCAAGCAGCTCACCAGTGCTCAGCTCCAGACCTTCAGCGTCTAAATCGTAGAAAGACATTCGTATCTCCCGTTATGCTGCGGCCAGACGGTCCAGCAGCGTAGTGATGTTTGAACATTCCTCGACCGGCTTCAGCACGCCGCGTGGGTCACGCGCCTTGCCGTGGTAGCCGTTGATCTCATCGGTGATGACGAGACGACGCACTCGAGGAGCGGTGCCGTCCTTTCCGGGGTCCGTTTCCTTGGCCCCCGCAAATACATAGTCAAAGAGAGACGGGACGTGCTTGGACACCGCGTTCCCTTTGACGAGTGGCCAGAAATGGGTCTGCCCGTTGGCGTCATTCTCTTCCTTGGCCAAGCACGTCACGAGGACGTGCATGTCGGACTTGTCTCTGATCCACTTCAACGCGCCGAGTAGGTCGCGGTTGTAGTCGCCCCAGAGCTCGAACTTGTTTTTGTTCTGCTCGTGCTTCTTCTCGAGGTGTTGGAGCAGGCGCTCACTCAACTCGGTCAGGCTGTCGATGGCACACCATTTGTAGCCACGCTCTTTGAACTCAGGGCTGGCCATGATCTTGGTGATGCCCACAAACGACAGCGTGCCGGTTTCGGGATCGTGCTTACCGTCCCACGAGGAGAAGGGCATGAAGTCGATGTCGGACGCACCCAAGCTCTTGAGCCCCGCCTCACCACTGATGATGACGCCGGGACCAAAGTGTTCTTGGTAGTGCAGACACGCCGTAGTCTTGCCCCAGCCGTGGTGGGCGTAGAGGAGCGTTTTGGTCGGTTCCAGCTTGGCGATGTCTTTCGTCGAAAAAATTGGAAGGGTCATTTGGTCGGTCTCTTCGGTTGGTTTAGTTCCTTCCTTTGATGTAAACAGATTTGACTTGTTTAGAAAATTGAATGGGTCTAGTCAACAGTTCTTTACACCACAACCGAGAAAAAAAATGACCGACGAACACACCTTCAACGTGAGGAAATTTGTGGATGCAGCAGGCGGCTTGGCCGAGGTCAGCCGTATGACAGGACGCACACGCGGCGGCGTTCACTACTGGATCAGAAACAATCGGATGTCATCAGTTGACCTGCTGAGCATCCATGACCGCACCGGCCTAAACTGGCTGGACTTCATTGATCGGCCCGCAAAAAAGCGGGGTAAGAAATGAGCTGGGATGACACAGCCAGAGAGCTGCTGGACATAGGGCTGAAGCCATTCCCTGTGCATTCAGAGGACCACTCCGACCCCAAGCGCCGGAAGGCCCCTGTGTTCAAATGGAAGAGGTGGCAGACTGAATGGCCGGACGACGACCAGCTTGTCGCTTGGGCCAAGGCTGCACCCGATGCCGAATGGGCAGTGGCCTGCGGTGAGGATAGCGGGTACGTCGTGGTGGACATCGACAGCGTCGATCTGCTCGACAGTGCCAAGGCCATGGGTCTTTGTACCTCGCCGGTAATTGCCCGCACAAAACGTGGGTATCATTTTTACTACCGACACCCCGGCAACGGCCCGCTAAAAAGCAAGGTCGGCGGCAGTGTGGCCCGTCACGACAGAGAATGGCCTCGGGTGTCGGGCCTCGACTTCAAAGCGGACGGCGGTTACGTCAGGGCTGCCCCAAGTGGGGTGATTAAATGGCTATGCGACGTAGACCTAACTGAAGCTCCGATCTGGCCCGGCTACCAGTTCGAGCGCAGTCACCTTCAGTATTACGACAAGGCCGACGCTGCTGAGCTTGGCTTTGCTGAGCTGCACGCCATGACCCCCGTCGAAGAGTTCATCGACAACGCTGAAAAGCAGGGCGGCAAGATAGTGGAAGGCGGGCGTAACCAAGCGTTCGCCCGTCTGTGCGGCTACCTTGCCAGCGCAGCCAGCGGGCTCTCGCTGGGCGAGGCGGAGCAGCGGGCACACGAGCTGGCTGAGAAGTACCTCGAAGGCTTTGATCATGAGGAAGCCGACCGGACGTGGCAGTCCATCGTCGAAATGGAAAAGCGCCAGCACCCCGAGCGGTTCGAGACTTCAACGCCGAAGCTCACGTCTCGGTTCCGTGCCATCACCGCTGCCAACCTCGACGATTATGCTGCGGCTCTGCCCGAGCCACCCAAGCCCATCATTGAGCACCTGTTTCAACGTGGTTCAGCGACGTTGGTCAACGGGTACTCGGGCTCTGGTAAGTCCAACTTCGTGCTGGGCTCGCTCATGGCAGCCTGTGACCCGCACCACCTCAACAAGTTTGTTGGGCCACTGTTCGTGCAGGAGACGCCGAAGGTGCTCTATCTCGATCCAGAGAACAGCGAGTACACCATCATCGACCGGATGCGCTCAATGCGTGGCATGAGCAACTCGGGCGATAACCTGCACGTTCTGCCCGCCCGTCTGTTTAACGATGGCGATTGGGAAGATACGGCCTTCGACTTCGCCAATCGCTCGGAAGCCATGGACGAGCTGGTCAGTCTGGTGCGTTCGGGGCGGTACACGGTTGTTGTGATCGACACCGTGCGCAGCCACTTTCCGGGCATGGAAGAGAGCAGGGCGGAGGCGTGGACCGGCTACAACAAGTTGATCATGCGCCTGAAGCGTCTGGGCTGTGCCGTGGTTCTGCTCCACCATACGAACAAGGCCAGAGATGATGGCTTTCAGATCGAGAGTGGATCAGCCCACCAGCTTACGAACATCGAGACGCAGCTCATTGTGCAGCCTGCCGTGTTCGACGAGCAGCTCGCTCGCCGGATGGGCGGCATCTGGGTGGACGACGAGAAGAACTATGTGCGGTCACTCGAGCCCGGTGCTGACACCGTGGCCATTGACCAAGGCATCCTTATGGACAACGGCATGCTGGGATCAGATGAGGTGTTGCGCAACATTTCGCGGATCACCTTTGGCAAAGTCCGTGACCGGCAGGAGCAGCACAATCACCCATTGTTGATGGGGCAGGCGTACTCTGTGGTGCATGACAGTGTGCGGCTGGTCGGTATGCGGACGCTGAGGCAGGTTGTGCATCGACAGTTTGCTCTTGCGCGGGCCGCTGGTGAGAACGACCCGCACAAGGCTGTGGCAACGACTATGAAACTGCCGCTCGCAGAAGTTCGTCGCACGATGGCATCCGTAGGTTTCTAAAGAGGCGGACGCCGAGGCCCGAGGTAAATCACTCGGGCCTCACCAAATAATTCCCTGACTTTGTCGATCACTTCAGCAGCAGCCGGGTCACGTTCTCGGTTGCGCTGCCGTTCCTGCTCTCGCAAACGCGCCGACAACTCTTTCGTCTTGAGGTTGTGACGTGCGAGGTCAATTTTCGACACGCGCTCCCCCTTCAGTAGTCGAACTATGTCGAACATTTCAACATCGTTCAGGGTTCAGGGTTCAGGATCAGGTTCAATGGTTAGAAGATCGTTTTCTCGTAGCGTAAGCGAAGAGAGAAAACGATCATCAGTGTCGAACTACTGAAGGGGCGAGACTAGCTCGATTTTTTTTGCGTGTCAAATCGGATTTGACCTAATAGTTTTCGCCCAGTGGTTGAGCCCTGAAAACTGATCCTGAACCCTGAACGATTGAAGCTGAACGACGGGGCGCTCTCTTGGCCCCTTGGTGGGGCCAGAGCGCCCGAGTGCAAATGTCTTGACGACTTCAGCAATGACGCATAAAAGATGTAAACAGATTTAATCTGGGTCAGCGCATGGGCAAAGAGGTTCACCTCACCAAACGGCAGGTCCAGTGGCTCAAGCGTAATCAACTGAGGCGAAGCTATGGTGAACAGGCAGACAAGCTCGGCGTATCAATCGACACGCTCAAGCGTCTGCTCCACCGGTACGGCATCCGAACATTCGACGGTGCCAAGTACGCTCGCCTTCCAAGCGAAGACGCTCCCCGCTGGCAGCGACCGTGCATACGTTGTGGCTCAACCGAAGATCGACCCAAGGGCTACTACATGTGCTCCAAGTGCCGCGCCCGTGCGGGCTACAGCGGAGACTAGGGCATGGTGACGGGACGCGGGTCAAAACAAAAGGGCGACCGCTACGAACGCGACCTCGCCGAATATTTCAACGAGCAGTGCGGCATCTCCTCCCACCGCACGCCGTTGTCCGGCGGGGGCCGTAAAGAAGCCCTCGCCGACCTCATTGGAACTCCGGGCATCGCTATCGAAGCCAAGCGCGTCGAGAAGATCAACCTCACGGAGTTCATGACACAGGCAGTGAAGAACTGCGGCAACGACCTGCCCGTCGTCATCACCCGCCGCAACAAGCAGTCGATGGAGAACTCATACGTTTTCATGCGGCTGCATGAGTGGATGGCCCTCTACCGCGCCTTCCTTACTCAGCAGGGCTACGGGCCCCGCCCAACCGAAGAGACCGACCAAGAGAGAGATGAACCATGGCACGAAAGCCAGACGACCTAGATGTCGCCGACCTAGTCTGGGAAGACCCTACCGAAATACCGGACGACGAAATTGCCGAAGCCCAATCTGGCTTCAAGCCCGCCATGATAGAAGCCTACGACACCATCGTGGCCGAGGCAGACATAGACGAGAACGTCCTCGCCGTCCTCGTCGCCGTCGTCAGTATCGACAAGACCGACCAACCCGACACCGACGCCACGAAATACCGCGCCGCTGCGTCCTGCCTGTTGCCGCCTGAGTGGGACCAGTACGAGCCTGCCCTAGTCATGGCAGCAGCACGTTGCGCTGGCTCGCTGGCTGAGAGCACCGTCGAGCAGCACGTTGACAAGGCCGTCAGCGAGTACCCTCTTCCGCTGCCCGACATCATCTCGCTGCGCGACACGAAGATCGAGCGCGTCGAAGACCTGTTTGAACTCTTCTGCGAGGGCCCATTGGAGAACGTGCCGGTCATGTTCCCTCGTGTCGTCGCCGAGCAGATGTATCAGGACGCCCGTTTCTACCGGCACGCCACCATGGTGTGGCCCCTCATCGACGGCATCGTCGAGCAGAAGACCTTCCCGACCATCCACTCGACCGTAGCCGCAGCAATCCTCGAGGATTGGGACGACGATTTCAGCCTCGCCGTGCAGGCCATGCTGTACGTCCACATGAACAATGGCCCACTCGACGAGCTCGACCTTTCAGACCCGGACATCGACCTCTGCATGATCGTGGCCAAGCAAATGATGGACGACCTCGAGACCCTCGCCACCGGCACGCCGGACAAGCTCGATGCGTAAGGCCGGACCATCCCGCCGACCACGCCGGTCACGCAAGCACCAGCCCGCTCGTGCCTCGCTCATCGACCGCTGCCTGTACTGCGACCGCCCACTCGCCGTCAGCCAGTACGACCAGCCCGACAAGCTCACGCTCGACCACATCATCCCGAAACAACTCGGTGGCTCTGGCCGTAGTCCCGACCATCCGAACGTCGCCCTGTGCTGCCTCGACTGCAACCACAAGAAGGCGAACCACACGGCCTCCGAGGCTATGGCCCTCGGACTAATCCCGAAAACCGAACGTGCCACCTCCGCCGAGCAGGCCGCCATCCGGGCTCTCGGACGGAGTTATGTCCCCGGCACACTCAAGGAATGATCATGTATGCCCGCATCACCATGGCCCTCGTTGGCCTGCTCGCCTCGGCCACAGCCGCCGCCCAACGTTACGTCCCGTACACCACCCCTCCGTGGGAATGGATGACCGAACTCCAACTCAACGTCGAAGCACCCGGCGATCCTTTGTGGGCCTACGCCCGTGGCACCATCGGCGGTGCCTCAGCGATGGGCACACTCGGCAATGACCTCACGCCGATCATCTGCATGCCGCACGACATCACGAACTACGAGCTGCTCGACCTCTTTGGCAGGTTCCTCGTCAACAACGAACTCCTCGACCAACCCGGCGGCATCCTCGAGCTGGTGGCTCCACTCGCCGTGCTCGAAGCCTTCCCGTGCCCACAGAACTTCGCACAAGCGCTGTAGCCGTTTTATTCTCTCGGCGGCTACAGCCAACCTCGGACCCCGCCACCCCTAGCACACGGTCTCAACGTGCGACGGCGGGGTCCACTTTTTTCTGCATGCAGAAACATGGCTCCAAACATTGTCGGCTTTGTCGGACCAGCAGGACGACACGAGTGAACTCGGTCGCTAAGTTTTTGGGACAGTTGGGACACCCAGTTTTGGAGAACATTCGATGGCCGACCCACTCGGCGCACCAGCCACCAACGGATATGTCAGCGGCCACGAGGCTGGCTCCATGGACGACCTGTTTGGCCTGATCCGCCATTTCGAGGCATCCGGCGCGATCACGCCCAGCGGCAGCAACCGGCGCTACCTGACCGCGTACAACGACGGCGCGCAATACAGCATTGGCTATGGTACGAACATTAAGCGCGCCGCGAAAATGCTTGGCATACCAGAGGACGAGCTGCGCAGCGGCGAGCGCTCGATTACGATTGAGCAGGCCGAGCAACTCATGCGTGACGAAATTCAGGAGATCCGCAACGACGTGGTGGCCAAGCTCGACCGCTACGAGCAGGCAGCGGGCCATGGCTACACCAGTCTCAACGACAGTCAGATCAATGCACTGACCTCGTTCGCGTACAACTTGGGACCGGGCAACCTCAACAACCTCACCGACAACGGTAAGCGTGATCTTGCTACGGTCATGGAGAAAATGCCCGCCTACATCAACGCAGACGGCAAGCCGCTCGATGGCCTCCGCAACCGGCGGGCCTCTGAGCTGGCAATGTTCAGTGGCGCTGCCGAAAGCGCCGATGAGGTGGCCCTAGAAGTGCCACCTCTCGACGTGGCCAACACATTTGCAAATCTAGCTGTTGGCGAGGACGTGAAGCTCCGTAGCACTGAGCCCGAAGACTACACGCCGAACATGGATGATCCCTACGAAGGCGTGATCAACTCCATGGAGTACGTCTTAGACTTCCGAGAGCTCCGTGAAGCCCTCGGACAGCCCGTTACTAAAATTCAGTACCGTCCGTAGCTATATGCTCGACCAGCCTCAGTGCTAGGTCTCGCAGCTCCGTCTCAGAACATGAATTAACGTGACTAACCATGGCCTCTACAACGTCAGATTTGACGTTGCCGTCGAGCCCATGAAGTTGGTTACAGAAGATGTCCGTGAGGACGGCGGACGATATGTCCATGAAGCTATGGCCTCCACGTTGCCCCGTGGCGGTGGGTTCCATACCTGACCTTTCGAGATCGAGGTCCACCGTATCGGGTGCAGTAGTCTATCAACGGCGCTTACGAGCCAAGCCTGCTGAAACAGCCAGCCCTTCATCGCCTTACTAAAGATCGGCACATGCGTGCCCAGCTTATGCTGTACTTCGTCGTTCATGGGTTCCCTCCGGCTACGCTGCCGAATGCAGACGCGCAGGTCAGCCACAACTTGTGACCACACGGGCGACCATACGGCCCTCTTGCGTAGCTCTCTAAAATGTTTGATATGCACGGTATCACGAACAACTCCTTTCGTTTTCGTGGTCGTCGAGCGAGCCTTGGTCGGTCCGCTCGGTTGGGCGGACGGGGGCCACAACCCCCGTCCGTTTTTTTGTGCCTCAGCGCACCGTCCGACATCCGCCATCAATGTGAACAAAATGCGAACGTCGGAAGGTTATTCGCTGACATATCTGCGGCGGTCAATGCACTTTGACCGAAAAAATTCGTGGACGCCAGCGACGCCAGCTCCACGTTCACAACACATTGCAGCATTCAAGTCTCCACACGCTCCGTGTGGACACCTCAAAAATGTGCCGTGATTACAGTACCTTACGACGCTCATCGTTTCGGCTGTTACAATCTGAAACAGGCCGAAACAGACTGTCTCATCGGACACCCCTGAACGCCCGTAAGCCACTGTAATTACAGCACTTGCAGAACTTATCCACAGAAAACTGCACTCCACGCTACCGCCAGAGCGCTCCACACCCGTCATTCTGCCGGTCCAACAAAAAGGACCGACCACATGTACCTCAGCAAGTCCCCTTCCGGGCACTACCACGTCAGAATGCGCGTCCCCTCCGACTGCCAGCCCCTTATTCAGCGCACCGAAATGCACGTCAGCCTCAAAACGAAATCGCGCCGCGAAGCCGAACGCCTCGCTGCTCCTATCATCACGAGCATGCGCGCCCAGATCATAAAAGCGAAAGCCGCGATCAACCGGGACAGCTACCGAGCCGAAGTCTTGCGAGCCCAAATCGCCAGCCTCAACCCGTTCGACGCCATCGACCGGCACTTCGAGCAGACCCATCCACGCCATACCCTCGAGCAGCTTGAGCAGCACGTCGATGAGATCATGGCTCCCGAAGAGCACCCGCCAGCCGACCCAGCGCGCACCGTGATCGAAGCCTTCGGCGCTCTCACGCCGCTGTACGCCGTCCTCGAGCACAACAAGAACGCACCCATCGGCCCAGCCGCCATCGCCCAACGAGCCGCCACCTTCGAGGACTTCATGGCTCACCAGCACGCCGAAGGACGCCACTACCTCGAGCACGTCACGCCCGAACATTGGCAGCAGTGGGCCCGCTCTCTCTTCGACGGCAAGATCAAGCACTCCTATGCCGGCATAAAACAAAGCCGCGTTCGCTCCGTGATCCGTGACTACCTCGTCGATCACGCCCGTCCTTACACCGCCACCGATTGGAGCACGATCAAGGTCGGTCGCCCCACTCGTGACGAACTGGTCGGTCGCCGTGAGGCGAACTCGCCCGTCACCCTTGAGAGATGGCAGGAGATTTACGACAAGCTCATCGACATCAACGAACTCGGTGCAGCCGACATGTGGGCACTCGGCCTGCTGACCGGCGCACGCATCCGTGAGCTGGCCAACATGGCCCCCGACCAGATCAACTTCGACGCCAACGAGTGGCGCATTCCCGAAACCGTAGCCAAGACCGTCGCCAGCGTCCGCATGATCCCGCTCACACCCATGGCCCAAGCAATCATCCGTAGCCGCCCACTGCTCGACGGCCTGTATTTTGCTGGCATCCCGCACGACTACGACAACAACTCGGCGCGTTGGCGTGTCGCCTGTACTCGGGCTCGAGAGAAGGTCGGCTGCATCCCGCGCGTTGAGACACAGCACAGCACTCGCTCGACCTTCCGCACTCTCGCTCCTCGTATGGCCCCGAACACACCCGACGGTGTGATCGAAGCCAT
>Ga0075480_10001416_pt1 | contig 15234 bp, 17 predicted proteins | sample DEB08_DNA_7_FD_81590 | JGI IMG/M metagenome (GOLD analysis project Ga0075480, IMG submission 81590) | Aqueous microbial communities from the Delaware River and Bay under freshwater to marine salinity gradient to study organic matter... | ecosystem: Environmental > Aquatic > Marine > Coastal ... | reverse complement strand
CGCTACTTCTACTTGTTGATTAGTTGCACCAACAGCCGGAACAGAATATCCTACTCTGATTTTTGCCAGTGCTGAGCTTTCATTATCATTTCTGATAACTTCAGACTCGAAAGTTTCCAATGCCACAAAAGGCATGAATTTAGAAACTGCTTGATTGATTCGTATCAGAGCTTCTGAAATGACGTCTTCAGAAGTCAAGTCGTAAGCTAGCTCCTTGAGATTAGCGCCAAAATCGTTTAACATTAATCGCTCACCGTGATTGGTGCTCAATAAATTTCTCAGATTGTCTCTTACTTGGTCTTCAAGCTCAGTTGACATTCGAAACAGTGAGCCGCCCGTCTGGTCAAAAGACACAGGAGTCAAAATGCCAATTGGATTTTTGGGCGTAGTGTCCGTTATCTGGTTTTGGTACTTTGACTGCAGCTGGCCGACCGACTTGAAGTCGTATGTCTTTTTTGCTTGCGCCATATCAATCTTCTCCTTGGCACTAAATATCTGAGAAGTAAACTTGGCTTATGACAGCGAGCCTACTCCTTTGCCGTTGCCTGGACCGGTAACTCCAGGAACTGGAATAGAAGCGGGCGGAGGGCCCAAATAACCAACAACAGCGGCTCCCGGAGCGATCTGAATATCGGTTTCAACAATGCCTGTCAAAGCAAAAGAGTGAATAGCTGTCGAAATTTGAAGGGCCAATGTTGCAATGACGGCATCTGAATTTCCGTTTTTGCCATTTTCTCGAGCGGCTTTAATTGCCGACTCTATCTGCGATTTCAGAAGTGCGTTAGAGGGAAATTTTAGTGTACCATTGGGTCCGGCACCAGATCCTGGAAAGCTTACAGTTCCAGGTCCAATTGCGATTGGATTGGCAGAGGGTGCCGATTGTCCTGGATTAATCACGTGAGTCGTAATGACTTGAGCTGTTTCCATGTATTTTTGAGTGGCATTCGCAATATCAGTTGCTAGATCAGAAATTATTTGATCAGAATTTGCATTCTCTTTCTTTCCAGCATCACGAGCATTGATCCACGCGCTTCTTAAGTCTTGTTTATAAGATGCTACACCAACAGCTAACGGCATTATGCTAAATTTCCTGTTCCAGTACCGGTTCCAGGCGAAACAGTGACAGCAGCAGGAGGTACGACGGATTGGCCTGGAAATGCAGTATCGGTCGTTGTAACCAGGGCTTGTAACATGTAAGCATGCACTGCATCGCCAAATTCCTGGCTAAGGATATCAATTACTGAATCAGACTTAGCATCTTTTTTAGTACCAGAATCTCTGGCATTGATGTATGCTGCCTCAATTTGAGAGTTTAGACCGGTTTGGGCTGCTGATAGTGGCATTTTTACTCTCCAAAAATCCTTTCTGATTTAATCTTTTGGATCTCATCTTTTAGGGCAGGAATCTGAGACTGCAGATCAGTTGCTGCCTTATTGATCTGTGGAGAGGGTGATCCATAGCCTGGTGTGACGTGAGTCAAAAGAGTCTGACAGAAGTTGTTCAATTCGTCCATCGTTTTGCCCCATAATTCTTCTAGCTCTTTGTATCTTACGTAAGGTTGCTCTTCACCATCAACTTTTCCGCCGTCGCTGGATTGTCGACCTAAAAATATCTTTGATCCACTGATCTGAATTGTGCCGTCTGACTCAACATAAATGACGGCTAGATCCTTATCAGGATCACCTTCTTTCACAATTCTAATTGTTCCATTAGCAGACTCAAATTTGTCAGGTAGTTTACCTTCTGTTTTTGAAATTGGTACTTGTCTGGCAACAATCCTAACGTGATCCGATTTAACTGCAACGCAAGGTGATGGCTCAACAGATTCATAGTCTCTATCAAAACCTTTTGCTTTAATTTCAGCCAAGCCTAAACGATTATCAATGTCAGAGTTTTCACTAACATAAATCCGCGCAGCATCTACCAAAAAATCCGGATCTCCCTCAGATGGATTAGTTTTTAGATTCCCTGGTTTGGGTGGTGCAGCTTTGCCATTAGCCTCTTCAGCATTTTTTTCTTGAGTCTCACCAGGGTTTTTATCAGTCTCAAACTTGCCTAGAGTATTGGCAACCAAAAATGGTTTAGTAGAATTTTTTTGGCCCTTTGCTGCGTTGCCTTTTCTGGATTTTTTGATTTCTTCTTCTGAAGTATCGAAATATCGGCCTCTACCAGCTACTATGTCAATTGCACCAGAGTCGTTATTGACCCCATCAGAAGTTACAGATTTCTCTCTATTTTCTGGCCTTTGCTGAAAGTCAAAACCTTTATCTGTGCCCAGAGATATGAGGGCATTGTTAGACCCTTGCAGCACTAAATCCCCAGGACGCTTGGTGACCCTAGGAATCGGCTCTATAGCAGTCTGAGAGCTTTCTGCTGCATTTAGTATAATTTTTTGTAAGGCATCTTCTTCGCCAGAAATCAAAGGATAACCAGGAGAATTCTCGTTAGGAAAATCTACTTTTCTATCTGGACCGGGGGTTATTGAAGAAGTTATGAATGTGTTAGTTGCTCTAGTAAACGGAGTCAGATTTGCATCTTCTTGAGCGAGTTCACCGGTTACTCTGGATATCCAGTAAGAAACTCCTCTTCTAGGATCAGCTAGGAATCTTTCGCGAAACACCCAAACTTGCTCTCCTGGTTTAACAGGTAAAGCAACATGCGAAGAAAAGAAAGGATAACAGATGATGTCTGTTGCATCAGATTCGTTGCTTTCATCTGTTAGAATTCTGCATACCAACGAATTTCTAGGAGCCGATGCGTAATTGAGGGCAGCATCTTCTGTTAACGTTTCGGGCGGCGCTGTTCTCAAAGATGGGTCACAAAGCGTATCAATGACCAAAGCACGATGAAATATTCGATTCTGCTTAATGGCTTCCAAATCGGCGCGCCAGCTATTGTCTCCGCCTTCTCTACCGTCAGAGCCGTGATTTATGTAAGCAATAGGATCTGACATGTCACCCTTCTATTTGAGAAAAAATGTCTTCTGTATTGACGCTACTCTGTCTTTCTATTTCTTTTGTTATAAGGCCGGCCAGATTTAAGAGCTGCTCATTAGATTTATTCATGCGTTCCAAGTACTTTACCAGAGTGGGCCCTAGAGTTACATGCTCAGCAGCAGTGCCTCCTAGTTGTGCAAAAGCTTGAGTAAAAAGTGCGCTAGCACAAACTCTATCGCTTTTGGCATTATTATAGACTTCTAACCAAAGAAACATCTTCTTGGGATCTAAATCTGTGTCTCCTAGAATTTGCTCAAATTCGCTTAGCTTCTTTTTAGCAGCTTTATCAGATTCTAGAAGCTTTTCTATTTTCTTGGCATCTTTAGCATCCATTGCATTCTCCGTTAGTTTTTTTGCCCTGCCATAGGTTCTAATAGGCTAACTATTTGAAATGCCTCAGAGGCCAACAGGAGCCTATATACGCGGCTATGTTTTTGATTCTGCTTCCTTCTCTTCCACAACCATTTTTGCGTATATTTTTCTGATCTTGCTCATTGATTTTGAAAGATGCTTTTTTTCTAAGCCAGAAATTTCACACAAATAAACATAGATTGACTGCTTGTTAAAAAAATCTAGATCGTTTGCAGAATCAAATAGCTTCTCTACAGCACTGATCGTTATCAGGTCTCTATCGTCTGATAGGTGATCTCGGATCTTCTTGACTCTAGCTACATTCTCAGCTCTTCTTTCGCTATTGATTATGATTTCTTCTGTAGAAGGAAGTTCGTTGAAATTGTTTAGTTGGTCCTGAAGGTTTTTGTTAATACCTTTTTTGCTAGCAACAATCTCATCCAAATAAACGTGACGAAAGTATTTCTTACGGTGACCATTTGTTGTATTGATCAGAAAGTTTTTGGCAACAACGTTGAAGTAACTGAACGCTTTTGATCCTCTAGCGGGATCCCACTTGTGCAATGTATTATAAAGAAAAAAGCAACCTTCCTCAATCAGTTCTTGCGTATTCATCAAAGGAGACTTGAAACCGTAAACATAGATCAGGCTCTCTACCAGCTTTTTCATAGCAGGCAAAATCTCTTCTCCGTAAACCGTCTCTCTCTCTTTGTCGCTTTCAGAGTTGAGAAACTTCATAATTGACACCTCGGTCTCTTTGGTGAAATACATCACGCTCTTTTGACCGGGTCTTCTTTTTATTCTTTTTCTTCCCTTCTTAGGTGGCACTTTCAGTTTTCTCCTCTTCTTCAACTATATTTTTTGCCAGAGAAAGAGCAACATTGTGCAAAGAATCTCTGACCGACCTTATGTCTTTTACAACAGCTTTCACTTCCGGGCTGTCATAGAACAAAGGTCGCTTTAGTATTTCTGACATCGTACTGTACTTTTCATCAATTACATCCATGCATTCTTCGATGGAATCTTCCACTCTCAGAATAATCAAACCCAGTCTAATATTCTTGTAGACTGACAACGATAAAAGCAAGGAAAGTACGATGCATGCATAAATCATTTTTTGTAGTGTTCCTTAATTATATTTTCGAATTGTCTGCAGAGTGTATCAAGACTGTGGGAATCTTGAAGCTCGGCAGACAGATCTAGAGCTTTTTCTTTCAACTTTCTATTTTCTGCAACAGCTATTTTTAGCTTTCTAGAAAAGTTTCCCTCTCTTGGTTCTGCCCACATGGCATCCGCAACGAAAATTTTGCCATCAACACGTGTGCTAGGAACTACTTTTAGGTCATATGCGGTATCTAGAAAACTATCGCCAGAAAGAAACTCTGTATGAGCAGACCAGTTAGTTGCCACAACAGGCAATCCAGAAATAGCTGCTTCTAACAAAGGCAAACCAAATCCTTCGCCCCTAGTTGCACTAGCGTAAGCACTAATTTTAGGACTCTTATACAGATCTCTCATTTCAGCTCTTGACATTGAACCGTGCAACATGTAAAGCTTAGGAGCTTTCTTTCCGGAAACTCCAGAATATTTCTTTACTTGCTCGAGCATTTTTCGAACTAGCTGCCTATCGATCGTTGTGTCTCTACCTTTGGAAGTCTTTACAACGAGGCCAACATCCGGCTTTCCTTGAAAAGCTTTCATAAACCAAACGATGCTATTTACCAAGTTTTTCCTGTCTGATTCAGGTGCTTCGCTAGTCAGAGTTCCAACCATGAGAATGTTTTTTTGAGTTGGAATATCTTGCAGAGGATCAGTTTCAGGATCTTCCAAAAGCTCAGAGAAATAAGCCTCAGGTAAAACTTCAACCGGTGTTTTTAGTGGCCCAATATGAGATTTGACCAATGTCTTTTTGGCAAAATTACTTGGAACAATTACCAAATCCATTTTGTCACAATGGTGATTCGACCATTCAACTGAACAAGCCGTTGTTTCTACACCAGCTGTGACTCCAATATTGTAATTGGCCAAATTGGTATCCCATTCATGTGGTAGCTGTATCTGAATGGAGATGTCAAACTTTTGATTTTGTCTAGCAGACTTGGACATAATTCGGCCATAGATGCCGTCTTCATCTTCTGAATTGATATTCCATGGCGTGATTCCCCAAGGCAAAGCTTGAGTGCTTACATTCCAGTCTTTTTGAGCTTCACAAAATTTAAAAATTTGGCGAGAATGTACGCCGTAGCCGGACTGAGACAGCAAAGGCCCACGAATCAAAACTGACTTCATACAATCTCCTCAATGACAAACTTGTTTTTTCTGTCGTAATTTTCTGTCAAATCCCAAAGAGTTTGGTGCCATTTTTCAATGGTGTTCTCTAGGGCAAACTCGCTTTGAACATAGTCTCTTGCTTTGTTGCCTAGCTCTCTTCTTTTTTCATGACCCATTTTGTACATGTCGTAAATTGCTTTTGCGACCGTGTCTGTGCTGACATAATCCTCATAGATGTATGGCACCATCTGAGATCCAACCAAGGTTTGCATTTCTACCGGTAGAGCTATACCATTCTCTGAGCCATCCCTATGATCTACAACCTGCCTGGTCAATCCACCTGTCTTGATTGCAATGACTGGATTTCCAACTTTCATTGCTTCCAAAGTAGCCAAACCAAAACCTTCAGCGTAAGCAATGTTTATGCAAGCATCTGAAATGTTGTGCAATACATTCATTTTCTCAAATTCAATTCTCTGGTTTGAAAATACAACGCTGTCGACTACGTTCATGGCCTCTACATTTACGAGCAAGTTTGGGCCTTCTTGATCTGTTGGATCAGTATGCATGAGAAGTGTGGCATCAGACTTACCTTCAGCCTCTATCATTTTCATAAACTTTGACCAAGCTTCAATGACATCGGCCGGCCGCTTACGTCTAGCATTTCTGTTGACCCAAAAAAGCGTAAAGTGATCCTTTCTTTCCTTACCAAGAATCTGAGATTTTTGATGATTTTTTTCTTCACCGCTCAAAGGAAAAAAGAGCTCGTCTGGCAGAGCATGCGGAATAAAATTAGCACGACCTGGTAAAATCTCGTTTACCATTTCACTAGTCAAATAGCTGTGGCAGTTTATCAGATCAGTCGCTTCATAGAGAACTTTATTGAAAAGTGGAGCTGGGCGGTTGTCCCAAACATGCCAATATGCAATCGGACAGATCCTATTGATCTCATCGTGCATTTCCCAAATGTAAATGAAGAATCTTGGATCAGTAAAAAGCAAAAGCACGTCAGGCTTCTCGGCAGCCAGCGCTTGCAATATCATTTCTCGATTACCAAAACCATCGATAGGCTTGATAATGAAATCCGGATTGACATGAATAACGTTATAATCGGCATGCTTCATTGCAGCGCCAAATTGGCGAACAGTCCAGCATCCTTTGTTGACCAATCCGTCAATCAAAAAACGACTCTGACAACCAACGCCCGAAGTGCTCAGAGCGTGGTCAGACAACATCAAAATCTTTTTCTTTGGCTTATTTTGTGGTGTTTGTAGTACTTGCATCAAACTTATCTTATGTCGATGCAGCGGCTAGTAAAACCTAATTATGTACAATGATGTGTATTTGCAAACTCACAGAATCGACAAGATGTTTTATTTTTAGGCGCGAACCCAGTTCTCATGCCTTTAAGCATGCCAGTAACCATTTTATTTGCTTTTGCTAACATCTTTGGTCCGGAGCCGACTTCAACGATATCAACTGATTTTCCTGGCTTGCTATCTCTTTTCAGAAGCACAAAGCATGCTTTCACATCGCGACTAGGCTTTCCAGTTAGTTGCATCCAATAGTGCTTGTAAAGAATGATTTGAGCTTGTTTCAAGAAATCACTACGCTGATCTCGATTCCATCCTCTGGAGCCGGCTGTCTTCCAGTCAATGACGACATGCTTGCCATTTGGCAGCTCAATAATGCAGTCGATGAAACCTTTGAATCTGCCTTCTTCATTACCTTCGACTGATTCGTACAAATTATGCTCAGCAGCAACTGGTTTCCATCCAGGAAATTTTTCTTCTAAGAAACCTGGTAATTGATCTAAGCAATTTTTTGCAGACTGCAACCAACCATCTAAAGGAACATGTTTATATTTCCAGCCTTGCTCTGCTGATCTTTGAGTCTGAGCTTCAATGAATTCCTGGGTATCGAAACCGTTTTCTTCCCAAGCCGCTCGGATTTTTTCATGAACCAGATCGATATCAATAGAGTTGCCTCTCAGAAAGTTTTCTGCAGCATCGTGAAGAATTGTACCGTAATCCAAATATGGAGATGGAACAAACTCAGAAAGACCGTCGATGTAAGCTAGCTTGTGTCGCCAAGGACATGCCTGCCATGCACTTACCTCAGAATAAGAGACATGTGGCTTTCCATTTTTCAACAATGGCAGATTTTCTAAGTTTTCTTGTATATTTTCCATGCAACCTTATTGTATTGGAAAAGACATATCATTTACAATTTTCTAAAAAATCAGAAACATACTTTTGCAATGAGCCTTTTGGATTCCAACCTGTATGCTCGGTTAGCAATGTACTATCGGCCAAAGTATTTCTTGCTTCCCCAGGTCTGGCAGGAATATATTCTATTTCACCACCGAACATTTCTGCTAATTCATTAATGGAATAGTTTTTGCCAGTGCCGATATTGAAAATCCAAGTCGTATCGTTTTGACTCCAATCTTTTTCCCCTAAAGCCAAAAATCCAGAAACTATATCATCAATATGCGTAAAGTCTCGCCTTTGTTCTCCGTCACTCGTAATTGTAAGCGGTTTTCCTAACTTAGTAAGTCCTTCAAAGATTCCTACTACGGTTGCGTAGGTTCCCTTGGTAGGTTGCCGATCTCCATATACATTGAAGAATCTTGCTGCTACTGTGCTCATGCCATAAACTTCATGGTAAAGTTGACAAACCTGCTCGCCAGTATACTTTGCAAAAGCATATGGGTTGAGAAAATGACCAGCATAAGCTGATGATGATCCAGCATAGACTAGTCTTGAACTGGAGTGCCTAGCAAATTCGCATACTGTCGCAGTTCCTTGAATGTCAATTGACAAATATGTCAAAGGATCTTTGAAAGATGGCTGGATTCTCGCGAGAGCTGCTAAGTGATAAACAACGTCAAATTTAAGATTGGCATACTTTGCATTCATCAAATTTCTGATGTCGTCAATCCAATATTCAACATCGTCTCTCATGTATTGTCTAGATGAAGACTCTGAACACAAATTATCAATGACGGTTACTTGATGCCCTTCTTCGCAAAGCCGATCAACGAGATTAGATCCTACAAATCCCAAGCCACCAGTTACTAGTACTTTCATTTTTGCTCCTCTGAAACTGCACGACCTTTTAGTTTTTCCCAATCGCGCTGTGGTCTAACTTCTAAATTTTTAGTCCAAGCACCGGTCATAACTCTGGGATCTATGCCTAAACTTTTAGCTTGATATATCAGAGCATTGATGTCTTTCACGAAACAGGATCCTCCAAAGCCGAATGCCGGATCTCCTGTATCATCTGCTGGCATTGGACCCGGTACTTGCCAATGTGTTTTCCCTAATCTTTGATCAAACGTTGCATATTCAATGACTTTATCATAGTCAATATTATGTCCTTCAGTATCGAGCGCTTCGCATATTTGATAAAACTCGTTTGCCAAAGCAACTTTAACTGCCAAGTGAACATTGGTGACATATTTTACCATTTCAGCAGTTGTTGAACCGGTTTTTATGATTCTAACTTTTGGAAAAGCTCTGCGGAAAACGTCACGAACTCTATTGATGTGGGGCCTAGGACCTCCCAAGATTATTCTATCTTGGTTTCTCATATCGTTGAGTGCATTCGCTTCAGTCAAAAACTCAGGACTAAAAATCACTTTCAGATTTTTTAAGTTGTTGTTCCACGATGCCGTCGTTCCTGGGGGGATGGTAGATTTAACAACTGCTATTCTTTCTTTGCTGCCAGGATATTTGTCTAAAGAATACAGGGCCGATGAAACAATTGAAACATCAGCTTTTCCGTCTGCCATCATGGGAGTAGGCAGGCAAACAAAATATATCCCCGTAAAATCTTCCTGTTTTTCACAAGCTTTAACAAATTCTCCTTGGGAGCTTGGCAATAAAGGAGTGCCCATTTTATTGGTAGTAGGCCACTCGGCGCCAGGAGCTAGTTTGCCTGAAATGTCATAAGCAAAAACCTTATAGCCTTTTTCGCTGAATACTGTTGCTAGCGATCCGCCGACGAATCCTTGCCCAATTACTGCTATGCTCTTTTTCATTCAAAATCCTCTTCGGTAAGAAGGCAATCGTCTCCAATCGTTCTTGTAGCTTTTTTGCCAATGTAGTTAAAAAATTCGCTAGCACTTATTCCAGTGCCAGGTCTTTTGCAGGCCATGTTTTCTCGACTAATCGTTTCTCCTTTTTCGATTTTTCTCAAAGAAACGAGACTGCGTCTAGCAAACTTCTTTGCTCTTATTTCACTATCTGTGGCACTTTTATCTTGGCCTAAGCTTCCCATCATAACATAAGCCGTGTCCATGCTATTGACAATTTCAGCCACTTCTGATGGATCAACTGACAACCAGTGATCCGCACTCTTTCCCAGGGTCTTATCAACCGTATAGTGTTTTTCGACTACATTCGCTCCTAAAGCAACAGAAAAAGACGGCGTCTGCGTTTCTCTAGTGTGGTCAGACAATCCATAAACGTAATCATCGCCGAACTTTTTTCTCAAAGAATGTATCATTGATAAGTTGATTTCTGAGCGATCTGTCGGATATTTCAAATTGCAGTGCATTACAACAATCTTGTCTGTGCCGGCATTTTTTAATACTTTGATTGCACCTTCAATCTCTTCCAGATTTGAAGCGCCGGTTGATAGCATTACTATCTTTTTTTTCTTACCAACGTGATCTAGCAAATCGTAATTTGTAATGTCACAAGAAGCAATCTTGTATGCCAAAACTCCTAAGTCATCCAAATAATCAGTTGCTTCATTGTCGAAAGGAGTTGACATGAAATCAATGCCATGCGAAACACACATGTCTCGAAGGACAGCATGTTCTTTTGCTCCAAAGCTATCTAGCAAAGAATAAGAATCGTATTGTGAACCAGCTTTTTCGACCTCTCCGTCCCAATCCCAAAATCTTGGAGCATCTTTGGTACAAAGATTTTTTGCTTTGTAAGATTGGAACTTTATTGCATGTGCGCCAGCTTTGGCAGCCTCTGCAATCAACCTTTCGGCCAATTCAAAAGAACCTAAATGATTGACTCCAGCCTCTGCGATAAAGTAAGGTTTTCCGGAACGTAAACGATTCCATAGTTTTTCAACTGCTAACATTTTGCCTCTCATTAATTTGTTTTTTCAAATCTTCACGCATCTGTAAATCTGTAGAAAGAGACCCAGATCTTTTGAAGTACCGATAATATGGCAATCTAACATGATGACCATTGAAGTTTTTGATGTATCTGAGGATTAGATCGTAGTCTTCTCTGTTGCGTAAATTTTCATCGTACAATCCGATAGCTTCCAAATACTTTTTTCTAAAAACTATACCGGCACCATGGTCTAGAATTTTTTCCAAAGTATTCATACTTTGCTTTCTTTCCAGGTTTTCGTTTACAACAATGTGGTCACAGTAAGCAAAACCTATATCGTCATTCCATTCCAAGAACTGCGACATCGTGTACATGAAATTTTTGTTAATGAAATCGTCGCCATCAACCCGAGCAATGTATTTTCCTTTGGCGATCTTTATCCCTGTATTGGAAGCGCAGGCAACGCCTAAATTTGTTTCGTGCCTTACAGCTTTTATCATAGAACCAAAGCTGCTAATAGTATTCCAAGATGAGTCTGTCGAACAATCATCAACAACGATGATCTCGTACAAGTTGTCGCTCAAAGTCTGATTTAAGCAACTATTGATAGCACGTGCTATATACTTTTCAAGATTGTAGCAAGTGATTATTACACTAAAAAGAACCTTTTCATCCGGCGTATATTTTTTTCCCATCATCTTTTAACCACTTGTCACAGATACTATCAAAAATCTTTTCCGGAATACCAGTTGACTTCATCTTGGTATAGTCGGTATTCTTTGTGAAGATTATATCAAACTTTTCAATGTTTTTCAGTCCATGATTTTCAAAAAGAATATTGATATCTCTTACGTCACCTGAAAGGATATGAAATTCTGATTGGCTACAAAACTCTTGCGCTACTTCATTGGCAGTTTTTTGATACGATTGGCTTTCTTTTACTCTAGCATCGAACAGATCGATTCCAACGAATGTGTTGCAGCCTCTCAGTTGAAAAATTGGCCAATACGTACAAAATCCACACCCAAGATCCAAAACCGATACCTTTTCTTGGCCACTCTTCGACTTTAAAAAAGAGTCTAATTCTTCAGCCTTTTCAAAGAGTTCCTGTATTCTCTGCTTTTGTGGTATTTTCAATGCCCAAATCCACAAGTTGCCGCCGCCATATTCAGAGCGCTTTTGCCTTAAGAAGCTTTCTACTTTTTCTATTACTTTTTCATCTTCTTTGGTTAGCATTGTTTCTCCATCATCGATTTTATTTTTGACAAATCATCTTTATCGTGTACATCGATGTAGTTTGTTTTTACGACGCCTTTGTAGACACTTAAAGCACGTTGAGCTACACATTTAGCTCTTAGAACATGGACGGCAGCATCTTCAATACCGTTTTCATCAACAGTAAAAACTTCCCACAAGCCATGTGATAGCAGCTTTTCTATGCACTCATCAATCTTTTCTCCTTTTACCTGTGGAGAATTTGCTTGTACGCGAACTACAACATGGTCTTCTCTAGATGCATCAAAATCTTTTATTTTTGTTACTGCATGCTCTAGAACATCTTGAGTCCAAACGTGGTCTTCTGCCAAGCTACCAGGTCTTTCGATAACAGAGACTTCTAAATCCTTGCTCGTTGTTGATATCTGCTCATCTTCCGTGCTGACAAAGATGTTTTTCCCATTATAAAAATTGCTATTTTTGCATGCTTCTATTGCGTATTGGATGAGTGGTTTTCCAAAAAGCGATTGCAAATTTTTTCTAGGAAGTCTTTTGCTTCCTCCTCTAGCTGGGATTATAAAATAAATTTCAGGTTTCATAGATCTATAACCATGGTAGATTTATCTCCTGACATGGACGTACAAGCTATTCCTAGTTTTTTCATTTCAGGCGTCAGATCCAAAAAGCATCTTTTGAGATAAACAGGGCTATTGGCAATGTGCTCCAGTTTCAGTTTATGATATTTGATGTTTCCATCTTCGTCTTGCGTAAAGACAAATGGAATTTTTTGATAAATCTCGTGCCTAAAATGGATCATCAGCTTTTTATCGTCTACTTTTTCAATCCCTATTGAATTTTTTATTGTAGGCAAATCGTTCGTAATTTTTATTGCTTCTTTTGCATCGCACCAAGCAAATGGGACACCAGCTAATCGGCTTTGCCTTTTTATGATGTCAATTGCATAATTCGTTTCAGCGCGCATGTCCCGATGGTCATGGCTAAAATATGATAGAATTACAGGCTCGTTGTTATCTTTTGCTTTTTTGAATGCTTGAGCAACTTCCCACTCTTCTAAGAGGTGGAATCTAGATTTTAGATCTACACACCTAGCAACATAACGTCTCATATTTCCTTTGTCGAGCAGGCTTTCTTCGTGGGGATGATATGAGCCCCAATCGTTTGGAGCACCATGCCAGTTAAAATCAAATATATTATCTGTCTCATAGGATGTATGTGAGACTCGGTTAGAAAAATCTATCATCAAATGATCTTCTAGCCAAAGAGAGCAGCTGTTGTCTTCTATTGTTCCACCAGCCCTGAAAGCTTCTGGAAAATCATTTCTTTCCAGCAAGCGTCTTCCTAAAATGTTGTAGTGCTCGTCAGAACTATTCCAGTTATCGCTCCACTGATCGCCTATTCCTGATTTCGGTGGCTGATGATAGTGCCAATGAAAAGCATCTTCACGTGTATTGATAGATTTGATATTATCGTACGTGTCGTGATAAGCTGCGACTCTATTTTTTGGATTAGTCTTGAATCCAGTAAAATCCATGATGAACCAATTCAACATGTACTGATTTCCAAAAGAATCTGCACTTTCATTTCGAAATTCATCACTTGTAATTTCATCTAAGGAAGATTTTATATCGGGCCAATTATCAATGAATTCAGCAGAACCATCAGGATTTCTTCTTACATCGCCTCCAATTGGTCCTTCTGTGTCTACACAATGTACAACTAGCACAATTCCTTTATTTTCACTTTTATCAAAATCTTCTTTACAAAAGCCAACCATATTTGATCATTCCGTTTTTTATGTCTTTACTAGTAAACCAGTCGTAGATGCTACACAACAAGTCCCATCTTGCCGTCATGAAATCGCTAGCTTCTTTTGAAAATTCAAAACTAGAAATTCCGGAAATTCTACTAGCTAACTCATTACTCATCTTTTTTTGGTTTGAGTTTGATACTAGATTGAAATAGCTTACCAAAGAATTGTATTCATTGACAAACTGATAGTAATCTGATATGTTTACCGAATTATTAGAATTTTTGTTGGTTATTTTTGCTATGCCTTCGCTTAGAATGAATTCTTCAAAATCTGACCAACATAGACGAGCTACTTCAAGTTGGTGAACCAAAGCCATTCTCTTTTGCTGATCGTTCAATCGCAAACGAAATTCTTTGCTAGGCACGATATCGTACTTTCTTTTGGTGATTGACGATACTTTATCGATACTGCGATTCATTGATTTTTGCAATAAGTGCAAAACATTAGGATCGCTTGATTCAAAAGCTCGATTCATTTTTAGGATTCTTTCAGGCAGCCATTCTAAAATTTCAATGATTGCCATGTGTTCAGATGGCACTTCCTCAAATGCAATTTTTTCACCTTGCAAATGTCTCAAAACAAATCTTTCCATAAAGTTGATTTTGTGTGCATAGTGCCTAGGCAAAATTATTACATTGCCTCCCATCAAAAATGGTTTTACGCTTTCTGGCACTATTGGTTTTTCGTCGCCAAAAACAACAAAATCTAAATCAGAAAACCCAGGCTCGCTGACTTCTCCTGCCTGGTAAATTGTTAGCTTTGGGTTAGCAGAGCAAAATCCTAGAATTGCATCTTCATATTCTTGTACTGTCAATCTCAATTTTAGACACCATGGTTTTTATCAATGAGCTAGCTCTTTCAAAGTAATTGAAGCCCAGAATGGATTTTAGAAATTGTGGTATTTCATTGTTTTCCATGTTGTATTCTGGCTTCCATTCTCTTCTAATTTCAGAAGCACAGCTTATCAATTCTAATTCGTCAACGCTAAAATATTCCTTGATTATTTCAAAAGAATCGCTTTTTCTACAATTTATACCATTCAGATTAAGCCACAAAGAAGGCAATAACATGACAACAGATAGGAGATACTTCATTTGGTACATTGTGTGAACATTCTTATAGTTCTCTTCCAAATAAATTCCATCTTTTGCATGATGCTTTAGAATCCCATATTGAAAAGCATCTTCAAAAGTCCTTGCTATCCCCTCGAATCTAGCTAATTCTTGTTCAATAGAATTTACCTCTGTAAATTGTATATCAGTCGTTTCAAGTAAACAAATAAAATCTTCGAACAAGTTGGTTGGCAAATAAAGCTGAGGCCAGTTTTGCAACTCGCACTTGTGGACGAAATGAATTCCATGGTGCTGGTATTCGTCCGTTTTTCTCATTAGAACATCTAGTTTTTTGCAAATAGACAGAGATTTTTCGAAATTGTGAAATGCGTTGTCATTGATAACAGCAATCGAATCAAAATCACTCCAGCCAT
>Ga0075480_10001413_pt1 | contig 15258 bp, 15 predicted proteins | sample DEB08_DNA_7_FD_81590 | JGI IMG/M metagenome (GOLD analysis project Ga0075480, IMG submission 81590) | Aqueous microbial communities from the Delaware River and Bay under freshwater to marine salinity gradient to study organic matter... | ecosystem: Environmental > Aquatic > Marine > Coastal ... | reverse complement strand
ACCGAAGAAAGAGAAAGAGATTATTTGCTGTAATTGCCGTACAGAAGAATATTGTCATAATTGCCGTAAACCTATAGCACAGACGGTTCAGACAGATATTCCACTTTTACCACCTATTCAAGCTCCACAAGCTCCACAAGCTCCACAAGCACCTCCAGTTATGTATTATCCGGTACCCCCTTTACCCGTCCATGAGCATCATGGACATGAGTATCATGGACATGAGCATCATGGGCATCACGGGCATCATGGGGGGCATGGGACATTGGGACATGTATTAAGTTTAACCGCAGCAGGCGTGAATCAATATTATATCCATAAAAAATTTTCAGAACTTAATGATCATGTTTCCTGGGAAGGTGACGATTTGACACTGACAGGTAATACAACGGTTGGCGGAACATTAGGGGTTACAGGGACTTTAACCGCGAGTAGCATTGGATTTATTGGTAGTCGAACATCAGTTTCACATTCCGGAACGGACAATGTTACGGCTAATTCACTATTTGGAACTATTACTAGCACACAAGATGCACTACAAAATCATAAGTCTAGAAGTTTCATAGTTAACAACAGTGAAGTCGAGGCATGGGATGTTATTATTTTAACAAATCAAAGTCAAGTAACGAACGTCATTTCAACTGTAACCAATATTAGAACTGGAGCATTCGATATTTCACTAACAAATACGTCAAGCTCTGCCACCACCCCCGACCCCTTCGAGAAAAAAATTAATTTTGCGGTTATTAAATGTCCACCTTAGTCTTAAAATAAATTTCCGCACAAAAACGCACATCGTTATCGGCTTGATGCCAGCCGACAACAGGTTTTCCACAGACCTTTTGATACAGATCTGCCAAGCGCAACCATTTTTGCCCCGGTTCCATATTCGCCTTCATTGTACAGTATTTCTCCGGAAACACAGGGATGCTTCCCGTCGCCCGGTATAATTCAGCACAAATTAGATTATAATCGAATTCGATATTATGGGCGACAACGCGCTTTGCGCGGGATAGGACTGCCAGGAATTTGTCCAAGACCTCTTTTACCGGTTCGCCTGTTAATTCCGCATGTTTCGTTGTAATACCGTGAATTTTCGCTACTTCGTCAGGAATCGTAAAACCCTCGGGCCGAACGGTATAACATTCGGTCGAGATGAGGTCGCCTTGTTCGGTATAACACGCCCAAGCAATTTGTACAAGCCGGCAGACATCCCATTTTTTACAGTCTTTTATATCGGCTCCACGAATAGGCAACCCAGTGGTCTCCGTATCAAAAACAAGTATATTTTTATTATTTTTATTATTTTTTGCCATTTAATCTTTAAATGGCAAAATCAATTTACACGACGAATAAATCGTCAAAATATGGATGATTGATTAATTCAGATGGTAATTTAATATTGGAAGGTTCTCCGCTAGGGAATGGTATACATTTTTTTGCGGCCTTATGATAGTTACACATTCGGTCAGGCCATGCCTGGACCATAGATGTTATATTAGGAATTACACGATCCTTATTAAGATTATCGACTCTTATGATATTATCAGGAATGCCCGCTTCTTTTATAAAATGAGTAAATCTCATATCGCCTCTAAGATGATTTTGATAGGCTCTCAAAACCGTATATACATCATAACGTGGGTTCCAATTATCACACATACCAAAGTTATTACACATATAATCATTTACATAAGTAGGATTTCTACCACATCGCTGTGTATTAATTCCGTTATCCCAATCAAAAATTAGAACCTTGTAACGAATAGGTAATCTTCGTCCATTATATGTAATTGCTGTTTCGATAGGTTTAGAATCAATAAGAATATTACCAAGTCGCAAATCATTATGTTGATATTGTAATGCTTCCATTTGTGCTAAGGTAAAAATAATTTGATACAATATGTTTTTTTTATCACGCGGTTCAAGATCATCAAGGTCTAAAATATTCGAATTTAATCGTCTTTCGGTTATTATCAACGTAATCGTTTTTATTCGATCACGACCAAAGATGGCTTTAATTTGTTTTTTTAACTCTGGTGACGCACGTTTTGTAAACGTTTTATTATCATAATGTTGTGTACTGATCCACCGAACCGTATTCGCTATCCCGTGTTGATTAATATGTTGATATATACAAGATTCATACATTAATTTATCGTAGTCATCATTTAATATATCGTTTTCGTATTCTACAAATATTTTTGCCACAATGTTTATACCGGTACGATTATGATGACCAAATAAAATCAATGTCGGTGACGCAGAATTTTTTTCACCAGGTGTTAAAATTTTATCAACCGTATATTCATTAAAGAAATCATCGGTATCAGATGGTAAATCTGGAGGGCTATGCGATGACACTGAAGTCAAGATACTTTGTTGGCTGGCGGCGGGTTCAGGCGTCGGCTTATATTCTTTTAAAAACTTAATGTATTTTTTTTCTTTAGCTGTTCTCGTTAAGCCTGCTATATCGGTATTAGGTACTCCAAAAAAACTCATGAACCGGTTTAATTCCACGTCCGGTATTTGTTTCACCCAGTCAAAGGTGGCTACCTGTGGTGGTTGTGTTTTTGTTTTTTTTGGTGGAGGTGACTCCTGCTGCCGCCATTTTACGCAATTATTTACATTCCTATGAATTCCGCAATAGGTGTTCATTATTTTTGCTTCGTTTTTACAACGAATACCTTTAGATTTATTTGTACAAATACATTGAGGCATTATATATTATATTAATATTATTTAAAATTTAAAACGCTGACTTTTTTTTCTCGATAAATTACATTTTTTACATAAAATCCTCAATATAGCATTTGTTCTATGAAATTCAATCCAACTTTTTTCAAATTCATTATCTATGTTATTGAATATTTTTGAATGACTGTCATTTGCTTCAAAAATATTAGGTAGAGGTCCTTTCCAAATACTTAAGAATTCTGTTTTTAAATCTATAAATTGAGGTTCATAGTGATCTATATGAATATTTTTAGTATTACAACATAGAACACACTCCATAATACTATTATTTTTAAACTCTTCAATTTGAGGATAAATAGAATTTCTCATAGCAATAGTCAAATTATCTTTAGGTTTTCCAGTAATACAATTATTTAATACTGAAACATCATCTTCATCTCCATTATTTTTAACTATTATAGTTTCCAATTGTGTTTTATATACGGGATTATATCTAATTTTTATATCTGTTAATCCATTAAATTTTTCTGGATAATCACTATGTCTTTTGAATAAGTACATAAATCCATCCCATTCTTCTGGATAAAATTGTTTAATGGAAGAACATACCCCAATTTTATCTATTTTTTCCCGAACACATTGTTTTAATTGCTTTTGTATTTTACATTCAGCATACATCATTATGATTATAAATATAAAAAATATAATTTATTCATAATCAATTTTTTTATAAAAGTCGGCGTTTTAAATGTGCAAAGGTGTAAAATTAATTTTAAATCCACAAGGTATTCCATTTATATTTTCTCTTTCAGTTATCTCGTAACCTTTGTTAATTAAAATCGTCTTTACTTTAATAATTATTTCCGGCGTATAATTTTGTAAATCGTTATCCATATTCAAAATTATAAACATATCGGCATTTGTAACATCTAGCATTTTTGCCCGAATTAAACTTAAGACTATGAATTCTTTCTTTGGTTAAAAATCTTAAATTTAAAGAATAATAACTCTTATATATTATAAAATGGATTATAAGAAACATGACGAAACGACAACTTACAGCATTATCAAGAGGTATAATATAATGATGGATTATGAGGAATTGAAGGACGAGGAACAATTAAAAAACTTTATTGTGTATTGTGAACACATGCTTTATAGTGATAAAGCGGAAGAAGTATTAAAAAATCATAAAACCGAACATTTTTATAGAACACTTTATAAAGTAATAGATAATATTAATGACGTGGAAATGCAACAAGAAGAATATGGATATTAAATAAAGGTTTGACCCAACAGGTAAGTATTTTTTTATTCATCATCTTCAATTAATTCAAAACAACTATCACAATAATAAGCACCATTATGCCATTTCCATTTTGGTTGGGAAGGTTTCTTCATCGTATTGCGGTTGATGCGTGTGATCTATTTTTTTTTATTTCGTTTCATAAATCATTTTATTTATTTTTTCATTAACATAGTTCCAAAAGTACCTACCTTTGTAGTTAACTTTATCTTATCTTTATCTTTATATTTATCTTCGATCGACACTGGTAAAACAAATAAATGTTTTAGCCATTTTTCAACCATTACAATCGTAAAAAATGACACAATTAGAAATATTATCATTTCTTGGTACGGAGCGAACGTTCTTACTAACCCTTGTGGTAACTTGGGCATACCCGGTAAAGCCGGCAAAGGGGGTAATGTTGTTGCCCATATTTTTGGTATTGTATAAATTAATAATACAACTAAAGAGGCTTGGATAAAGTAATACAAATAATTCATTATATAGTATAAATGATTTTTTTTTAATAAAAATGATTTTTTAATAGAAATATAAAATGGGGAAATTAGAAGACTATTTAGTATATTATGATAAATATAAACCTCTATACGGTGATAAATTCGCTCTTTTTTATCAAATTGGGAAATTTCACGAAGTCTATGGTGTGGATAATACTCAAGAAAAGTGTGGCAATGTTACAGAAATTGCCACACTTTTAAATATCAAAGAAACACGAACCGATACAAGTATTCTAGAAAACAACCGGTCAAATCCACAAATGGCTGGGTTTAACAGTGTAAGCTTAGACCGAAATGTCGATCTTTTAGTTGATCAAGGGTATACTGTTTTAGTAGTGAATCAAAAATCAAATACCGTACCCATTGAACGCGAAATTGCGTATATTGCGAGTCCCTCAACGAATCTCCGTGGACCCACCGATCCCTACATTGTAAGTATTTATATGGACCAAGAATGGAACAAAAAACAAGGCATTTTTATTCGATATATTGGTATGGTCGCAATGGATATTACGACCGGAAAAAGTTATACGACCGAAACAAATGGCTTACCAAGCGATTTATCGCGAGCCGATGACGATTTAGCCCGATTTTTACAAACCTACGCTCCAGTTGAAGTTTTATTGAATTATCCGGAATCTATGTTTTCTATAAAAGAGGTAGATAAAATGATACAGGGTTGGGGCTATAAAAAAGCCAATAGCAACAATACCGGTTATAATAGTTTAGAATTAAAACCAGTTGTATTTTGTAATATAGATCAAGTCGCGCCTGGAGCCTTGGAAACCTGTTTAAAAGGCTTTTATCCTGGAGAACGTTGTGGACATTTAACGGCCGTCGAATATGTTAATATGTCATTTCAACCAAAAGCATTACATGCCCTGGTCTATCTCTTACGTTTTTGTCATAATCACAATCATGATTTTTTAAATTGCCTGCCTGCACCGCAATCGCATGAAAATGAACACAGTCTTATTCTGGAAACCAGTTCCTTATTACAATTAGACATTATTGATGGTTTTTACACCCAACGTCATACCGTTTACACCCACCTAGCAAAACGGATTTATACGGCAATGGGTCGCCGATTAATGCGTGAACGGATAACGAATCCAATTACCGATGTAGACATATTAAATAGACGCTATGACGATATTGACGCGATGGATAGAAAATCCAGGATTTTAAAACCTGTTATTTTAGCCTCGCCAGCAAATATACAGGCAGAAGCCTATTATACGGTCGCGGAATATATTGGTCAACATCTTCGAAGTATGCGCGATTTAGATCGCTATCATCGGAAAATGATGTTAGGTAGTTTAACCCCGTCTGAGTTTTATTTTTTAACCGAATGTTACACTGCACATGATCGTTTATGTGAAGGGATAAAAGATATTATTGCGGTCGAATCGGTTCAAAACGATTTAGCGTTAATTAAATCACAATACGCTACCTGTATTGATTTAGAAGCCGCCGGAAAATGTACAGGTTTGGAGACATTAGAAAGCTCTCTTTTTCAGCCGGGTTATCATGCGGAGATTGACGAACTTACCACAATCATAAAAAGCGAAGATAAAAATGTAGCCCAGTTGACGAAAATATTCTGCGAGTATATTGGAACGGATGGCGCTTGTAAATATCATGAACCCTATATGACCGGTGATCATATATGTTATTTTTCAATGTCAAAATCCGCATTTAGTAAATTTAAAAAAAATTTTAACCAGACCTCCTTTAAAACTTTCACCCTGGAATTTTCGGATCTTACGATCGATGATCGAAATAAAAGTAATGTAAAAATTACGATTAAACCGGTAGTTACACTCTACGAAAAAAAACTTACCAATTTAAACCGGCTACGCTGTGTGACCGGGCAGGTTTTTCAAACATTTTTAAAAAGTTTTATTCCTTATGCTAAACACCTAGAAAATATCAGCCGGTCAATCGCAGAATTAGACGTCAGTCAAGGTATGTATCGGATTTCAAAGGAATGGGGCTATGTTCGCCCCATATTAAAAACGACCGATTCAAATGACGCTTCGAATGTTGTCGCGAAAGGCTTGCGCCATCCTGTAATTGAACAGCGTACAGCATATGTCGCGCAAGATATTTCCTTAGGAGGCGATAAGCCAACAGGCATTTTACTTTATGGTGTAAATCAAACCGGAAAGTCATGCACAATGAAATCCCTCGGAATTGCGGTCGTGCTCGCCCAAGCAGGATTTTACGTACCGGCAACTGAATTTCATTTAGTGCCGTATAAAAACATTATGACGCGTATACTTTCGAATGATAATATGGCAAATGGTCTTTCGACATTTGCCGTTGAGATGACCGAATTACGGAGCATTTTAACACGATGTCACGGACGCTCCTTGATTTTAGGGGATGAAGTCTGCCACGGAACGGAATCGGCATCAGCAGTGAGCCTTGTTGCGGCATCGGTTATTTATATGTCGGCCAAACAAAGTAATTTTATTTTTGCGACCCATCTCCATGAATTATCAAAATTAAAGGAAATAACCTGTTTAGAAAATGTGGCACAATTCCATTTAAGTGTAAGTTTTAAAAACGATACGATTATTTATGATCGCTATATGAAGCCCGGTTCAGGCCTTGGACGTTATGGTATCGAAGTGGCTAAATTTCTTAAATTGCCCGCAGACGTACTACATACAGCTTATACACTCCGTAATAAATACTATGTGCTTGAAGAGCTACCTCTCGAAGCCTCAAGGTATAACACCGAATTTATCCTTCATAAATGTGGAGTTTGCGACTCTCCAGCGGTCGAAACACATCATATTAAATTCCAATCAGAAGAAGACATGGACGGCTTTATTGGTAAAAATAAAATGAAGAAAAATAATTTACATAATTTAGTAGGATTATGTAGATTACATCACGATATGGTTCATCTATCTAACAAAGATGAAGAACTAATTATTTTTGGCTATAATGGGAATAATTTGAATTATTCCATACGAAAACGCTTACCTTGCTTAAATGGAAATACCATTTAGTTGCTGTAAGCGAGACCACCCATACCACTCATGATACGAAGGACGTTGTAGTTGACCGCAAACACTTTGAGGGCCAAGCGGGCCTGAGGTGCCGAACCAACATCACCATTGCCGGACTTAGTAGCCGAGTCATAGACTTGCTTGCTAAGGGTCACGTTCAAAGTGGCGTTATCAATACGGGAAAAGTTGCAGGTACCAGAGGGCTGATGATCCTCGGGCTTCAAGGCGAAACTGTATACGCTGATACCGGGACTTTCAGGGATGTTGGTGTGGTGGTCGCGCGTCTGGACCTTGTTAAAGTAAGATCCATAGCGCTGGTAGAAGCGATCGTGACCGTTCAATTGAAGCTTGACATACTCAAACGGACTACGGCTTTCCCAAGGGTTGGCAAAGGTCTGGTTTGAGTTCTGGGTCAACAACTTGTAAGTGCTGGACACGGAAGAAGCATCGGTAGACAATTGGATGGCCGGTCGGTCAGTGAAGTTGCTCCACTGGTTGTAGGCGGTCCACCCTTGAAGAACCCAGACCAACTCCTTAACGGGGTGATTGTAGTTCAACTTGACGTTGGTAGTCTGACCGGTCAAAGACTCAGTTCCAGTGAACTGAAGTTGTTCGATCAAATATTCGTGGGAGACTTGGGCAAATCGGCGACGCTCATCGGTATCCAAGTAGATGTAGTCTACCCAGAGCGAGCAGTTCTGAAGACTGGCGCTACCAAAGCTGCTGGAAGGAGGAGGCTGAGCAATAACGTTCAGGCCAACTTCAGCAGGAGCACCGGAACCAACTTGACCGTCAAACCCAACAACCAAAGAGGACAAGGTGTTAAAGGTCAAGTTAATCTTGACTTCGTGGTATTGAAGAGCAATCAAAGGCAGAGACAAACCAACATTGCGGCAAAACCAGAACTGAAGAGGAATGTACAAGGTGCGAGGGGCATTGCCACCATCAAGCGTGGCATTGGCGGGGAACATGCTGGGGTCGGGGTTAGTCTGGGCCTTGGTGGTCAAGTTCTGGAGACCACTGGATCGACCAACGGGGTCCAAAGGATCCTGACCAATCATCTGCTTGTAACCGACTTGCTGACCAGCGGGGACGGATAACTGAGACCAGATTTCCATCCAGTCACCATACTGACGATCAATCAACTGACCACCAATTTCAACTTCGACCTGTTGGATTAAAACGTGACCAACACTATCGACCCAGCGCCAATAATCATCATCCGTGTTCTTCAAGTTAGGGAGATCGCACTGCAAGTAAATGCCGTTGATTAAATCACCATTACGAGAAATAGTGGCAGTTACACGCTTGCCGAAGTCAGCAACACCGTTAAAGGTCTGTTCGATACTTTCCATAGCAAAGTTAGTGTGACGACGGTACACTACCTTGAAGTAAGTAATCATAGGGTTACCAGTAAGGTAAATATCTTGAGCACCATAGGCTACCAATTGCATAAGTCCTCCAGTCATTGTATATACTCTCTAAAGATATTTTTTTTTGAATTTAAATTAATTAATTTAAGTTTTTAAAGTTCCTTTAATCTTCTTTACTTTTAAAAATAAATTCTTCATAATTTTCATTGGTAGCAATGATGCGTTCAATATCCCGTTCAATCTGAAACCAATTAAGAATATCGTGTAAATTATATTTTTTTCGGTTGAAATCACCACAATGACCACCGAGTTTTATGATTGCCTCTTTTAAAATAGGGTCATCAATAAGGGTTCCATCCGTGGCTTTGATAAGCACGGTTTCAATTGGAGTGAAATCGCAATTATTGTCTAGATCTAGATCTAGATCTAGTCTTATAAATTCCATATCATTCATTACATACGAAAATGCTTGTGTACCATCGGGCAATTTACAAGGTTGATGTGTTATTTCTGATTCTGTTTTTACTTTTTCGGGATAAAAATAATTCAAAAATGGCATAATTATAATATATTTAATGTACATATAGCCATCAAATAACCAGGATAGGAATAATCGAGATAATTCCGGCATTTTTTTTAATTTAACCCTTTTTCAATTTAATATCTTTTTATAAAGTAAATGTGTGATGTTGATAAACAATCTAAAAATAAAAAAATTAAAAAACCATTAAATAAAGATAGTAAAATCTATGCTCGATTGGCATCCGAAATGAAAATGAAAGGACTAATGTTTAAGGATATTGGTATGGCCGCCATTAATGAATTACGGAGTTTGAAAAATAAAGTCATTGATAGAATTAACCGAATAGGATTTGTCCAGACATTAAAACACCATTATCGACGTCGTCCAGATTTAGGTATTCTCGTAATTATCTTGGCTTTGATTCTTTTTGTTATTCTAAGTATGAAATTGAAAAATTTTTTATTTCGAACGGATAAATATTCAAAATACCAACTCAATAAAGCTTCTGGTATGAAAATTAGTGATTTTCGAATAGACGAACTAGCGGTCGCCGAATTAGAAGCCGAAGGCATTAAAGAATACAATAAAACCTTTACGCGCGAACCTTATTCTTTGGAAAATTCTGGAATTTATGACTTACAAAAAGTCGCTGCGACTTTACCAATCGTAATGTTTTTTATTATGTATGTCATGCCGGTTATTACGGTTATTTATATTGGGTGGTTTATATATTATTATTGGCGCTACGTTTTAGACGCGGTTTGGAATTTCTGGAAACGTTGTATTTATGATTTCACATCAGACAAAGTTACCGGAGCGATGGGTTGTAAATGGTATATTCGCATGTTTATGGGATTTGGTTGTCGACGTCCGTCGTTTAGTCAGTATTTTTTCCCATGGAAACGGGCTTATATCGATCGCCCCATTTATTTTGAAAATTTAAAGTATTTAATGGAATATATTAAAGCACGACGAAAATATTACGAAGAACCCTATTTAAATTATATCACTATTCCTTGGGAAAAATTTAAAATAAATTTAAAATATTTAAAAAAGACCTATATTGATCGTACAATTAGTATATTTTTGCGACAATTCCGCGAAACATATCCCGAACAATATGATTTGCCCCGGAATGAATTTTATCATTGGATATTAAATACGAAAAATCACCAAAAACAAAGAGGTAAATTGTACCCGCGTCATAAACGTGCTGCACATGAATTTGACGATTTAAAAGGAAAAGACCATTTCTAGTTCTAGACTAGTTTAGTTTAGTTTAGATTTTACCTTTGAAAAAATGCCCATAGAGTAAAAGTAAACCACCCAGAGTTGAGAGATTAGACATAACCGGATAATAATTTGACCCAAAAGGTGGAAAATGATATAATACTGTTGCTAAAATTGTAAAGACAATTAATCCTATAATGGATAATTTGGTATAAGTGTATAATTCCGGATTAGAATTATACGAATAAAGAGATATAATAAATGGAGCAACAATTTCTAATAAAATAACACCACAAATAATTATTTGTGCGAGAAGTAATGGAAATGTTGTTTTATTCATAAGTCCCTGAACCGTGTTTGTGAAATCATTTATTTTATGAAATCCACTTAGGAAAAAAAGTAACGTAATATAAATCGTTGAAATTAATATCAGGTTCATCTTAATATACTTTATTGAAATATAAAAAAATAATTTAATAGAGTAACCCGCCCGAAATATCGGTTTCTTGTAACAATTTGATATCGGTTTTATAAAAATCCCGAATAGTTTCAACACGATGCATTTCATTAATGTTTGCTACTAAATTAATGGCCAACCCCTTACGGCCGAATCGGCCACTTCTTCCAATACGGTGAAGATATTCGGCCATACTATCCTCATTAACACGTCCCGTATTTCGATCCGTAACATAGGGAATATCAAAATTAATTACTAAGGAAACTTGTTGAACATCAAACCCTCGCGACAATAAATCAGTGGCCACCAGGATGCGAATGGTTCCCTTGCGAAATTCCGTCGTGATATCCAAGCGTTCGCTGGGCGCCATCTTACCATAAATACATCGCGTTTCTAAGCCTTCCTCATAAAGAGACCGTGATAAGTTTCTCGCCGTATCTTGATTATTTACATAAATGATACATTGAGGAACCACACGAATTTCATTCATAATACGAATAAATCGCACTTTATCGGCGAAAGATTCACGTGGTGGACTTTCTAAATTATAATAAAACTGTTCAATGCCATCTAGTGTCAAATCTTCAACAGGAACAAGGATTTCTTTGGGTGCGCGTGGGTCCTGTTTCCAATTTTCGAGCGATTTTCTTTTCGGAATACATAAGTCCCTCGCACATTCCAAATCGGTTTCAGATAAGGTCGCACTGAATATCCCTACTTGAAGATTATCCTTTCGTAAATTCGGATTATCTAAAGCACAAACAATGTTGTTCATTTTTTCTTCGAATTTTTGTGATAATAATTTATCGGCTTCATCAATAATCAAGGTTTTCACGAAGGCCGGATTGATTAGGTTTATTTGTTTTCCATTGACACGGATTTGTCTTTCTATCAAATCACAAATACGTCCAGGCGTACCGACTAAAATCTGCGCCTTGCCTTTTTTTATATTTTCAATGTTTTGATCTACACTTACACATTGACCAACACATAGTTCGACATTTTCTTCACTAAATAGGCGACTACCAATAGAACGTACAACCGCGATAATTTGTTGTGCGAGTTCGTGCGTGTGTGCCAAAAAAATTAATTGAACATTTTTAATCGCAGGGTCGTAACGCGATAGCGCACCAATCACAAAAGAACCCGTTTTTCCAGTACCGGACTGCCCTTGACCAATAACATTATAATGATCCGCCAAACACATAATGGCTCGCTGTTGAATCGTGCTAGGTTTTTCAAAACCATAACCTAGTACTCCTTGTAATAATTTAATCGCTAATTCGCTCCCATCTTCAAATAAGGGCATCGAATCAAAATCTACATACGCTTTAATAGCGTCCCCTCCTTCGCACGTTTCGATATCTTGTGGTGTTTCCATTTTTATTTCTTATTAAATATAAATCAGTTTAAAACTATTAAAATGGATAAATTAAAAAACAGAATTTATGGTTTACTCATCGGTGGTGCTATAGGTGATGCTCTGGGTTCTATTGTGGAAATAATGCCCGGAATATCACTCGACGACGATTTTTTAAATTTAAATATAGGTCGTTCCCTAGGGATTTCGCCAGGCTATTGGCAAGAATCTACCGCAACGATGTTGGCGTTGGGTGACGCATTATTATCAGAAACGGTTAAAGAAACATTTCGACAAAATCTCCAACAGCCACAACAGTGGACAACCGATAATGTTTTTAGTAATCTAGATCCGGGAACAATCTCTTTTATAACCTCTGGACACTCGCATTATACAGGTACTGATGCTGGATCTTTAGTGCGCATCGGTATAATCGCACTTGTATTTTTCAAACGCTATAAGGATTTATTGGCAAATAGTTATACTTGTTGTCGATTTACACATCAATCACCAGTCTGTGCGGATGCATGTAAACTTTACGCGGCTATCTTAGACGGAATATTACACGGACATTCAAAGGTAGACGTACTCTCCTTTGAAATGTACACAAATTTAATATTATTACCAGAAGTAAAAAAGGTTTTAGATTTAAACAATATTACCGATAATAATGATAATGATAATGTCGTTTTTTTACTAAAATTGGTCTTATATTGTTTTAAAAAAACAAATAATTATCATCAAGGACTAGAATTAATAGTAAAATATAGCCATATTAAATTGTCTTATGCGGCAACTTTATATGGACAAATTGCTGGCGCTTATTATGGTTTAACAGATATAAAAAAAGACTGGATTGTCGAATTGAAACGCCCTGAAGTCATCATGGATTTCGCGGAAAAAATTCTAAAGGATATTAATATATGAGGCCTTTTTATATTCTTTCTATTAATGGCGGTGGTGTTCGTGGTTTAATTGTAATGGCTTTTTTACGTAAAATGGAAGCATTTCTTAAAGAAAAAAATCCCGATTTTGAAATTTATGATTTTTTTGATATGTATGCCGGAACATCTATTGGCGCATTAATTGTGGCAGAATTTTTAGTTCATAGAAAAAAACCTGATAATATTATAGGTTTTTTCAATGAAAATATAGATCGCATAATGTTAAAAGATGTATGGGATAAAATATTTGGAAAATTCCAAACGCAACCAATGTACAGTGGTGAAGTTAAAGCCCAAACCTTAAAGGAATCCTTTGGTGAACATAAATTTGCCGATTTTGCTCCCAAACCTGTGGTAGTCACAGCTTATGATATTGGACGACGCACGGTACGTATTTTTAATTCTTTAAAAGTCAATAAGGACCTTTTGACACGTGAAGTTGTTGATGCCTCTTCGGCGGCCCCTTGCTATTATCCGTGCGTTTATGTGAAAAATTGTAACGATAAAACGGATGATATTGATAATAGTTGGTTCTTAGATGGGGGAATATATGCGAATAACCCAACAATGTGCGCGTTAATGGAAATTAAAGATTCACTCCCAGCGAACAGACCGATTATTGTCTTGAATATTGGTACAGGCTATAAATTGCCAGGTGTGAATGGGTGGAAAGCTCAGAATTATGGCGCTTATCAATGGGCGATGGAAGGTATTTTAACGGTACCTGACAGTAGTCTTATTGTCAATCAATATACAAAGTTATACATAGGCGAAGAAAATTATATTAATATCGATGGTAATTTACCGGAAAATGTAAGTGATTCCGCTGATGATAATTCCCCGGAGAATGTGAATTATTTAAATTCAATTGGCGAACATTGGTGGGAATTAAATAAAGGAAAATTTGAAAATTTTTTTCGATAATATAATATAGATAATGAAATTAATGACGTTTGTTGAACCTATAAATGTTTTACTTAATAATGAAGCCTTAAAAACATTTATGATTGTATTTACAGGTATACTGGCAGGCTATACATTACAACCGGTACCTAAATGGATGAATAATATATTTGATAATTCAAATGTATTTAAATTATTTGTACTCATTACTATTGGTTTAACCGTTTTACATCCTTTAGATGTAGAAGAAGTTGTATTGACACTTGTAATGTCGGGAATATTGCTTTATTTATTTTCGCTATCTCGAAAATACGATGAGGAAAAATCTAAATAAAAACATTATCTTTAATCGTTTCCAAAAACATTCTATAAGATTCAATATTTGTTGTTTTATAAAGATGCTCAACAGATTCTTGAAATGTCATGTCTATGACCCGATCTTCAATACTACTTTTAACCGTTAAATCGAGAAATTCATATTCCAACAAATATTGAATTATGTGTAATCGCTCTTTTAATTCGTTCTCATCAGAGATATCTTTAAAACCATACGGATCAATTAAACTAGTTAATGGCGTACCGAAATGAACCCCATACGCATTCACCATATCTCGATTGATAAATTCTTTTAACCATTCCTGTTCCATACTTTCTCTGTAGGTTATGAATGTATCTATATTTTCACATGCGTCAAAAAATTGATCAATTTTTTGACCTTCTTCATCATCGACATCGATTTCTTCATCGTCATATTCGTCTTCACCATCGATTTCTTCATCATCGACATCGATTTCTTCATCGTCATATTCGTCTTCACCATCGATTTCTTCATCGTCTTCATCGATTTCTTCATCATCATCGATTTCTTCGGCTTCACCATCGATTTCTTCATCATCATCGATTTCTTCGGCTTCACCATCGATTTCTTCATCATCATCGATT
>Ga0075480_10001411_pt1 | contig 15261 bp, 8 predicted proteins | sample DEB08_DNA_7_FD_81590 | JGI IMG/M metagenome (GOLD analysis project Ga0075480, IMG submission 81590) | Aqueous microbial communities from the Delaware River and Bay under freshwater to marine salinity gradient to study organic matter... | ecosystem: Environmental > Aquatic > Marine > Coastal ... | reverse complement strand
CTTTTTCAAAAGTTTAGTGACGGAAAACCGAAGTTCTTTTTAGATGAGATAAGTAAAATGGCTTCGGCTGGCCCGAAAAGAAAATTTGTAATGACCGAAAGTAATATGTCTGAAGACTCACATATTATTGATAAACAGTATGTGAATGGTGATAAAGTTTGTAAAATATTGGTCTTTAGTCAAGATTCTGGTTTCAATGCACATGACGCAGTTCAACAAGGCTACGTTTGTAGGGAATATTCTGATATAGATTACACAAATAAAATATGTACCTTTACAAAAGATAAGTCACAGCCTGTTACTATGGGATCACCTCAGTTTCCACAAGTTATTGAGGCGACTTTGCCTATGGCTTCACCGAGAGAAACAAGAACAATATATGAGCCTAGATGCGGGGATGAGTCATACTTTAAAAGGCCGAATCTGGAAGAAGCATATTTAAATCCTAAAACATCTGCTGCAGGGTTTTTAAACAAAAGAATTACAATGAGTTCTTATGGATGTACTGATATAAATCCCGGAGACGTTATCGAAATCGATTATCCTATTAATGATAAGGATGATAGACCTTTAGATCCTGAAGTTACGGGTGATTATTTAGTTTTGGCTGCTAGGCATAGTATAACTACAAACGGAGAAGTATATTCACAATTTGAATTAGGATTGGATGGACAAAGAGCATGACAGATACTAATTTAAATGGCTATGAAAGTGATTTCTATGGAAATAAATTTACATGGTTTTATGCTTATGTAGACGAAGTTTATGAGGCCGAAGTTAATAGAAAGGCTGACACACTTTTAAGAGTTGCTATTCGTATTGTAGGCTTACATGATGAAGCTGCTCCGATATCGGATCTTCCACTTGCTGTTGTCCTTATGCCAAATACAAATGCAGATGTTTATGATATTGGCGATACGATTGGCCTTGAAGTCGGATCTTTTGTTGTAGGATTTTGGATGGACCGACACAGACAACATCCGTGTATCATCGGAACTCTTCCCGGCATTACGCCTGAGTCTGTTATAGGATCGTCAGATGTCGGAAGTGCTGTATCGTTCAATCAAAGCACAACAGGTCCGGGTGACTCTACTGACGTTGAGGAGTTTGAGGCTGAAGCACTTATAGGAGGACAGCAGGTATGATTGCTCCTTCGTTTAATTTTGATCTTGGTGTTAAGAACTACAAGAAAAACAGGATTATTGTCGATAAGATTCATCTTAAAAATGAAATCTTATATAATATTGAAAAGACAAAAAAGACATCTGTTAATTTTAGTGCGTTTTCATACTTGAATGATTCGAACCTAAATTTTTTAGATGCAATTAGAGATCTTAAGGCGTCTTCTTTAGATAATAGCTTTAATTTTTTCATCAACAAAAATGGAAATCTTTTCACAGACGTTGAAATGAGTTCTGATTCTTACTTTCATCCTGAAGGATCTGAAAAATTAAATGTATTTGTTTGCCTTTATGGTAGTAAGAAAAATTTAAATAACGAAAAGAAAGCGTCATCAATTTATAGGTTTAATCAATTGAAAACCTTTTCTGGTATGATTAAGACTTTTTATAAAAATGCTTATGATGTCAATTTTGAACCTTTAGAAATTGACAATAGTTATGAGAAAATAACCAATTTAGGATTTGATATTGTGAAATATTCAAACGAAAGACTGAACAATGACTAAGTTAGGACCACAGCCAGCACCAAAGGGACCGGGTAAAGATGGACCCAAAGAAATAAACCATGACGGCGATCACGTTGCTCTGGACCCTATACCTCCACGTATTTCCGATCAACCTGAAACCGAGTATCTTTACAATAAAGTTACGAAATATCTTAATGGAAGTAAGATAGAATTCAATACTACAGAAGGTCATGAGTACATTAACATTCAGCATGGTAACGATGTTATTAGAATGACTTTTTTCGAAGATGGTAACATTGAAATTATTCAAGAAGATGGTGATCGGTTAGACGAAGTTTCTAAAGACTTTGAAACTATAGTCGGTGAGACCCATAGCATTGAGGCAAATGCTAGAACTTCTAAGCAGAAATCTTACAAGAATGAAAGTAGTGGTAGGTCATCACTTTCTGCTGGTATAGCTATAGTTTTAGAATCTAAAAAAATTATACTTAGAGGAAATGTCGAGATAACTGGAGACCTGATTGTTCGTGGAAATATAAAAGGTGACGGTAATGTTGATGTTCGTGGAGAGATTACTGCTGATGAAATTCCCGGAAGAGAGAATCCCAATTTTGTCGATTATGGTAATGAATTTGACACACCAGACGATTTTGACACCTCTCCACTTAGACTCGAAAGAGGTAATACATCATGAGAATCAATGTTACAAATAAAAGCTTTGGTATTATACGAGAATTTGATTCGTATGAATTGGATTTGATTAGAAGAAACAACTTCATTAAAACGCCCAAGCATTTGATCATAAAAAAGTATCCAGAAAAAACTGTTGATCCTTTCGAGGATGAAAGAATTAGATTATCGGATAATTTTTATGATAGTGATTTTATAGATAGAAAACTTCAAGAAGTTAATACTATTGAGACACGTTACGATGATGATACGAATAATTTTTTAGAATTTGTTCCTCATATCTTTAGTATAAAATCTATCTATGACAATTTGCAGAGATTGTGTTTGGAAGTTATGGAACCTGTTTTTGAAATATCTGGAAAGAAGCCGTTTATCGAAAAGGGGCTTTTATTTAAGGACACTTTAGCTAACGTTGATGTGGATTCTTTCTTCGGTGATCAATTACAAGGAAACGCAGTAGTTTTTAATTTCAAAAACGATAAAAATGACTTAATCTTCGATAGAGTTTTAAATTATATCAATGAGTTTTCTTTGTTTGACAGATTATATGTTGATAGAACATTTAAAAAGTACCAAAGACCAACAATCATGGTTTCTGTTAATGATAAAAGACGGGGTGTCGTAGACGCCGTAAGGAGGAACTAATGCAGAGTCCTGTTGTTAAAGAAATATATTTTTCAGATTTGGACACACAATTCACTCAAAATCCGATCAATGATGACGTTGTTTCGATCAAAAACTTTGAATCTATCAAAAGATCTGTACGTAATATTATTAATACCAATAAGGGAGAAAGACCCTTCAACCCTGACTTCGGATCGAATGTTAGAGCACTTCTTTTTGAGCCTGACAGTGATCTTTTAAGAATTGCACTTGAAGATGAAATTGAAGCACAACTCTTAAATTTTGAACCAAGAATTGACATTTTAAACATCAGTGTTTCAAACACTTCTGAGCAAATAGACAGCTATGAGCTAAATGTTATTATTGAGTTCACTCCCATAAATAGTCAACAAGCAGTTACGTTAAACGTAGTATTAGAAAGAGCAAGATAATGTCTGACAAGTATCTATCAACATCAGAATTAGACTTTGATTCTCTGAAAGATGATTTTAGAAAATTTTTACTGAGCCAAAATCAATATAAAGATTATAATTTTGATGGTTCAAATATGTCAATCATTCTTGATCTATTGACTTATAATACTCATATAAATGCATATTACTTAAATCAGATTGGCACAGAGTCTTTTCTTGATACTGCCAAGCTAAAGGAATCGGTTGTTTCTCATGCCAAAGAGCTTAATTTTCTGCCGAGATCCAGAAACTCTTCAAGAGCAACAATTAACATTTCGACAACTGGACCAGTAAACGATGGTACAAAAATTATCAATAAGTTTACTACTTTTACAACGACTTTGGGTTCTAATACACTAACATTTTCAACTGATAGAGATGTTACTGCAGTAAACGACGGTACAGGAAACTTTATTGCAAATAATGTAAATATTTTTGAAGGAACTGTTGTCACAGAATTTTTCGACGTAACCTCTTCGAATACAAAGATTGTTATTTCATCTGCTAATGTAGACATTGATAGTTTAGACGTTGTTGTTCAAAATAGCCCTTCTGATCTAGCAAACACCCAATTCAGGAAAGCTGAAAACCTGTTCAACTTAACACCAACTTCGTCAGTATTTTTTGTTCAGGGATATGGTAAAGACAAATATGAGATTGAATTTGGTAACGATATTACTGGAAAAAGACTTACACCCGGAAATATTATTCGTTTAAGATATAGAGAGACGTTAGGTGAAGAAGGAAATAATGCAAGAAATTTCACGTCTACCGATGCAACTATTACTCCAATCACAATTGCAAGGTCTTCTTTAGGCGCTGAAAGAGAGTCCATAGATTCTATTAGATTTAATGCACCGAGAGTTTTTTCGACACAGGATAGAGCTATAACAGCAGAAGACTATAAATCTCTAGTTAAAAACAAGTTTCCAACTATCGAAACATTGAATGTCATAGGCGGTGAAAAGCTATCACCACCTAGATATGGTAAAGTTGTCGTCATTCCAAAGCCATTTAATTCTACAGTTGCTAGTCAGTCCCTCAAAGACTCTATTGTTGACTTTCTTAGAGACAAAACTTCAATCAGTACTGAAGTAATTACAGCAGATCCAAAATTTATTGTTTTGGATATTAGAAGTTCTGTGAGATTTAACTCTACTCAAACTACCAGAAGTGAAGAAGATCTTAGATCTTCTATAATCAATAGTATTGTAAATTTTGGGACCGAAAACTTATCTGAATTCGACAAAGATTTCAGATATAGTAAATTACTTACTACTATTGACTCCACAGATACTAGCATTTTATCTAACAATACAAATGTTAGAATGGTTAAAGAAATATCTCCTTTTGTCGGGTCAACTTCAAACTATGTCCTTAACTATGATAATAGTATAGAGAGGGGTTCTTTTGAATCTTCTTTGTTTAACTTAAACATTAATGGTGTAAATTTTGAAGCATCCGTAAAAGATGTAAATGGAAGTGTTAGATTAATTTCCTCAACGAGAGGATCTGAAGAAGTATTAGATTTTAATTTAGGCAATATAGATTACGATACTGGCGTTGTTACTTTAAACGACTTCTCTATAAGCGGGTATTTTTCAAGAGGAAGAACTGCTTTTGGTGATAGAATACAATTTTATGCCAAGAGCGTTGACCCTGATATTATTGTAGATCAAGATCAGATTATTCTGATTCAGTCTTTAAATATTTCTGTAACTACAAATGGGCAGATAACAGATGACTGATCGTTTCACAAAGAGTGAGAAATCAACAAATCATTTCGTTAAGTCACAGTTTCCTGATTTCTTTCTTGACGAAGGTGAGGGAATTGTAAATTTTATAGATTCCTATTACAGGCACTTCTCTGCTAACACGGGAAACAAAATTCGTGACATTCAATTTCAGGGTGATATTGACACAACATCTAACACAAACTTAATTAAATTCAATAATAAGTATACATTTGGTTCTGGTAGATTTATCAAGGAACTTCCAGCAGTAATAACTGGTGATCTTAGATTTATAATTAAGCACATTAAAGATTTGTATCGTTCCAAAGGGACTGAAAGAGGTATTAAGCTTTTCTTTAGATTAGCATTCAACGATTCACCAGAGATATTTGTACCCGGTAGAAGTCTTTTTCGACCCTCGGACTCAAGATTCAATAGGCCCGACATCATAGAGATTTTTTTAGGTGAAGGTAATAGTTTCGAAACTTTGAAAAATTTTCAAGGTAAAGAAATATTTGGCTCTTTGTCAGGTGCTTCAGCAATAGCAAAAACGGTATTCAAGAAAAAAATTAATGGAAAATCTTTTTTCTATATAGAATTAGACAACGTACAAGGTGTTTTTGTAACAGGCGATAAAGTAGTCTTTAGAGGTGCCAACACAATAGAAAAAACTGTATCACCAAAGGTAATTGGACCCATTAATAATATTATTGTTGAAAGTGGATCCGAAAACATTCCTTTAGGTACAACTTTTGAAGCTTTGCCAAATAAAACAGGAGTAAGCCTCAAAGCATCTGTAACATCTATTGATAAAATATTAGGAAATTTTAAACTTAGAGGAGTTACTGGGTACGGATATTCTACAAAATCAAATGTCATTGTTACAAGAGGACCAGAAGAATCCAACCAAATTGATAGAGGTAAATTTTCAGTTGTAATTAACGGTAGCTATTCGACACATGTTGTCAACGGAGACTTTTTAAAAGTTTTTGATTCTTTGACTATTGGAACCGCAAATGTAAATGGTTTTCAGTTTGATAGTTCAAATTCTTTAAATTTTTATAACGTTTCTCCTATTAATAATATATTGACGAACGATAATAGAACTTATGGAGATATAATAAGAATTGATGTTAATCAAGAGCCTAGAGGATACAACGGTGTTGCCAAACCATTTATAGCAATTAAAGACTTAGTTTTCAGTGCCAACCAAGTTGGAAACTGTTCTTTAAGTAATACATTGCTGGTTTCTACACATGAAAATTTCAGCAATAGCTTGATCAATATAGCAAATACATTTGCTGGTAACGTAACTTTGACGTTTGCAAATAATAAAGTTGTCGGAACAGGAACAAACTTCACACAAGACTTTAGGGAAAATGATGTCCTAAAGGTAATGACAAATCAAGGACTACCAACCTTTCATAATATTGATAGTGTTACAAACAATACCTTTATGACATTAGGACAAGAATCTTCTTATAATTTTACAAATAATGATTATTCGAAAGGTTTTGTGAATTTTATTAAGTTGATCGATGGAGACGGAAATGAAACTGTTAGAGCAGTCAATAATTTTGTAAATAGCACTGCAGTTTATTTGGATGATGTAGTTTTGCGTGGTGAATTGGACTTAGACAATCCTTCTTACACTATAAAAATAGGATACAATACTTCTAATGTTAACTTTAGTCCTATAAACGATCCTCTAAAGTCTAAAGTCAAAAGTGGTGTAGTATTTACAACCGTTGATACTGGAGTTGATGCTGATTTTGATTACAATATTACTACTGTCGAAGGTTCCGTAGAAACGATGAATATAATTAACGCTGGTTTTGGGTACAATCCCGGCGAAACCATCAGAATGAGATCTTCAAATATGGCACCTAAAGTTGATATTGTTGATAATGATGGTAGAGGTATAGGAGCAGAAGCTTTTGTGATTCTAAATGATGGTAAGGTTCAAGATGTTGTTGTAACTAGAGGAGGTTCTGGTTATTCATCGCCATCTGCTTCAGTCGTTGGCGGAACAGGCTCTGGTGCTAAATTGACAGTCACCAATACATCAGGCGTTATTACTAGTATAAACGTTGCTAATAATGGGTCGGATTATTTTGACACTAGAGACATAAATATTAAAATTGAAAAAGGTGGACAGTCTATATTAGAAGGAAGGCACCTGACTATCAATTCAGAACTGAATAGAAAAATTAAAATTCAAGATAGTAACTTTTGGCAAGAGTATTCTTATGAGATCGAATCAACTATTGATAATGAAAAATATGAAAATATTGTTGATGGTTTAATCCACATGTCGGGCAGAAAATTCTTCACAAAAAATGTCATTAAAGATGACGCTGCAAGTTCGATAAAAATTTTAGAGGAGAGCGTCACGGCTAGTGGCGTTTAGAGAAATGGGAACAACTACAAGATCTTTATCACATAATTTAGGAATGATCACTGAACTTTCTACGTATACACAAAATGTTTACCTTTTTGTTTCTAAGACACACGATAATAACAATGAAAACATTAAAGAGATAGCAAATACTGAAAACTATTATACGTCAATTCACAACCCTATTCGTGAAATGGTTTTTGGTAAAAAGATTCTTCCCACTGATGTTTCTCCGGTGGTGGAGAGATATAATTGGGCTTCTAACACTGTCTACCAAGCATTTTACAACAAATCTAATACTCTTTTTACAGTAAACGAGAGTGATATTGAGAAATCTTTTTTTGTTTATACCTCTTCTGGGAATGTTTACAAATGTATTGATAATAATTCTTCTTCAGAATCGACCGTAGAGCCTTCTCATGTAGACCTCACACCAAGAGAAGAGTCTGATGGATACTTGTGGAAATATATGTATTCTGTTCCGTCCGGATCCAAATTTGTCACAGAGGAATATATTCCTGTCGTTTCGAACACTGAAATTGGAGTTAACACGAAACAGAGTATTGATAGAGTCTTTTTGAAATCAGGTGGTAACAATTACGTAGAATATACTAATGGTAGTGTACAATCTACGATCTCTTCATCACAATTTATTATTGAAAACAAAAATTTGTCGTTTTCAAATGGCTTAGTTTTTACTCCGGAAAATAACTTTTTCAACAACACCTCTATTCTTTTGTTTGAACCGGGTGCAAAGGCCAACGGTAGTTTGTTCACTATCAACACTTATGACTCTTCTTCACATGAAATAGTAATTGATGGTACTCATTCTTTCTCCGGCTCAACAAAATATGAAATTACTCCACGAATAAGAATTGTCGGTGATGGAGCTAATGCCACAGCTTTAGCTGTCGTAAATGATACAACAAAATCTATCACTCAAATTGATGTCAAAAGTTCTGGTGATTCGTATTCTTTTGCCAATGTTATTATTGATTCCAACACTGGTGCTGGTGCAACTGCTGAAGCTGTCATCGCTCCTCGTAAAGGTCACGGCCATGATCCCCATGAAGAACTTGGTTCTGACAAGATCATGTATGCCATTACTATTGAAGGGAACGAATCTAACACCATAACAGCAAATCTTCAAAATGGTTTTAGAACTGTTGGTATCCTTTCAAATCCTTCACCAGCAAACGTAGCATTTACCGGAACAGTTTCTACTACTTCTGGACAAAATATTATAACTGGAACTGGTACAGAATTTGAAACCATTTTTACAAACCCTACGTTGGGGCCAGTTGCTGGTGCCACTTTATCAGCGGTAAATACTGCTATTCTGTCAAACACTTCCGCCTCAAACACGGCACAAGCATCTAACATTGTGGAACTTTTTAACGAGTTTAATAAGCAAATTACCAACCAGCAAGCTTTAAATGAAACAATTATTGTTGAAGGACGTGATTTTGATGAATCATATGATATTCTTAATGTCTCATCAAATACTATAATTTATGCTAGAAATCCTTTTGCAGGTACACATATAAATGTTCCATTTAGAAAGGCATATAAAGGAAACACCTTTAACAACATAATTAGACTTACTGTAGACCAGTCGGATTTGTTTAGTAACGGAGAGGTTGTCACCTCTCTCGATAAGCAATATTTTGGGACTGTTGTAACACAATCTGCTAATACTTTAGCCATTGTTGGAACTAAATTTCCTTCAAATATAACCATTCAAGGAAACGTCTCTGAGAACTCAGCAAATGTTCTCGTTTCTGATGTTTCTAATACTTACGTGGACGGTTTGTATGGTCATTTATTGTATATAAATAACATATTGAAGGTGTCCAAAACAGACACAAGCAACGTAGAATTCAAAATTGTAGTTAAGGTTTAAGATGTCTGATATCAATACAAATTTCAACAATGCTCCTTATTTTGATGACTATCTTGAAAATAAGAAGTTTTATCGGATTCTATTTAAGCCGGGGACTTCGGTTCAAGCGAGAGAACTCTCCCAGCTTCAAACAATTCTTCAGAAGCAAATCAGTAGATTTGGATCTCATGTATTTAAGAATGGATCCATTGTCGATGGCGTAAATCCTACAATTATCAATCAAGCACATGTTGTGAGAGTTAGAAACTCTTATACAAATAATAATGTAGTTGATCTCGACGGCATTTTAAATTCTTCCAATAATCTTTTTCTTGTTTCTCTTTCTAGTGATGTTGAAGCTAAAATCCTTAGTCAGAGAGAAGGTTCAGAATCAGATTCACCAAATACTAAAAGACTATACGTAACATATACGAACGTAGACGATACTAACACAAAGACTGCTGTTGGAAACGTATCGATCATAGAAAATTCCAACACTGTTACGGGAACTGGTACATCTTTCAATAGTTACGCTGTTGGTGATTATTTTACTATCTTCGAAACACCAAGCAAAAGAAGAGTATCATTTCAGGCTAAGATCGATAATATAGCTAACAACACTTCTCTGACTTTAAATAGAAGACTTTCCTTTGCCAATAGTAATGTAACGTCAAATAACTTCACAATTCATAGAAATCTTACTGAATTTGGAATTCTTGGAACTGAAGATTCTCCAGAAATTCTTAATGTTATTGACAGAACAGTGAGAAATTCTCAAGCTAATACAGTAAACACTTCTGTTTCTGCTAACACATTCCTATTAGACTTCTCAGTAGCAAATACTGAAACATTGAATGTCTTTGTTAACGGTGAAGAACAAACACCTAATCGGGACTATACGCCAAACACAACACATGTTGTGATGAGTTATAATCTGAGAAATAATGAAGTAATTAGTTTTGTAGAAGAACTTAATACTGTTAAGTTTTCCGGTCTTCAGTGTTTCAAATCACCGTCTGTTCAAACATCACAAAGAGCTACAGTCGCTTCTAATAAAGAAGGCGTCGTTTACCATAAAGGTCAATTCTTAAATATTGAACCGGGCTTCATTGTTGTATCGGATAGTGTAGAAGGCGCGAACAGTTCATTAGTAGCAATCAATTCTAATGAATCTATCGTAACGTTTAAATCGGACACTTCTCTTCTCGACAATGCTGCTGGATTTTCCAATGAGGTTGCTCCGGGTGCTGATAGATTGAAAATTGATCCGTTTATGGTGGCAGCAAACACTGCAAACGTTGATAATCAAGAAGCAGTAGCTATTTTAATTAATTTCAATGACGAAGGTGAAGTTCTCACTGAGAATAGAGATCCCCAGTATAATATCTTAGGCGATGAGCTTGCTAAAATTAATGCTGATCATGCTGGTAGTTATACTGTAAAAAGATTTACAGTTGATACAAAGGCAGGAACACCAAACAACGAATTGGTTGATGTTATTGTTGAGCCGGGTTTGGGATATGTTAATGGATATAAGATCGAAACTCTCTCACCAATCAAAGAAACTATTGACAGAGGAACAAATACTCTTCAAAGAGAAGACTTTGAATTGGGTATTAATTACGGCAATTACGTAAGAGTGAAGGAATTTAATGGTAACTTTGCTCCTTATGATAGAGTCACCTTTGTTCACAATGGTGCAAATCAAGGCTTTTTCCCAGCGTCTAACACAACATTTTTAACTGCTCTTAGCTCCTTTACTCCCGGATCATCCAACAATGTTGGCAGAGCTTATGTTAAATCTGTAGAGTTAGAATCTGGAACAGCTGGTGCGCCAGATGCAGTTTATAGAATTCACTTGTTTGGTGTTGAACAGTCTGCAAACGATTCTATCCAGAATGCTAGAACCATTGTCACAAATGACACAGTAAAGGGTGGCGCAGATATTATTCTTGATTCTAGCAATAATGCTGTGATTACAAGAATCAATGATCTTCCTATCGACGGATTTGGTGAATCTGGTATTAGAACTTATACAGATAGCACCAATACGTTTGATAATAATTTTGTCATTCGAAAATTCTCTTCTGTAACAGATACGTTAAATGCAAACGGAAACTTGATCATCGATGTTGATGATGAGATTGATTTGACAGGAAACAATGGTATTGGTTCCTACAATACATCCGAAGTAAATAACTTAGTAATTTCTAACGTTGGTAGTGAAATAACTTGTAACTCAACTGGTGTCACAACTTCTTCTGGTAACGTGATTACCTTGTCTGCAGGATTCAGTGCTAATATCCATGTTGGCGATATTGTTCAGATCGATTCTGGCAATAAAGTTATTGTTACTAAGATTAACTCTGCCACGGAAATTCAAACTAATATTGCAAGTACTGATACTACAGGAACATTAAAGAAAGTTATTCCAGTAGGAAAAACTATACCAGTCGATTCTGCAATGGTAACGACCAGTCAACTTGATAATACTCTTATCCTAAACATTCCTGTTCTCAATAACAGCACTTGGTCAGGTTCAACGACAGTAAGATCAACTTACGAGTTTAATGGCAGAGACTATAAGCCATTCTCTAAAGATATTAAAAAGAATCTTTACAGAAGAATAAACACGTCAACCAATACTGCTAACTCGATTGGTCCTTGGGATCTTGGTGTTGTTGATATCCATAAAGTTACAGGTGTTTGGATTTTAACCAATAATAATGACGGAAGTGCTAACGATACCTTTAACGATTCTAGTTTAACAGCTTCTTCTAACAAAATTAATGGTGGTTTTTTTGAAATTGACTCTGGACAAAGAGATCATTTTTACGATTATGCCTCTCTTCATCTAACAAACAAAGGCAGATACAGAAATCTTGTATCCGCTAACAACACTATTGTCGTAAGATTTGATGCATTTACAGTAGACAATAACGATGGTGAAGGATATTTCACAGTTGACTCTTACCCAGCAACTTCTTCTAGAACTGCTAATACAACTACTATTAAATTTGAAGAAATACCTAACTACATCACAAATAGTAGAGAAAAAATTGCTCTGAGAGATGTTGTAGATTACAGACCAAGGCTTAACAACAAAGAAAGTACAAATCTTCTTTCTGGCGTTGCCAATACAGCATCCATTAACGTTACGAATGTCAAGGATAAAGATTCTGCAAAGAGTTCTGGTAATAGTAAAAACTCTTTCCTCATCTTTAAGGATGATTCTGAATTTGTATCCGATTACAAAATTAATGTCGGTAAGAGGGCAGACGTTTACATTGGTGAAACTGGAACATTAACTGTTTCTGTATCTAATAATAACATTTCTCCTGCACCAGAAGTCCCTAAAGCGATGAGAGTAGGAAGTGTTGATATTCCTCCGTTCCCTTCCCTCACCCGAGAGGAGGCTACTGCTGCTGAGAATGTTTATAGTGGTGATAAATTAAGAGACAAAAGAACTGAATTCAATGTAGTTGACTACAAGATTAGGGTTGATCAATTCAATATCAGAAGATACACAATGAAAGATATTGGTACTCTTGATGAAAGAATATCTAATCTTGAATATTACGCATCTTTAAATGCTTTGGAATCCGATACCTTTAATAAGCAGTTTAAGAATGCAAGTGGCATTGAAAGATTCAAAAATGGTATATTTGTTGAACCGTTCAACTCACACCAGTTTGGTGCCACTGACGATGGTGAGTACAAGGTAGCAATTGACAAAGATTTGAAACACTTCAGACCAAAGTTTGAAGAGGTTTTAGTTGACAATTTCACGCCTGAAATTGTGTCTGGCAATGTCGATGTATTTGGACATAGAATTATGTACAACTACACTGATGAAGAATACCTCAAGCAAAGTAAAGCTACTAAAGTAAGACCTGCTGCTCCAGTTTCCATTAGATTTATCGGTGACTTGGACCTTTTTCCAGAATACGATGCTGGAACAGACGTTAATAACGTTGGTCAAATTATCATCAATCCAGATGAAGAACCTCCGGTACAAGATGGTGCAACAACCACCATTTGGGGTGCGTGGAGAACTACTAGAAGATCTACTGGTCGTCGTGGACGTAGGCGTTTTACTACTACAACAACAGAAAGACAAGGCACGCAAACAACATTTAACGTGTCTGAAAGTACCCAAAGTTTAGGTGAAAGAGTAACCAATGTTACTGCTATCCCATTCATCCGGGAATTGGCTATAAGATTTAGAGCTAGTGGTCTAAGACCAAGAGAACAACATTCTGTATTCTTCAATAACGTTAATGTTGATGAGCATGTTCAGCCAGCAAGATTCTCTATAGATCCAATTATATCTCTGCCTGATTGGGTAGCTCCTCAAGTTCCTTTGAGGAATTTGGATGATGGTGTTATTGACGAGAAGTTAGCTTTAGAAGTCATATCCTCTAGTTCAGATGTAGCTTCAGCACACTTTTCACCACAAGGCCCAAAAGGAACACCATTAATTACATCTAGAAACGGTAGCTGTGCTGGTATTTTCTTTGTTCCAAAAGAGACCTTCCTGCAAGGCGATAGAAATTTTGTCGTTGCTGATGTTCAAAACTTAGAAACAGAAGAAGATGCAATCCTTTCGTCAGCATCCAAAATGTTCCACTCCAATAGAATTGGTGTTGAAAAACAAGAGCTTGTAGAAAGACAGTTTGATGTGACGACCACCACTCGAAATGTTGTAAGTAGAAGAACCCAAACTCAAGGTGTTGATCCTATTGCTCAGACATTTTTTGTTAGAGGTGACGATCTGGCTAACGAGGATGGAATCTTTATATCTTCCCTGAACGTATATTTCAGAAGAAAATCTACTAAAAATGGCATTAATGTTTATATTTGTGAAACTGATAATGGATACCCTAACACGTCTAAAATTTACGGAGCGTCTAAAGTCAATTTACCATCCGCAAGAGTGAATGTTTCTTCTGATGCGTCGGTAGCAACAAACTTTAAATTCTCATATCCCGTCTTTTTGAGAAAAGATAGGTCTTATGCCTTTGTAATCAAGCCAGATGCCGACGATCCTGATTATGATGTTTACTTTTCACAGCTTGGTGGTGCTGACATCACTACTGGAACTGCAGTAAATTCCCAACCATACGAAGGCGTTGCTTTCTTAGGCGCTAACCAAGACACTTGGTCTGTATTGCAGGATGAAGATATAAAGTTTACTCTGAACAAAGCAGTTTTCGAAACTGGTGCTGCTGAAGTAAGAATGGTTCCAAGAAACTTTGATAGAGGTGTGTATGAAGACATCACGTTCTTCAATAACAAATCCTTTATTCAGATGGGCGATCTTGTTTATGGAATGACAAATGCCAATAACGATCCAAATCTTACTGTTGGTAATGTAAATACTTCTATCTTTGGATTTGTAAGTGGTATAGACGATATTAATAACGTTGTTACTATAGCTCCTTCTTCAGGAAACTTCACTACTTCAGCAACTAAAGATTTTGACACAACCAGATTAGACGGGTCTACCGAAACAACCACGAAGTATAAAATCGCTTTCTATAGACCTAGAGATCTTCTAGAAGAGACTGATAATCTCAATATTGATAGATTTGTCGGAACTTCTTTCATGTCTCTGAGAGATCATGAATTTAGTACTATCGTTCCACAATTTACTTCTAGAACATATAAAAATTCTTCTATCGATTTTGATTTTACATACAATATTTCCAACACATCTTCCAAGACTTTTGCCGTTCCGAACGAAGAAGAATATGAACACACCGATAACCCATTGGTTCTGAGGTCAAGAACTAATGAAAGACTTAAGTTAGGATCGGCAACCGGGAATTCAT
>Ga0075480_10001407_pt1 | contig 15264 bp, 2 predicted proteins | sample DEB08_DNA_7_FD_81590 | JGI IMG/M metagenome (GOLD analysis project Ga0075480, IMG submission 81590) | Aqueous microbial communities from the Delaware River and Bay under freshwater to marine salinity gradient to study organic matter... | ecosystem: Environmental > Aquatic > Marine > Coastal ... | reverse complement strand
CATTCTCAACTCTAGTTGCAAATGCTTGCTTTAGATATTCAATCTCTTCATATTTTAGACTTACAACATTTCCTGTTTTTTGACAATTTGTATCTAACAATGGATCATTAGATGATAGATCTAGAGTATTAACATCATTTTGTTTTTGATACTGCAACTGTGGAGTTAAAGATACTTGGAAAGCTTCACATGAAAGTTGTTCGATACCAGGATCCACAACCATTGTTGTTAATTCTTCATCGAATAAGTCATCATTTGTGAAATCATCAGCAAAGAACCCAGTTTTGAATCTGTTCAACCCATCAGCATCTGTAATTTGTAAAGATCTGGTATCATTTTCAAGTATTGAAAGAGACACGGTATCTTCAAGATTTTCAATTCTATCTTCAAGAGCACCGATATCTCTCATTGTGAAACGCTTATTATCAACGAGAGTTAGTTCAGTATCTTCAATGTCATAAACATATGGTGGAGACTCCAATGTTGCCAAAGTCATAGAGTCTTCGACAACTGAAGGTACTTGTGGATCGTCAGATGGAGTACCCGTAACAACTTCAATTTCACCCTCTGGAGTTAGAATGATTCTATCCATTCTACCCAAATAATACTCATAACTAAGGAAAGAACTTTCAGAGTCTTTTGGAATCAATGGTGAAGAAGAACCAGTACCTGAGAAATCTCTAGAATCATAATCAAATGGTGATTTTCCAGCTTCAGTTCCGAAAGGAGCAACTCTTGGTCTAAAGTCTAATGTATCTGACGCTCTCGCAAAACTAAATTGATTGAAATTATTTGGTTCAAAAATATCTGGTATATCATTCTTGAATCTATCTGCACCGTAAGATAATACAGTAAAAGCATCACCATCATCACTATCTGGGATAGTATAATGATTGAAAATAACTAACAATTGTTTTGTTGGAACTTTATTTTCAACTCTAACCAATCTTGAATAATCAGAGAAATCTGGTCTTTGACCATCATCAAGAACATATTGCTCAGTTAGATCTACATACCTACCATCAAGGACTGACTGAATAGTTGCTTCAATTCTAGATTCTTGAAATGTGAGAGTTTCGCCCACAGAGAATCTCTCATCATTCAGATATACAACTTCAACTTTAATTGGTGATACTCTTGTAATTATTTGTGCTACAGCAGTATTATTGGGTCCAAGAAGATATTCTCCAACAATTGAGTTGGTGTCCAATCCAAGTCCAGTTTCAAATGTCAATGCATCTAATGTTGGAGCTACTGATGTTTTTGATTCATATACAGCAAGAATTTGAGCAACATCGGGATAATTCAGTGAAATTTCTTCGTCTTCAACTCTAAGTCCATAGAAAGCGTTATGGGTCATTCCATTCACTGTTCCTGTAGTGATTCCAGAACTCCTTAATTTAGACTTGTCTACAGTTAGTTTTGTACTTCTTGTCCACTCTTTTAATTTTGATTGCTATCTTTTCTTTTTAGCTGTTACCAGAACAGTAACATTACTTTCACTTTTGTTTAGACCTGTAAAAGAGACAATAGTTCCATCATTATTAATTGTAACCTGTTCAGATCTCAGGTTTTCGGTAGATCCATCTGAATATGTTATTACATATCTTTCACCATCAAAGGCATCAAAAAATGAACTTGTTACACCAACATTACTAATGTTGATGGACATTTCACCTAAGGTATTTGTTGATTGTGCAAGTATTTGCTCATAAATTGTAAGATTTGATTTAGAAATATCAACGGATGCAATATTTACCTGATCTAATGGTAAAAATAATGATCCCCCATTATCACCTTGATCAAATCTTGTCTCGCCAATTCTAAATCCAGTTTCAATTGTGCCAGATGGTAGAGATCCAGTAACAACACCAGCGACCGTTGGTACGGCCACAATTGTCATTGAATTTCCATCAGCAGCAACTGCACTTACACGGTTGAATACAACTCTATCATATTCTGGATTTTGATATCTAATAATTGAATTAGTTGCAATTCCAGTAAACTTATTACCTGGAGAAGTTACAGTTCCTGCAGCAGAAACTTGAATAGTATCCCTTCTAGTAAATCTAGGAGCGACTCTACCTCTCTGAAGTGTATCTGCAACAAAATCAGCAGTTAAACCAAGAGTTGATGCGTCCTGATATACAGATTTTACTGAATTAATATCATAAACTATTATATCTTTGATAGTTCTTGGAAATTCATTTGTACCATCAATACTGATAGTTTCACCTTCAGCAAAAGTTCCAGAAGTTTGATGAAGTTTTACTTTATCACCACTTGACCAAGCTTCAGCAGCATATCCACTAGCACCACTACTATTTCCTTTGAAATAAGTACCTTTAGAGTATTGATATACCTCATTCAGAGTCAATTCAGTGTAAGTCTGAATATCATATAATCTTAGTTCCCAATTACTATTATTATTGGAATATGAATTTCTTGGAGCAAAAGAATATAATCTAGCTTCACCAACTTTTTCACCAGTACCAGCAGTAGTACTATTTCTTCTTTGATCATAAAGATCAATTACATGAGTGGAATCCTTATCAAGACCGATTACTGGTGTACCATGTACATTTTCTACTAATAGAATTGAACCAAGATCAAATGAAACTAAAGAATCATCAACTTTCTTAGTCGCTCTTGGTTTGGGAATATCAATAACTCTTGATCCAGTTATATCAATGTCATATCCACTTACATATGCCTTACCAGGACCTACTGTAAGGCACATTAAATCGTCTGAGGGTATATTCCCATCTCTAGTGGTTTGAGTACGCTCATAGACGCCATCATTACCCTGTTCATCGTTTAGACACTCATCCATAGTGAGGTCCATAGGGACTACAACGTAATCACCAGATTCCTCATACGTTCTTTTTGCGAGATAATCTCTAATTTTATTATATTGAGTTTTTGGTTCTGCTTGATCGGGTTCACCACCATCAAGTCTTAAAAGTTCTACAAATGATTTGTCATCTGTATCAGTTAATAATTTTTTAGAAAGTTGTAATTCAAACTTGAATCTATCTGCTCCAGGAGCTGAGAAATTATTAAATCCAGCGGCATTGTCAAATAGTTTTGTATTCTCATTTGAATTTACAGTTGTTTCAATAATTTCTAAACCAACTCTATATGTTGGAGTGTTGGTATATTGATCTAGTAAAATAGTTTGTGCAGATACGTTTACAAAGAATCCACGAATAAAATAAACACCATCAGCGATAGAAATTGCCGATCCAATAGAAGCTGCATCTTGTGCAACAACCTGAGCAAAGGGAGCTCCCTGGGAAATAGTTGTATTTCCATAAGTTACATCCTCTTCTCCAAGAAGGAGTTCACTTTCAGAAAATGTTGAGAAAGCACCATCTTCACTAGAGTTTAAATATTTGACATATAATGTCAGTTGATTATCGATTGAGTCTTCTTCAAATAGTACATTTACAACAGATGCAGTTACTCTAGAAGTTTGTCCTAAAATTTCCGTGCCAATAAAACTTTTAGCATATGTTGAAACTGAAACACCAAGATATTCTGGATTAATCTTTATCGCATAATATTCACTATCGTATGTAAGTCCACCAGGAATTACAACAGAACCATCCTTGAAAAAATGATCTCCAAATTGTTCAATTTGATTTTGGAGAATAGACTGTGCATTATTTAACTCTCGGGCCTGAACTGGAAACCCTGGCTTAAACAGAACCTTATAGAAATTATCGTTTTCGTTAAAATCGTCAAAATATGGGGTTGTGTTTAGATTTGTCTTTTGTGCCATTGTTTCAGAATTCCAGTACTACTTTAATGTCTTCTTTTTGACGAGAGTTTCTCGCAATTGTTGGCCTATTATCTAGATATATTATTTCACCTGACCTCTTATTTATCTGAGAGTCTGCGATTCCATCTGTAAAATTAACTCCTAGATTGATAACGTTGTTACCAATGATTGTTGTAATTCCAGTAAATGAGGTGTCAACAGATGCTGAGAATCCACCATCTGTTGTGATAGATTCTGCAGATGATTCAAAATTAGCATATTTTGATTCAGAAGTAACACCAATATAATCGCGTTGTGTCCCAGTGGTCTTATTAAAGTAAAGTGTTCTATCTTGAATATATTTAACTATATTTGTTTCTTCATCAAAAGATGCAACGTATGCAACAGCTGTTGTGGTTCCTACAATTTGCTTAATCGTATTACCAACAACTAAACTGCCAGATGGATTTACAACTTTAATTTGACCTGTTGCACTAAAGTCATTAGAAGAAAAATTAGATGTAGATCCAAGAGATGTTGGATTTTTTACAATACCAACTTGTGCAAATTGAGTATCTGTTGGAAAGTTTTTAGTTGAATCATCAAAACGTGAGTAAACTAAAACTTTTTCTGATCCAAGTTCTTTATATATGTCATATCCATGACCTTTAGATGGTGGAATAATTGGAATTAATTCAGCAAATTCAGTTAAACTACCACTTTGAATAGGACCAAGATCAATAACACCGTAACTATATCCCTTACCACCAGCAGATATTTGAGCATTAGTTATTCTTCCACTAGTATCAGTGGAAACAACAACTTTTCCTCCAACTCCATCACCAAGAACATCTAGTTCAACATCAAGACCTAGACCATAACCAAATCCAGCATTCTTAATTGAAACTGTTTTTAACTGATTGTTATTTATTTCAGAATCACCATTATCACGAATAACTGAAATTTGTGGATCAATGCTAGTTAACCAATTTGGTGGCAAAGTAATATATTCAGTTGAGTCAAATTTAATAATATCTGCTGGGGCAACTGTAAACAGATACTTCCAAACATAACCGTCACCACTATTACCAGCCCTAGTTGGTTCTAGATCTGTGAAATTTGGTTCATCTTGGGATGAATTTCCAGAGGGATTTGAAGGCACTGCTCCATTTTCAATACAAATATAAACTCTGAAATCAGAATTCATTACATAATATCTTGCATCATAAAGTCTGGTTGATCCCGTTGTTGGTGTTAGATTATTTACACTATAGTCATGACGATATTGTTCATATACATTACCTTGTTCCCAATCAACTCTTCTAATAACTCTACGAATATTGGCAGGAGTAATTTTTCTACCAAACAGCATCGTATCATAAGCATGATTGCTGTAATTAAAATTATCAATTGGACTAGGAGGACCAGCAGTGTTGGTATTCCAATCAGATGTTCTACCATACCCAACAAGTAAAGTTGGATTTGGTAGAGATGTAAAGATATAATATGAATTATTAGAATTCTCAACGGAATCAATAAAATTATTGACATTTAAGATTCTAAACTGATCCGTTACAATAGCCGCCATTACTACCTGTTAAAAGGAATTTTTTTTATTTATACGTTGAGTTATAGGAAGATAATTTTACTTAGACTACCAGTGTTTCTAAGTCCCAATCCACGTCTTGATATTGAAGGGAAAGTGGTTAGTCCAACATCAACAGTATTTCCGCTTACGGAAATTGAAATTGGAATAGTTCCTCTAGTAAATCCAGAGAGTTTACCCCAAGAGAATTCACCAATATTTGTACCAGTTGTCGTTGCAATTCCTATAGTGTTTGTGTCAGATTTAATATTGCAAGTAATAATACCTGTATTACCTTCAATGTTAAATGCGTTTACTGTATAGATGTTATCTAGGACAGTTGTTCCGATTCCAACTATAGCCGAATCATCCGCATTAACTGATGTAACTCCAGATCCAGTAACAGTATTCTTAACAAAAATTGGATAACCTTCTAGTAAAGTTGGTAGTAAAGATACAGGACCAGAATCACTCAAATCCACTTGAAGTTTAATTGCAAGAGGATGACTACCAGTTCCAGTTGTTGTACCGATTCCAGTAATAATACCCGCATAACCAAGAATGACATCTGCACCAACAACAGATTCAGTTTCAGAAGCAGGGAATTCTACAATTGCTTTTGGTGGATTAGTAGGATCATAACCTAATCCCTCATTAGTGAGTGTTACTGAAGTTAATATGCCACCTGATGCACTGCCAGTTGCAATTGCAGTAGTTCCAATTCCAATAATTCCATATTTTGGATTGTCAACTTTTGAAGGATTTGCAATAGAAACTTCGACAGGTCCATCAGCATATCCAGAACCAGCACTTGCAATAGTTAATGATGTAATTGTTCCACCAACTGATACTGATGCTGTAACTGCGGCCGCAACGGGATCGTTATATTTAACAATAAGACCATCTGCAACAACTAGACCAGTGTTTCCTTCATCTTGCTCATATCTGAAGAGATCTGAACTCTCAAGGAATATTTCAGATCCACTTAAACCAAGGTCTCCAATGATTTTACTCGTTGGCATGACTTGTGCTTCAAGTGTTTCTCTGATTTTTGGTTGAATTTGTTCAGAGATGATAATATCTTTCTTCTGCCTGGTAAAGGAGATTGGTCTGAAGACGTTTGGCTCAATACCTTGATCTCTATAGACATTTGTTTCAATATCTGTAGAGTCCTTAATAGAGAAGATTGTTCTTTCATTCTGAGTGATAGTGTCGGTTCCATCAAACTTCTTAAGTCCAACTTGATCTCCAGGTTTTACAGTTTCAAATACTGTAACGATGAAGCTATCAGTTCCTCTAGTTCCTCTATAGAAATAGATTGAAATTACATCAAATGGCAATGGTGGTGAGGTAAAGTTGAAGTTGAAACTTGTACCACCTTCAAAGAAGTAATCTTTTTTGGGCACCTGAACAACACCATTGACGAAGATCAGGAGAACAGAATCCAAGTCAATCTCAGCTGATCTTTGATTTGTAGGATCTGTTTGGAAACTTAGGGGGATTCCATTCAAGTTAAGTGGGAATCTAGTTCTAGATCCATCTTGAAGACTTGAGATTGAGTCAATATAATCAATTTGTCCAAAGTTCCATGAAGAGAACGTGTCACTAATAATTTCAATAACTTCCAAATTGAATTGTGAATATTCAGTTATTATTCCTGCTGCAGTAACAAGTCCAACTGGAGTAAAGATATCACCTCTTTTGAAGGAGAATCCAGGACTGGATAATTGATAATTAACAATACCAAAGAGATCTGTTCCGACCCCAGCAGTAGCACCAGATCCAACTACACAATCAACGTTTAAACCTAATCCAGTTTCTGTTGTATTACCAAGACCACTTCTACTAACACCTTCAATTGGAAGATCAGAGTATGATGGTGTTTGAACTTGAATTGTTGGATTAGTATATCCAGATCCCCCACCTGCAATTGCAAATTCTAGAATACCGCCTGTTGAATTTGATGAAGTTCCAACGTTAACAGTAATCTTGGTTGCAGTTGGTGTGGTAAGAACTGTAAGAGCTACTCCAGATGCTGGATCTGTAGAACGTGGATATGGATGTACGGTTTGATGACTGTCTTGAGCACATGTGAATACTATTGAGCCATCTGCAATTTGAATTGAATTTGAACTTGCGGTCAATCCATGTGATCCAGTAAATGTTATTGTAAGGATTCCAGTTACAGGATCATAATCTGAATCACTTACTGTTAGTGTTCCACCAATACTTCTAGTAACGCCATTAGCAGAAGCAGAGACGAATCTATGCTCGTTATTTGGAATTATTGCTGTAACTGTCGCAGCAGCGCCAGAATGACCTTCCTCTTCAACTACAACATCTACTGTATTGAAGTAACCAGAACCGAATGTCAAGTAATTGTATTTTGCAGCCTCAGGATCTACACCACCTTTTCTTCTATTTGGAACAAATGTGTGTGCAAATCCAACTTTAAATACATCAACTATAAATTCGGTAGGTGATACTATAGTATCGATTTCGTATGGTCCAACTGATTTAACACCAAACACAATTCCATGATCATCATAGTTGTGATCAATTGTTGAAACTCCTACATTAGTGATAATTTTATTAGCAGCAGGAAGACCAAAGATTTTAAATTCAAATCCTTGAGTTCCATCTGGGAAAATAGTTGTTGTAACACCACTGTGAGCCGAGGCACATGTTAGTGCAATTCCAGAGAGATTAATTACATCTCCAACAGCAAGACCGCTGTAATTTTTCTTAGTAGTAATAGTTGAGAAACCTGTGGTCTTATCATATTCAAAATTATCAATTGCAAAAGGAATTCCCCTATTATCTGGGAATCTAGTGGTGGTAAATCCAGTATCAACAGTACCACCACCAACGTAAGTATGTGCAAAACCGACAGGATTTACATTAGTGACGAATGTTGTTGGGCCAACAATTGAATTGACCAAATAACTATCAGCGTATGTTACGCGATTTAAATGTCCACTATTATTAGTATATGTGTGAGCAATTGTTGATGGTCCGACATTAACTGTTAGTGTTGTGGATGAAGTAGCAGTAACTTCAAATTCATCAATTACAGTATCTGGGAAGATAGTTGTAGTGACTCCAGAGTGCTCAGAAGCACATGAGAATTCGAGATTTGCCAATCTGACAAAAGATCCAATTCCAATTCCATGAGTTCCCTTTGTAGTGATAGTACCAACACCGATAGACTCGGTGTAATCAAATCCACTAATACCCCACTGAGTACCAATATCACTTGGGAACCTATCAGTAGTAACACCAATTTCTACTGCAGCCTCACTTGTTCCAGTTGGAATATGAGGGATAGTGGAAACGCCAACTTGGGTTTCAAATTGAGTTGTGCTATTTCTCTTGGTTATGACATTAAAGACTCTACCATTTGTTCCATCTGGGAAGAATGTTGTAGTGACACCAGCATGAGGAGCGGCACAAGCAAACTCAAATCTTTCAAGTTTGACTTGCATACCAGGATTCAATCCATGAACAAGATCGGTGGTAATTGTCATGATACCAACAACATTATTATATTCAAATGTAGTAACACCAACTCTCTTATTATAAGATCCTGCAGGGCAGATCATCTGTAAACCATCAAACTGAACTCTCATATCCTTATTCAGGTTATGATTGCCAGATGTTGTTACAGTCATGATTCCAGATACATTATCATAATCAACAGTAGAAACGCCAACTAGACTGTCATAACCACTAGTACATTCAAACTGAATGTTTCTCATATCAACGAAATCATTACTAGTAAATCCATGAGCAGATGCAGTAGTTACTGTTCCAATACCACTTATTCCATCATAGATAAAATCAGTAATCGTTGTATAAGTTCCTACAGTATCAATACCAATAATATTAGTAATACTACCACCAGCACCAACCTCAGCAATGACTTTAGCTCCAACTAGAGGTGCTACTCCAATTCCACCAGAAGATCCAATAGCAATAATTGAACCACCAACTGGTAATTGATTTTTAATAGCATCAAGTTCGCTAATGTACTGTTCACCAGTTATCAGTTTAGTTCCACTGAATAATACTTCTACATCATCTTCGTTAGCTAAGATTGAATATACATTTAGAGGGTTGTTATCAGTTGACTGTCCCTGATGAACACCGTTGATAAAGAGTAATCCACTTCCACTAGAAGTATCTAGACCAACAGGATAATTTCCACCATTAACACTTAGTGCAAATGTTCTACCAATACCAGTGAATTCAGTTGAAATATCATCATAAAGTTCATTCGTAGTGTAATCATTTCTTAGATAAACACGCCCATTAAATTCGGATCTAGTAAATGATAGTCCTCTATCATCGGTAATAAACTCACCACCAGAACCTTTAGGTGTATCAACAAAGTAAATATCACTTTCTACAATATTAAATGCCCCTCTGTGGACAATTGCTGTTTGATTGCTTTCGTGAGCAACTTCTGTTGTTCCAACAAATCCTCTAGCAACATTTACAAGTTGGAAAGTACCAATACCAGTAATTGGGCCAAGTCCTGTTGTACCAAGTCCAACATTCAAAATGTTCATCATCTCATCACCAATTTTTAAAATGTAATCGGGAACAAGAGTTGAGATACCAGATAATGCGATAAATGTTCTACCAACAGCAACTGATTCAATAGTCTCATGTGTCACTAGTGTTCTAGAAATAGGATCTTGAACAACACCGTCAAGAACAATCAATGATTTTTCAAGTTTTTTGGTAGTATCAATTAGGTGATTATTACCTGCACCGATACCTGTTGGTGTAATTCCAAGACCTTTCAGAGCAAAGTCTTTCTTACTAGCAAGTTTAATGTTATTATTATCAATTCTAATTACGAATAGATCCTCTGGTAAAATATTTGTGGTGAATCCAGAGAAGTAAGACTGTCTGCTCGTAGTTGCTGTAGCCACAGCGGACATTGTAATACCAATACCAAGTCTCTCAGAATAGTATGTGCTGCCAACACCAACTGGAACATTATTTGCAACAGTAAGTTGTTGTACACCAATAGCAGTAACAGTTCCAAATCCAGTTTCTGTAACAAGTTCACGAATCGTGTCACCAATAGCAATGACTGTGGTATTTGCAATTCCTGTAATAACTTTAGTTCCATCAGAATCTCCAAGGAAGAATCTGAATGTGTTGCCAATACTTACAATCGTAGCACTAGATGCAACACCAGGTCCAAAGAATTCATCACCAACAGAGATGCCTAAATTGGTGCTTGCTGAAGAAACAACATTTGATCCACTTCTAATATCACCAATCACACCACCACCACCAGCAGTTGTAGATCCAATAGTAATTGATTCTGAATTAATTCCAATAATAGTTGATCCAGGTTCATACTTGATATCCTGGCCATTGTTCATAAAATGATTTTCTAAGAAAATGTTTCCTGTTGTCTGATTGAATACTGAAGTATTTGCAGGATTAAATCTTCTTGCAAAAATTGGATAACCTTCATATTCTAAAGTAAAATTAGTTCTGTCTTCTGGAGTGTATTTTGCCTGTACAACAACTTCAATAGCAGTTCCAAATCCAAATTCAGGAATTTGATTGAGGTTTGTATCTAGATCACTATAAACAATCTCACTAAATTCTTCAATTCTAATTTCATCACCAATATATTTTGTATCAGGTAAGAAAATTAACTCACAGAAATCTCCATTATATTGAGCACTAAATGTTCCAAGACCAATTGCTGTGTTTATACCCAATTGTGGATATTCAAGAACAAAAGTATCCTGTTGAGCAAACTCCTGAGCAAATAAAACTTGGCTTAATGACTCGGTATTTCCACTAGAAACTCTAATAACTGATTTTGCAAAGCGATCAATGATTGATGTGATTCCAACAACTGTAATGCCATAACCAGCATTAGCAGTTTCTTGAATTACATTAGATTCTATTCTTGCTGTTCTCTCTGTACCATTTTCCTGTGTTGAAAGTTTAAAGTGTTCTGATCTCAATCCAACATTGGTGGTTGTGAATCCAACAACATTTGCTTTAATTGTGGCAGTATTTGTGCCATCATTATGGAATTCTAATTTTAGAACATCATTTACTATATTGGCACCAAATGTACCGATAGGTGAGAAACTTAGCAATCTTTCACTACTATCAAATCCATATTGACCAAGATATGCGTTGACCCCATCATGAAGAACAGTTATTTCTGCATATTCTCTTTCAGAAGTTGTATTATCTGTAACTTCAACATATGCAAAGATTGAATTGAATTCGCTACTAGCAAGTCCAATAATTTGATCTGTAGATCCAGCTCCAATTACAGTTGTTAATCCTATTATATTTGTATCACCAATAATGTTGGTTCCAATACCAGTACTTCTTGAATCAAATAATTGACGGAAAGCTTTTATATCATAAGTTTTTGCCTGATTTGATGGAGTAAATCTTAGAGCAATCGTTCCATTCAATTGAATAAATTCTACAGTAAACTCTCCTAGACTTTCTTTTTCATTTTCAAGATCTACTTGTTGTTGGGCATTAGATTTAACATTCGCTTTTTCTAATAAGAATGTATTATTATTACCATCAGAAATAATAATTAAATCATAAATTTGAAATGATGTTTGATCAACAACGTCAGTTACTACAATTGTAAATCTAGAATATCCTGTTCCACTGGGGTAATTTATAATATCTTTAAAATTACCAACTAAGTTTTCTCTATCAATGAATGATCCACTGATATCATCAATACTCAGAACTCTATTAGTTAAACATTCAATAAAGTTGGTGAGTTTTTTAGTTCCAAATTTAATTGAATTTGTAGAAAGTTGACTAAAATTAGTTACACTCTGTTCAACATCAGTATCAACTGCAAAATCAAAGAAATTATTAGTTGTTACGTCTGATTCAGAGAATAAGTCAATAACTATAGATTGTGTGCCATCATCAATAAAATTAGTAGAAGCAACAGCTACTGAAGTTATTTCGGTATCAGCAAAATTCTTTGTACCTGAAATATGTGCCAAACGATTGACTGGACCAATCAAATCCTCAAATTTAACAGGACTCTTAATACTGTATGCTAATTTTTGATAATAATTATTATCTGATATAACTTGAGTATCATCATTTAATACTCCTTTATTTGTCAACCAACCAAAGTTAATTGTAGATCCATATCCAACATTGTAAAATCCATCAAAAGATTTAGATTCTACAACAGTTCCTCTAACTCCAGAAACTGAACCAAGAAGTACATCACCAATATTTACTTCTAGATCACCTCTAGTTTTGAGAGTTGACTTATCAGAAGAATCTACTGTTAGAGTTGTTTTAGTTAGATTACCTGCTTGATTTACCAAGAGTATAGGTTCATTATCAATAAAATTAGTTTCGAGAATTTCTACGGAGAATGTTGGATAAGATTCTTTCTTGACAATAGATCCAAAGTTAACATTAGTAACACCAACTCCAGGAGATCCTGTTCCTATTCCACTTAGATTAATTGTAACTTCAGCAGGGTTGATACCACTATTAAATGCAGTTACCTCAAAGAATCTAAATCCATAATCTTTAGAATTAAATCCGTCACCTTCTCCTGTATATTCCTGAATACCATCAACGAATACTTCATCACCTGCTTGTAATGGGCTTGTTGAGAATCCTAATACTGGAGTTACAACAGTTAGAGTCATAATTCCTGTTTGAACACTATCAATCTTAGTGATACTTAAACCATTATCATTAATTAAACTGTAAACACTGTGGCCAACACCCTGAAGACCACTTCCAGAATTTACAACGACTACTTTATCAATACTTCCAGCGTCTAATTCTGCAATGAGAACTACCTCATCAACTAAAGTATTATTTGATGAATTTACAAGAACTAGATTTGGAGGAGTAATAAAGTTTCTTCCACCATAGACTGGTGAGACATTACCAGTAGTAAAGTAATTTGTAAGTTCATGTATTGCTGGAATGTCAGCTACTGGTTTTAGAGTTTTATCAACAGGAAAGTCAAATCCAGGTTTCTCAACTGCAGTTCTATCTAATAAACCAATATTAGTTGATTTTGGAACAATTTCAGCATTAACTCCTAATTCTGAGGTGATCGTTGATATTCCAGGAAGTTTATCATAATTAGTTCCTTTAGATAAGATATTAAGTTTGGAAATTCCGCCGATAGCAGTAGTTGATTTTGTAGAATATTCTAACTTATCAACATCAGAAGAAGTATAGGAATCTTTTTCAGGTTTTTCTGGAAGATTGACTAAGAATGTTGTAACTACAGTTCCCAATCCAACGACAGTTGTGTTTTTAGAATACTCACTATCAATATATAAAATTCTTGAGAAATTATCTACTGAAATATCAGATTCTACAAGAGTATTATTTGAAGTTTTTTCTAAGTTATAATATAGTTGCTCTGGTAAATATTCGTTAAACTGAATAGTAACGCTGGCAGTTCCCATTCCAACAGTTCCAATTCCAGTTATCTCAAATGCCTCAGAACTTCCAGTTCCTATAAGTTCATTTCTATAATCAGAATCATAGAAAATTTTAAAATTATAACCAGATAAGGAACTATCTGATACATCAAATTTAATATTATTATTTCTGGTTACTTTTATTTGGGGATTTACTTTAGATATTGTATGTGAAGTTCCACCAACTTTGGTAAAGGTAACTAATCTAATGTTTTGTCCCTGAAGATCAATTTTAGTTTCTGCAAATGAGAATAGATCTGGATCATCAGAAAACACAAAGTATTTTCCAGTATCAATACCAGTTGTTTCGTTCGCATCATAAAATACTAAGTCACCAGTAACTAATCCATGACTTGGAATAATAAATTTAGAGCTTGAAAGACCGACTGAAGATGAACTAAATCCAATTGGATCAATAACAGTATTTTGAGTAAACTCATCAAATACAACCCTTATTGCTGTTGATGTTCCAGCACCAACTGTCAGATTTGGTTTTACTGTAAATGAAACTTTATCATTTTTTTGAAGACCATGAGAAGATGCTGTTGATACTCTTGCAGATAACCTTTCTACTTTACCAGTTACCTGCTTATATGCTGATGTGATTTGATATTGATAATCATTTGTATCACAAGAACGGAAATTAATTTCTGCAGTATCTAAAGACGTTTTAATACCAATGATATTTGGACCTTTATTAACAGCATATACTAGTTGTTCATTTCCAGTTAAAGGAAGAGTGAAAGTATAAGCAGCACCAACTGTAGATACTGAAATAGCATTACCACTTGCTGGTTTTACAATCTTAATAGGTTGGTTATCGGTAAATGGATGATCTTCAAGATAGATTGAGTATGTTGGGATACTTCTATCAGTTGTTATACCGCCAATAGCATAATCTGTATCAATTGCTATACCTAGAGTAGTTCCAAATCCAACTGCTTCTATTGGGTTGAAATATACAATATCATTTACTTTAGAATCTAAAGTTGGACCATCAAAACTAAATGTTATTTGGCTGGATTTTACTGTTATAGCAGCTCCAACAGTGTGACCAGATCCAGAGGTTCCTCTTACTGCTCTAAGGATGTTATTAAATCTACCAGCAATATTTAATGGTTTGTAAACATTAAGAACTGTAAGAGTCTCATCATTAATTTCAATTTCGGAGTTTGGTCTTAAAAACTCTGGAATATTTGAGATTGGGAGATCTGTAGTCATGCCACCAACAGCTTCTGCTGCTACGTTGTCAGTTAAACTGAAGTCGTCAAATGGAACTCCAATAGTCACATCACCAGACAAATTAGCAACATAAGTTGAAAGACCAGAAATTTTGATAATATTTTCAGGTTCTAAATCATGATATGTTGAAATAAATCCAGTTACCTGATTTCCATTAATAGTTTCAAATATAAATTTAT
>Ga0075480_10001401_pt1 | contig 15276 bp, 13 predicted proteins | sample DEB08_DNA_7_FD_81590 | JGI IMG/M metagenome (GOLD analysis project Ga0075480, IMG submission 81590) | Aqueous microbial communities from the Delaware River and Bay under freshwater to marine salinity gradient to study organic matter... | ecosystem: Environmental > Aquatic > Marine > Coastal ... | reverse complement strand
GTCATCGAGCGACTCCAAATGGTTGGTCAGCTGGGCAAAACTCTCCGACGCGCGGTCTGTGTTGGGCTTGAGAATGAGTATCACGGAAAAGGGGGGGTACGTCGCGGTTGATGGATTCCGGGCGGAAGATAGCATCCGAGCGCGGCAAGAGCGATGAAGATTATACTTACGGACGCAACGAAGTGTATCTCTGATTGAGTGTTGACCAGTTGCTTTCGGGGTGGGTTGTATTTAGTGTTGCTGTTTGAACCTCTTTATAAAAATGGCGTTCTGAGTCCCCCAGCGTCGAAAACGATCAGCTCAAAGACACGGCATATCCTCATGATCCGCATCCATCGACCATACACGTTCAGTTTGCTGACAGGCCTTGCGCTGGTTTGTCTCGTTCAGTGGTCGGCAATCGACGCGTTCTCCCAGGAAAATCCCTTGACTCCGACCCCCTCGTATCCGGCCGACAGCTTGATCGTGCCAACCAACGTGCCGGAGCTGAATTGGTGGGTAGGCGCTCCAATTGACAACATGACGTTCGAGGTGCAAATCGAAATTGCGGCCTCAAACGAGGCCGTGTGCAACCAGCCGGAGTGGCCAAGCGGGATCACGGGTACCCAGCAAGTGACCTCGGAATGTGATCCCTCGCTGTTGCCTGGTGAGACATACCAGTGGCGCGTCCGCGCTTCCGAGGATGGGCTGCAATCAGACTGGTCTGACTGGGCGGTATTCACGACGGACGGCAATGGACTCGCCGTTGCTGCGACTCCAAGTTACCCCGTGGGGGATCTGGAAATCTTTACGACCACCCCTGAGCTGCATTGGTTTACCGAGCAGAACAACACAGGCATTGCTTTTACGGCGTACCTACTCGGTCGTGATGCGGGCGCTCCGGCTGACTGTGAAAGCATACGTACAGACGACGATGCCGTATCCCTCTCGTCAGTATTGGGCGTTACGCATGTCGATGCCGAAGTTGATCCCGGATCGACGTACGACTGGTGCGTCCAGTCGAGCGGGTTGAATGGCGATTTCGACTCCGAGGTTGCCTCTTTCACCACGGCCGGACCAGGCATGGCCAACGCCGCAACGCCTTCCTACCCCGTCGACGGTCTCGATATTTACACGACAAGCCCTGAATTGCACTGGTATACCGGGGTCGACAACAACGTTGTCGATTTTGAAGCTTTTTACCTGAAGCGTGACGCTGGAGCGCCTGCTGATTGTGCTGTCATCCGAGCAGACGGTGACACGGACAGCGCGTCATCCACCGGGATTACCCATGTGGATGTTTCCGGTCTCGAGCCAGGCGCAACCTATGACTGGTGCGTTCGCTCCAGCGGGCCGAATGGTGATTTTGATTCGTCTGTTGCCCACTTCTCTGTGGCTGGCGGTGGTGTTTTGAGTGCGCCAGTGGCTTCGTGGCCCGTCGGCAATGCCATTGTCTACCAGACGAGCCCCTCGCTTCACTGGTACGTCGAGGGTTCCAGCGTAGACCTTACAGGCTACGACGTTGAAGTGTGTGTAGCTCCGGATGCTTTCGGTGATCCGGGCTGCTCGGAGCAATCCGGACTGGTTGCCAGTCAGGTGACCATTGGCCCGCTTGAATTGGGAGATGTGGTTTCGTGGCGCGTCCGAGCTACGTATGCGGCGGGACCGCCTTCTGATTGGAACAACGTGGCGTCGCAAGGATCCTTCACCGTATACGGTGGCCTGACGACACTGACCGCGGTTCCGACATATCCCGCCGACGGTCTGCTCGTTTACGATACCTCCATCAACTTCTCCTGGTATGTTACCGGGGCCGTGGGTGCTGCAGATCGGTTCAAGGTCCGATACAGCCAGGACGAGACATTTCCGGCAGGAGCCACGCAGGAAACCGAATCAGGCAGCAGCCATATCCTGATTTCAGATCTTGAAGCCGGTGGATCCTACTGGTGGCAGGTAGCCGTTTCAAACGACGGAGGCAGTACGTTTGGAGGCTGGTCTGATGCCGCATCGTTTGCTGTCGATGCGGGAGCAAGTGCTCCAATGCCGAGAATTGGCGGGCCAACAAATGGCATCGGGGTGAGCACCTCTTCGCCGACGCTGTCGTGGATTGTGCCGTCTACTTCGACCTCTGACGTGATCTATGATGTGCGCTATGCCGCAGAAGGAGGGGCCTACACGGAGGTTACCGATCTGGCCACCCCCTTCGTACAGGTCGTGTCGCTCGAGGAGGGCGCCTACACCTGGCAGGTGCGTGCGCGGACTGTTGATGGATCTTCGGTATCGGCCTATTCTGATCGGGGACGCTTCACTACGTCGGCGCGCTTCGGCGTGAACACCGAGGCCGTGGAAGATCTTCCGGTGGCCTACGAGCTCGGGCAGAACTACCCCAACCCCTTCAATCCACAGACAACGATCCAGTATAGTGTGGCGGCATCTTCGTACGCGTCCATCACGGTGTACAACGTACTCGGTCAGGTTGTCAAGACACTGGTCGATGGCATGGTGCCTTCCGGTACGCACCAGGTGGTTTGGGATGCAACCAATGACGCTGGTGTCCCAGTACCCTCTGGCGTCTATCTGTACCGCATGAAAGTGGGCGCCTCCGCGACATCCCGAATGTTGGTGCTGATGAAGTAGGCGACGGGGGAATGGTTGTCCGCAACCGGTTTTGCGGACCTATTGGACACGGAAAGGGCGGGGCGACTATCGAAGATCATCGATCGTCGCCCCGCCCTTTTCAAATCATGACCTCTTCGAGGGTATCAGGACAGTACGCCGTGCTTCTTACCGACGCGGACGAAGGCGTCCACACAGCGGTCGATCTGCTCGGTTGTGTGCGCGGCGGAGAGCTGGACGCGGATGCGCGCCTGGCCCTGCGGAACGACGGGGTAGGAGAAGCCGATGACGTAGATCCCCTCGGCCAGGAGGTCGGCGGCCATGTCCCGGGCCAGGCGCGCCTCGTAGAGCATGATGGGCACGATGGGGTGCACGCCCGGCTTGATGTCGAAGCCCGCTTCGGTCATCCTCGTGCGGAAGCGAACCGTGTTTTCCTCCAATCGGTCGCGCAGCGCCGTGGAGCCTTCGAGCATGTCCAGCACCTTTAACGAGGTGTGCGCGATGACGGGTGCCAGGGAGTTCGAGAAGAGGTAGGGGCGGGAGCGCTGGCGCAGGAGCTCAATGATCTCCTTGCGGCCTGTCGTGAAGCCACCCATCGCACCACCCAGTGCTTTTCCAAGCGTGGACGTGATAATGTCCACGCGGCCCATGACATTGCGGTATTCGATCGAGCCGCGGCCGGTCTCGCCGAAGAATCCGGTGGCGTGGCACTCGTCGACCATGACCATGGCGTCGTACTGCTCGGCCAGATCGCAGATCTTGTCTAGTTGTGCGATGTTGCCGTCCATCGAGAATACGCCGTCCGTGGCAATGACCCGCCGCTTCGCATCCTCGGACTCCTTCAGGCAACGCTCGAGGTCCGCCATGTCGTTGTGCGTGTAGCGGAAGCGGGCCGCCTTCGAAAGCCGGATGCCGTCAATGATGGAGGCGTGGTTCAGTTCATCCGAAATGACCGCGCACTCCTTGTCCAGTAGCGTCTCGAACAGGCCGCCATTGGCATCGAAGCAGGCGGCGTAGAGGATGGTGTCCTCGGTGCCCAAGAAGTCGGCAATGCGGCGCTCCAGCTCCTTGTGCACATCCTGCGTGCCGCAGATGAAGCGCACGGAGGCCAGACCGAAGCCGTATTTGTCCACGCCTTCCTTCGCCGCCTCGATCAGGTCCGGGTGGTTGGCCAGACCGAGGTAGTTGTTGGCGCAGAAGTTGACCACATGGTCACCTGTCGAGACTGCAATCTCGGCCGACTGTTGTGAGGTGATAATCCGCTCGTCCTTGTACAGACCGGCTTCGCGGATCTCGTCGAGGGTGTTCTGGAGCTGATCTCGGGCTGCGTCAAACATGGGTTGCGTTCCTCTCTGGGGTGATGATAGTCGGGGGCGTTCCGTGTCGGGCGGGTCACGCGTCGTCGTGGCCCGTGTCGACGGCTGCTTCGGCCTGTTCCTTCTCGATCATGATACGGACGTGATGGAGCATGTCCTGCACCATGGCATCCAGCTCATACTCGGGCTGCCACGCCCAATCTTCGCGGGCACAGCTGTCGTCGATGGATTGCGGCCAGGAATCGGCAATGTCCTGGCGGAAGTCCGGGGCATAGTCGCACGTGAAGTCCGGGATGTATTTCCGGATGGCGTCGGCCAGTTCGCCGGCGGAGAAGGAGAAGGCGGTCAGGTTGTAGCTCGTGCGGATGGTAATCCGATCGGCATCGGCGTCCATCAGGTCCAGGACGGACTTGACGGCGTCCGGCATGTACATCATGGGGAGACGTGTGTCCTCGGTCACGAAGCACGTGTAGTGACCGTGACGTACTGCCTGGAAGAACATGTCCACGGCCCAGTCGGTCGTGCCGCCGCCGGGAGGGGCCGAGTGCGAAATGATGCCCGGGAAGCGGACGGACCGGACATCCAGGTCATGGTGCGTGGCGTGGAACTTGCACAGCAGTTCTCCGGTGACTTTCGTGGCGCCATACATCGTGCCGGGCTCGGTGACCGTGGCCTGCGGTGTATCGACTTTTGGTGTGGTAGGCCCGAAGACGGCAATCGAACTGGGCCAGAACACCCGGCAGCCGAAGCGACGGGCGGCCTCAAGCACGTTGCGCACGCCGTTGACGTTGACATTCCAGGCCAGCTCGGGATGGCGTTCCCCCGTGGCCGAGAGGATGCCGGCGAGGTGATATATTACTGATATATCACGGCTCTGGATGATTTTCTCGACCGATTCCATGTAGGTCACGTCGAGCACGTCGTAGATCCGTCCCGGACGCTGCTTTTCCGGCATCCGGAGGTCGGTAACCAAAACCGTGTCCGGACCGTGGCGCCGAACGAGTTCGTCTGCCAGATCGACGCCGATCTGGCCTGAAGCACCTGTAATGAGAATCATGGCATGAGGGGAGGTTAGGAATCGTCAAGATAAACGGGGAAGCGCTTCCGGCGAACTACTCACGATCATGCAGACAGGGTAATCACGTGAGTTTCACGGGGTTATCGGCTGCCTTCAGTGGAACGGGAGACATGACCAGCGGTTTGCCGCTTACGGCGATAGTTTCTGAACTTTATGAGCATGATTTCGTCCATCAGCCTTTCCGATATTGCCTGTGCGCCCGGTATTCAGCACGGGACCTCTCCGCCATCCTGCCACGAAACCCCATCAAGCCCGTGAATCGTTTTGCTCTAGTGGTGATGCTCGTCATCCCATCCCTGCTGCTTTCTGCATGTGCCAGCTCGTCCGGAACGAGCATGTCGTCCTCCGACGATCGTGAGTTCGTCTACATCACGAACCAGGGGGAGGCAACGATCAATGTCATCGATGTGGCTACCAACACCGTTTCCGAGGTCATCGACCTGAAAGAGCTCGGATTTGATGAAGGTGCCAAGCCGCACCATATTGCCGTAGAGCCGGGCGGTGACCATTGGTACGTGTCGCTCATTTCTGCCGGCCGCGTCCTCAAGTTCACCCGCGACAATGAGCTGGTCGGACAGGCTGAATTCGAAGTGCCGGGCCTCCTCGAACTGGATCCATCATCCGACTACCTGTACGTGGGACGTTCCATGGCGGCGGTGAACCCGCCGCAGCGCATCGGGCAGATCGACACCAACACCATGGAAGTGGAGGAACTAGAGGTCTTCATTCCGCGCCCTCATGCCCTGGCCGTCGCCCCGAACGGCAAGTTCGTGTATTCAGCGTCCCTGGCAGAGAATCGCATGACCATCATCGATATCGAGACAGGCGATACCGAATTCAAGGACCTCGACGGCCCGACGCACACGCTGGTCGACCTGCAGATTGCACCGGATGGCAAGACGATGGTAGCCGGTGGCCAGCTTACGGCCAAGTTCTTCTTCTTCGATTCAGAGGACCAGGCCGGCATACCGATCGAGAAGATCATCGACGTGGATGCCGCTCCGTGGCACCCGGTATTTAACCGAGAAGGAACGCGCGCCTACTTTGCCAACAAGATGGCTGACAAGGTGACCATCCTGAACATGGAAACCATGGAAGTGGAGGTCGTCATCGAGGGCAATGGCCTGGCCCAGCCCCACGGTACGGCGCTGTCCGAGGATGGACGCTACCTCTACGTCAGCAACCAGAACGGCAATATGGCCTATACCGCTGAGGATGGTAGCCATCCCGGCACCGTTGTCATCATTGACACCGAATCGGCCGAGATCGTGAAAGTGATCGAAGTGGGCGTATTGCCTTCAGGTGCCGGCAGCCGTCCGACCTGGCAGTAAGTCACCTTCTCCGGTTCACCTCCTATTATCAGCGAATCCTACCTTTAAACATGCGCAATGCAGTCCTGATCGCTCTTTTTGTCTGGGGCGGTGCCCTCATCACGGGTTGTGCTTCCACCGGGTCGTTGGACGCCGCGGATGCCACATCCGGTCCGACCTTTGTACGCGAAGTGGAGCCGTTTGCCATCGTGGATAGTCTCGGACAGGCCTATCAACTGCCCTTCCAGGGTGGATTCAACGTGCCGCGTCCGCAGTTTGCCGACATGGACAATGACGGGGATCAGGACATGTTCGTGCAGGAGGAGTCCGGCCGGATCATCCATCTCGAGAACACCGGATCCGCTGCCGCGCCGCGCTACACCTGGCGCTCAAGCGCATGGAAAGGGTTGGACACGGGCGAGTGGTATCGCATCGTGGACCTGGACCAGGATGGCGACATGGACATCCTGACGGAGGAGCGTTTTTCGTACATCCGCTACTACCGTAACGACGGCACTCTCGAGGAGCCGAACTTCGTAGTGGCCGTGGATACCCTCATGGACGCCACGGGTACGCCCATTTTCGCCGATCGCCAGAACATCCCGCATATCGTAGATATTGACTGCGACGGACTGTTGGACCTGTTTATCGGCCGTGTGACAGGCACCATCACCCGCTACGAATCGGTGGGGGATGACGAGAATGGTGTACCCCGTTTCCGCTTTGTGACAGATCGCTGGGAGGACATCGAAATCGTGGGCGAGAATGTATCCCTGCATGGCGCCAACACGATGAACTTTGCCGACGTCGATCTGGATGGGGATTTGGACCTTTTCTGGGGCGACTTCTTCGAGGCTGGCCTCCTGCTGGTCCGCAACCTGGGATCGTGCGCATCGCCTTCGCTGCGCTCCGAGCCGGTCAATTGGCCTTTGAATGACCCGGTCGAGACGAGCGGCTATAATGCGCCGGTCCTGCTGGATGTGGACGCCGATGACGATCTGGACATGGTGTTCGGTGTGCTCGGTGGAGCCTTCAATGCCAACTCCACGACGCGCGACAACTTCTACCTGATGCGTCAGGATGCCGACGGCAACTTTGAAGCGGAGACGACCCGGTATCTGTACGACCTGGATGTCGGCAGCGAGAGCATCGTCAAACTGTGGGACATGGACAATGACGGGGATCTGGACATGATTGTGGGTAACAAGATCGAGCCCACGAATCAGAAGACGTCCCTCATGTTTGTCTTCGAGAACACCGGTACCGCTACGGCCCCTGCATTCGAGTACAAGGAGACGCTGGATCTGATTAGCACCTATCACCAGAATCCTGCGATTGCCGATATAGACGCCGACGGCGACCTGGACTTCCTGATCGGGAAGTGGAACAAGGAGATAGCATTCTGGCGCAACGATGGCTCAGCCGCCGATTATGCTTTTACGGAGGTAGCCGATGTCTATCGCGCTTTGACGCGCGGACAGAACGCCGCACCGGCGCTTGTGGATCTGGACAACGATGGCGACTACGATCTGGTGGCGGGTGAAGCCTCCGGCAGCCTCAACTACTGGGTGAACAACGGCACGCCGCAGGAGCCCGCATTCGAATTGGTATCCGACACGTGGCTGGACATCGACATCGGTCGTCGCAGCTTCCCGACCTTTGCCGACATGGACGGCGATGGCGACCAGGACATGATCGTGGGCAGCGAACTCGACGGTCTATTCCTCTGGGAGAATGTCGGTACGCCCGAAGCCTTCCAGTTCGAGGAGCGCGGCACGCTGGACATCGACACTCAGGCCATTGCCAGTCCCGAGTTTGCGGACATTGATGGCGACGGCGATCTGGACCTCTTCATAGGTGGCATCTCCGGCGGCATCATGTTCTTCCGGAATACCACGTACTAGAGGGGTTTTGGCGCGGCCTCAAGGCCGCGCCAATCAGCCTTTCAGCACGTCCTGCTCTTCGGCAGGAGGTGGGTCGGGGCGCTTGCGGTAGGGCTGGAACGGGATGGCCATCAAGTTCTTGACGTCATCGTGTTCGCGCTCGTCCATGTGCGTGTCGACTCCGTAGACCAGTTTTCTTGGATCCGGTACGTAGGCGAACGTGCCAAAGAAGCGATCCCAGATGGAGAAGATGTTGCCGTAGTTCGTGTCCGTGAGCGGCTGCTGGAAGTGGTGGTGCGCCTTGTGCATGTCCGGCGTTACAATGATCCATGACAACGCTTTGTCGAGGGCACGCGGTATGCGGAAGTTGGCGTGGTTGAACTGCGAAAAGAGCGCCGAGAACGTCTGGTAGATGAATACTACAGCGATGGGCGCTCCGGCAACGAACACCGCCAGGATGGTGAAGACGGCACGGAAGACACTCTCGCCCGGATGATGGCGCAGCGCGGTGGTCACGTCCACATGGGTGTCTGAGTGATGGATGGGGTGGAACTTCCACATCCATGCCACCTTGTGCTCGATCCAGTGGATGAACCATGCCGAGATCAGATCCAGGACCATGATGCCGAGGAGGACCTGCAGAAAGAGCGGTCCGGGTACCCAGTGCATGACGCCGAATTCCATCGTGGTGGTCAGGTCGGCGGCTTTCACGATCAGGAACGCCAACGAGAAGTTGACGACCATGGTCGTCAGCGTGAACACCGCGTTCAAGAGTGCATGCCGATAGCGACGGTACTCGGTCGAGAAGAGGGGGACGACGCCTTCCAGGATCCAGAAGGCAAGCACACCACTGGCCAGAATCAGCGTGCGCTGCGACGAGGGGATGTCCTGGAAGAAGGCAATGAAAGATTCCATAGTAGGAAGTTACGAAGCCCGGAAATCATCCTCCGGCAGGCGGATTCTGTCCCACGCGGGGACCTGTTGGCTGAGGCAGTGGATGGCGCCGAGGCCGCGAATGATGTGACGGCAGTCCAGGGGCACGATAGTCCGGCCCGGGAAGTGACGTTTGAGCACCCGCGCGGCCTGAGCATCCGAGGCGCCACCATACGCCGGCAGGATGACGCAGGCATTGGTGATGTAAAAGTTCATGTGGGAACATGGAAGCGGCTGTCCCTCATGCAGCAATGGCTCCGGTTCAGGCAGGGCTTCCCAGGTCAGGGGACGGCCACACTCCGCAGACAGGCGGCCGAATTCCGCCTGGTTCTCGGCAGTGTCGAGGGATTCCGGCATGAGGATGCGGTCCTCCGCCGTGAAACGGATCAGGTTGTCGATGTGGCCGTCGGTGTCATCGCCGTCGAGTTCGCCCTCGAACCATCCGATACATTCGAGTCCCAGCTGCGCCTTGAATTCCAGCTCGGCCCCCACGCGGGAGAGCCCCGGGTTGCGGTTGGGGTTCAGTATGCAGGAAGCGGTTGTCAGGAGGATGTCCCGGCCGTTGGTCTCGAGTGCGCCGCCTTCGCAGGTAATTTCTGCCGTGTCCACGGGGACACCAACCCGTTCCGCCATGCGGGCGCCCAGCTTGGCATCCAGGTCATAGGGCGGATACTTGCCGCCCCAGGCATTGTAATTCCAGGTCACGGCGCGTGGTCGGCCGGCCTCGAAGACGAAGGTCGGACCGTGATCACGACACCAGCAGTCGTTCGATGGCAGATGTAAGCAGCGGACATCCGGATGATGATCCGTAAGACGGTGGACCTGTTCTGCTTCTTCAGCGGAGGCCACATTGACCAAGACAACTTCGCCCTCAGCAATGGCCAGGAAGGCCTTGGCAAGGGCCTGGCGCGTTGCGTCAAGGGCATCCGTCCAGGTGTCCGGGTTGGCCGGCCACGTGAACCAGGATGCGGCGTGCGGTGCCCACTCGGCAGGGAATATGCGGGAAACAGACACGCGGGTATCAGTCCTCGTCATCGAACAGCTTGGTGATGGCGTCGTACTGATCCACCCGCCGATCGCGAAGGAACGGCCACCCGTGACGCTGTTCGCGCAGCGCGCCCAGGTCAAAGTCGGTCGTGAACACGCCTTCGTCGGTCTCCCCGGCTTCAACCCGCGGCACACCATTCGGTCCGGCAATGAACGTGTGGCCCCAGAATTGGATGCCTTCGGGCGGCTTGCCACCCTCGTACGTGGGCTCGAAGCCAGTCCGGTTGACCGCTACCACGTATACGCCATTAGCGACCGCGTGGGAGCGCTGGATAGTCTGCCATGACGACAGCTGGCCCGCTCCGTGCGTGTCCTTCTCCGACAGATGCCAGCCGATGGCCGTCGGATAGACCAGGACCTGCGCGCCCTTGAGTGCCGCCAGGCGAGCTCCTTCCGGAAACCACTGGTCCCAGCAGATCAGGACGCCGACCTTGAGGCCCGCCGTTTCGAATACCTTGACGCCCAGATCTCCGGGCGTGAAATAGAACTTCTCCAGATAGAGTGGATCGTCCGGGATGTGCATCTTGCGATACTTACCCAGATAGCCCTTCTCCGGATCGATGACACATGCGGTGTTGTGGTAGACGCCTTCGGTCCGTTTTTCGAACAGACTGAGCACGAACGAAACGCCGAGCTCGGCCGCCAGCTTCTCGAAATGCTCCGAGGTGGGGCCGGGCACCGGCTCGGCCAGGTCAAACAAATCCACCGACTCGGTTTGGCAGAAATACCGTGTCTGGAACAGCTCAGGCATACAGATCAGGTTGGCGCCTTCTGCAGCGGCCTGGCGGGCCAGCTCCTCGGCGCGGGCCAGGTTCTCCGCCGGGTTGTCCGTGCAGGAGAACTGAAGGGCGGCAATTTTCGGCTTGGAGGTGTTGCGGGGAGCGCTGGTAGATGCCTTACTCGTCGTCTTATTACTCATGGTTCACCTTCCGCTTCCGGCTGCCGGATACCGTCGGACCGGTACTCGGCGCCGTGTAATAGGTGGAATCGTTGAACGTCTCGGCGTAGCGCTCGAGGAGTTCGTAGCCCTCGCTTGATTTGAGTTGGCCTGACTGCACTTTCGAGCGGATGTGCCGGCTCATGCGGTTGTAGAGATCGTTCGGGAAGTACTGCACGAGCGCCAACATGTCCTTGACCTTGGTGCCGCGGATGATCTTCTCGACATAGAAGCCTTCCGGTTCATCCGCATCGGCATAGATGTGCGCCTCCGTCACCCGACCGAAGAGGTTGTGCGTATCGCCCATGATGTCCTGGTAGGCGCCCACCAGGAAAATGCCGAAGCGGTACGTTTCGCCCGGATTCGGCTCGTGCATGTGCAGGAATTCGTATTCCCGATGTCCCGGGCCGATGAAGGAGGACACCTTGCCATCCGAATCGCAGGTCAGGTCCACGAGCACGGCGCGGCGGGTGGGCTCTTCATCCAGGCGCTGGATGGGCACGATGGGGAAGCGCTGACCGATGGCCCAGTGGTCCAGCAGCGACTGGAACACCGAGAAGTCGCACAGGCATTGGTCGATCAAGTGGGAGTCCAGGCGATCAAGCTCAGGGGGCAACGCTTCGGATTCCCAGGTTTGGACCCGGTCGTTGATGGTGCGACAGATGGCCCAGTACAGGCCCTCGATGGATGCCTTTTCCTCCAGCGGGAGGTATCCCAACGAGAACAGGGAGTCCGCCTCGGCCCGCTTGCCGGCGGCATCGTGGTAGGCCTCCAGTAGTTGGGGCATGGCCATACCGGGCTCTTCTCGAAGCCACTCCCGCAGGGCATGCAGATCCGCAACCAGTCGGTGACTGTCAGGGCCCGGCGTGTAATCTTCCGGCGCTTCTTCCTTGGAGTACAGCCCGATCGAGTTGACGATCAGCACCGAGTGATGGGCTGTCAGCGCACGGCCACTCTCTGAAATCAGATCAGGATGTTCGACTCCCTCTGCGTCGCACACTTCCTTTACCGTGGAGGCGATGGCGTTGGCGTACTCGCCGAGCGAATAATTGATGGCATCGTCGTGGCTGGCATAGGTCCCTCCGTAGTTGATGCCCAGGCCGCCCCCGACATCGAGATAGCGGATGCCCAGGCCGCGGCGCTTGAGCTGCGCGTAGACCTGCGTGATTTCCCGAACCGCCCGCTTGAGCGTGCGGATGTCGGAAATCTGGCTGCCCAGGTGGAAGTGCAGGAGGCGGAAGCGGTCCTGCTCATCATGTGCTTCGAGGTGCTCAACAACACGGAGCAGCTCGGGGACGGAGATGCCGAATTTGGATTGGTCGCCGCCGGAGTCGGCCCACTTCCCGGCGCCCGCCGTCGTCAGGCGGAGCCTGACGCCGAAGGGCGCCGCCAGTCCGATGGCCCGTGCCTGGCTGTCGTAGGACATGAATTCGTCCATCTTTTCCACGACCGGCAGCACGGACTTGCCCATCTGCTGACCGGACAGGATCAGATCCAGCATGGCGCTGTCCTTGTAGCCGTTGCAGATCAGCAGGGTATCGTCGTCCTCCAACAAAGGGAGGGCCGCAATGAGTTCGGCCTTCGAACCGCACTCCAGTCCAATGCCCAGAGGCTTGCCGGCATCCAGGATTTCCTCGACGACCTCATGCAGCTGATTCACCTTGATCGGATAGACGGCCGTGTAGGTGCCGCCGTACTCGACTTCGGTGAGTGCGTCCTTGAACGCCTCGTAGAGTTGCTCTATGCGGCCCTTCAGGACGTCCTGGAAGCGGATGAGCAGCGGAAAGGTGATGCCTTTGCGCTCAAGGTGGGCCACGACCTTGGCAATATCGATACCGGAATCACGATCCTTTGTCGGATTGACCTGTGCGTTGCCATTATCACCAACAGAGAAGAAGCCATCCGACCACGCCGACATCAGATACAGTTCTTCGGCGTGATCCGTGGTCCAGACTTCGTCCGGACCCAGTGGAGGAACGGATAGGGAAACAGCAGATTGGGGCAATGCTTCGGAATGGAAAAATGGTAAGAAGGCAGGAGAGTCGCAGACCGGGGGAGGCGCTCAGGCGCGTTCCAGAACCCAGGCGAAGATCAGCGGGGCCACAATGGTGGCATCCGACTCAATGATGTGGGACTCACTGGACTCGTCCAGTTTACCCCAGGTGATCTTTTCGTTCGGCACGGCACCGGAGTAGGAGCCGAAACTGGTCGTGGAGTCGCTGATCTGGCAGAACCATGCCCACTTGCGTGTGTCGCGTTGCAGATCCTGTTCAAGCATCGGAACGACGCAGATCGGAAAGTCGCCTGCAATCCCGCCACCAATCTGGAAAAATCCGACAGGGTGGTTCGTGGCCGTGTCCGTGTACCAGTCGGCCAGTACCATCATGTACTCGATGCCGGACCGAACAGTGTGTACGTTCCCTATGTGTCCCTCGAGACAGTGGGCGGCATAAATGTTTCCGAGCGTGGAATCCTCCCAGCCAGGAACGACGATGGGCAGGTTCTTTTCAGCTGCTGCCAGAAGCCAGGAGTCGGCGGGATCGATCTGGTAGTGATGCTCCAGGGAGCCATTGAGCAGGATGCGATACAGGAATTCGTGCGGGAAATATCGCTCGCCCTTGGCATCCGCGTCCTGCCACGCTTCCAGGATGACATCCTCAATGCGACGGATGGCTTCCTCTTCGGGAATGCATGTATCCGTGACACGGTTGAGATGCCGTTCCAGCAAGGCTTGCTCGTCAGCGGCCGTGAGGTCCCTATACTTGGGGATGCGAACGTAATGATCGTGGGCAACCAGGTTGAAGACGTCTTCTTCCAGGTTGGCTCCGGTACACGTAATAGCGTGAACGTGTCCCTCACGGATCATCTCCGCCAAGGATAGCCCGAGCTCGGCGGTACTCATGGCACCAGCCAACGTGACCATCATTTTACCATCGTTGGAAAGATGGCGCACGTAGCCCTTCGCCGCATCAACGAGCGCTGCCGCGTTGAAGTGACGGAAATGATGCTCGATAAACCGCGCAACGCCGGGCATGCCCGCTCTGTTGCGTGCCTCTGTGTCATGCGCGATGACGCGCTCCGAACGGGGACCGGATTCCTGCCGATCCTCTACCATGCGTCTTCGTCGCCCCAGTCGTCGTCTTCGTCTTCATCCTCTTCGAAGTCGTCTTCGTCCCAGTCGTCATCCTCGTCATCTTCTTCGTCTTCGTCGTCAAGGATGTAGTCATCATCATCCTCGAAGTCATCATCATCCCAGTCATCATCATCGAACGAGAGCGCGACGATTTCGTGGATGTCACCGGTCAGTGTGGTGTTGAAGTCCATTTCCTCGGTTTCGAGGCCTTCTGGTGCGAACATCAGATCCGTATCAAGCAACATGGCGTTACCTCAGGTTGGAGTTGTACGGGTGATAAGGGGATTGCTGTGTACGAAGGTTGGATTCCCGATGGGGCAACCCTGACACCGAACGACGTCTGTTGAGCAAACGTGCCGCGGCGTTACGGTCATACAGAAGAGAGTCACCGGATGGCAACTCGTGATAACGAACACCGAAAAATACACCAATACCCAATGTTGGGTCATGTGAATTTTCCCACGTGCCGTGAGGTGTTACCCGTTGCTTACTGATGTCTGTCCGGTTGTAGTTTCAGGATATTATCGATTGGAATTCTACGTGAGGGATGTATGGGTCGTATCTGAAACATGAAAAAGAAAGGAATCTCCTTTACATTATTTTAATGTGCACATATTTTCGGAATGTCATTAATAACCCCACTGTATTTATTCCATGGATCTGACAAAACTATCCCGGGCTGACCTTACCAAAATGAGTAGGGATATCGATCGGGAATTGAAAAAGCGCGAGCGTAAAGCCAAGTCTGAAGCCAAAAAGAAAATTCAAGCCATTGCCCAGGAAGCCGGTTTTCCGGTTGCTGAGTTAGTTCAAGAAATCAAGCCGGTGCGCAAGCGCAAAACGGTAAAGAGGGCGAAGGCACAGGTCAAATATCGCGACCCTAAAAATGCCAAAAATACGTGGGCAGGTCGCGGTCGCATGCCCAAATGGATGGCTGAAGAAATTGAAAAAGGCAAAACAAAAGAAGATTTTGCCGTTTGATTCCGCGCCAGGAAAAAGGAAAAGGGGACGCATGCTGCATGTGTCCCCTTTTTTGTGTCCGAT
>Ga0075480_10001399_pt1 | contig 15278 bp, 15 predicted proteins | sample DEB08_DNA_7_FD_81590 | JGI IMG/M metagenome (GOLD analysis project Ga0075480, IMG submission 81590) | Aqueous microbial communities from the Delaware River and Bay under freshwater to marine salinity gradient to study organic matter... | ecosystem: Environmental > Aquatic > Marine > Coastal ... | reverse complement strand
TCAGCCGCTGCTTCCAAGAGACTCTGATCAACAGTCTTCAGCGATGCTGAACAGAAGAGATAGAAGAACACGTACATCGAATACACGTGCACGAGCCACACGGCCCATAGCCCCGAGAAAGCAAAGGGAACGCTCTCGAGGCCAAAAAGCACCTGCAGGCCACGAGGCAGGATGCCGCTTTCGCCATACAGGAAGAGGAAAGCCAGCACCCCGACAAGCGGCGGCAAGGCCAATGGGAGGGCTGCCAGAGCGGTCAGAGTACGTTTGAGGGGAAAGTCGTAGCGGAAAAGCAGCCACGCCATGGTCGTCCCCAGGAATCCGGCTCCGGCTACGGTCCAGATGGAGATCCAAACCGAGTTGAACAGGGCCCGCGTGTTGGCCGAGTCCACCGATCGGAACATATCGCGCAGGATGACGGGGTCCAGACCGGTTGAGAATACCCGCAGCGTGGGCCAGAGGACATACCCTAAGAGGACGGCGGCCGCCAATATGGCGGCCGCCGTTGCCGCTCTGCGGGAAAGGATGCCGGTCGTGGTTGCGCTCCCCTTTGGAGTGCTCAAACTCAAAAGCGGTCGGCGACTCATCATACCCTCGCTACACTCGCTCTCGTGCCTCGAGAGCACGGGTCAGCGTCGCCTCGTCCGTGAATTCGAGATCGCTGCCGATGGGAATACCGCGCGCCAGTCGCGTGACACGCACATCAAAGGGTGCCAGCAACTGCGTGATGTAGTAGGCTGTCGTATCGCCCTCGACCGACGGGTTGACGGCCAGAATGACTTCCTCGACGGACTCCCTTCCGTGCGCCGGTGAGGCTACGCGGGCTACCAATTCCTTGATACGAAGGTCCTCGGGACCGATGCCGTCAAGTGGGGAAATGGCACCTCCAAGGACGTGATAGGCCCCGTTGTACCCGTTCGTACGCTCGATGGCCATCACGTCGCTGGGCTCCTCGACGACACACACCACACCCTGTTGTCGTTTGTCCGAGCTGCAGATCGGACACGGGTCGTAATCGGCAACATTATGGCACTGGGAGCAGAAGATGACCTTGTCCTTGACAGCAATCAGGGCCGAGGCCATCTCTTCTACTGCTGACCGCGGCTGTTTGAGGATGAAGGCAGCCAGCCGTCTGGCCGTTTTCCGGCCAATGCCTGGCAGCGTGGTAAATTGCTCGACCAGGGCCTCAACGGATTCGGATGAGAACTGCATCAGAGTCCGAAACGGCTCAGGTCCGTTCCCGGCGGAATGAGACCACCAGCTGCCTTCGCCATTTCCTGCTTGGCAAGCGATGATGCCTCTTCAAGGGCCTTGTTTACGCCGGCCATGACCAGGTCTTCGAGGAGTTCGACATCGGTAGGATCGACCACATCCTTCTCTATCGCAATGGCGGTGATGCGTTGCAGACCGTTGGCGGTCACCTTGACCATGCCTCCACCGGCTTCGGCCGTGACCGTGTGGGCGGCCAGTTGAGCCTGGGTTTCGGCCATTTTCTTTTGCATGTCGGCAATCTTGCCAAACATGTCCGCCATGTTCATTCCGTCCGTCATGGTACTGGGTAGTGGGGTGGATGGATGAGGCTACCCGATTGGGCAGCGCGCTACCATACGATCTCGCCACCAAAACGCTCCACGAGCGCACGGACAGCGGGATTCTCTTCACACAACATTTCCAATGTCTCCCGGGCGTTGACTTCCTCGTCCGTCCCCTCGATCTCACCCTCCGATGAGGATTCCACCCGGAAGCCGATACGTTCCACGTGCAGCCCGCTTCCCTCGCTCAACCGGTGGGCAAGCTTGGCACGCTCACTGCGGAGCGCCTTGGCATGGAAATCATCCGGCACCGATACCAGCAAGGTTTTTCCTTCCAGCGCCGTCAATCGGGCATGACGTAGAAAGGAACCCAATTGCTTCTCCGAGGCCATGACCTCATCCACGATGGTCAGCCAGACGTGCTGCAACTGCATCATCTCCTCGGAGGCTTCACCATGGGCCTCTTCCTCGTCAACCTCGAGTACCAACACATCTTCCTCCTCCACAACAGTCATGTTGGAGGGGTCGTTTCGCCGGGTTCGTGGTGTTCTGATGGCTGGCGTATCGCCGAACAGGGACGGTCCCGAAGGAAGGGTCGGCGCGCTCTCCGGTGCGGCCTCCGGCGTGCTCTCCGGCGTGCGCTCTGGCGCGGTCGGGGAGGAGGCCGCCATGCTTTCCTCAGCCGGTGTGAATTCGCTTACGGACGCTGTTTCTGAAAGCGGCTCGTGATCGGCCGCAGAAGGGGAGGCCTCGGCCTCGTCGATCTTCGGCGCTGTCTGGGGTGCGTCATGCTCATGCAGGGTGGCCTCCTCCAAGGAGGCGGGATCCTCCGTACGCTCGGAAGTCAGTGTCGGACCGGCATCCTGACGAATGGGCACGTGCTGTTTGACCACCCGTTCCGTGACGATTTTCACTTCCCCCTTCGCCGCCATCTGCTCAATACGATTGAGCGACGCGAGTGCAGCCTTGACATCTACGGCATCCGGCAGCGATGCCATCCGCATCAGGCCCATCTCCAAGGTCAGCCGGGGCTGACGGGCACTGCGCAGCTGTGAAGCCAGGGTACCCACGATATGCACCAGGGAGAGCAGGATGGAGTCGGAGAAGGCGACGCTGTGAGCCGCAATTTTTTCCCGATCGGCTTCCGTTGCCTCAATCAGGCGAAGGTCCTTTGTCGTGCGAGCCACCAGAAGATTGCGCAGGTGTTCTGCCAGGCCGTCCACGAATTCCTGCAGGTCGTAGCCCGCGCGCACAATCCGGTCCACCGTGTGGATCATGGTTGCCGCATTACGATCCAACACGGCCTCGGTAACGTGGAAGAACAGATCCGCGTCCACTACCCCCAGTGCCCGAACCAGCTCATCTCCTCGAATATCGACCCCGCAAAGCGAAACGGCCTGGTCAAATACCGACAAGGCATCGCGCAAGGCACCATCTCCTTTCCTGGCGATGAGCATCAAAGAGGCTTCATCGGCCGTGATGGATTCCTCTTTGCACACGAGCTTCAGGCGCTCAATGGTGTCGCGAATGGCAATCCGCCGAAAGTCGAATCGCTGGCACCGGGACTGGATGGTCGGAAGAACCTTGTGTGGCTCGGTGGTGGCAAAGATGAACAGAGCGTGCGGTGGGGGTTCCTCCAGCGTTTTGAGCAGGGCATTGAATGCCTGGTTGGTCAGCATGTGGACCTCGTCCACAATGTAGACCTTCATGCGATTGTTCTGAGGAGGGATCCTGACCGTGTCCCTCAGCTCCCGTATGTCTTCGACTTTGTTGTTGGAGGCGGCATCAATCTCGATGATGTTGAGGTTGCGGCCTTCCTCGAAAGAGAGACAAGAAACACACGTGCGACACGGCTCCGCCCGATCTTCGCGGTCTGCAATGGGCGTCGTGCAGTTGATGGCCTTTGCCAGAACACGAGCTGCCGTGGTTTTTCCAACACCTCGCGGACCCGTAAAAAGGTAAGCATGAGCCAGCCGTTCGAGTCGTAAGGCGTTCTTCAGCGTCTCCGTAACGTGTTCCTGAGCCACCACTTCCTTGAACAGGAGAGGTCGGTACTTGCGGGCAGTGACCAGGTAGGTCGAGTCGGACATGGCAAACGATGACATCCACGGGAGAGCAGAACAGCGGCACCGTCAACATAGCGTCGATCGGGGCACCACGCAACCACGGAGAAGCTACTCGATGGTTGTTCACAGGTTCTGGAACCGTAGGTGAATCAGCCGTCCTGCCCGGTCAGTCTGCCGATGAGTACACCGATGGTGGCTTTGGTCAGCATGTTCCGGAACTGATCGATTTCGACCTGGGCCAGGCCGGCGGATTCCAGCGCCGTAAGACGGGTAAGATCCATGCGTGAGCGTACGAGCCAGGCCACCTCGTCCTTGGTCAGTTGACCGGCTGCTGCCAATGAGGCCCATGTCTGCAGCTGAGCAGCATTCCGCTTGAGCAGATTCTTTCCCACGGGTACCAGCCGATCGCTCAGGGACGGAAGCCATGCCTCGAGCTGTTGTCTGAACGCGTCGATCATGAGATCGACCATGGGTTCGTTTGATGTATTAGTGGAGCTCATCGCTGTTTTTTTCCGCTCTCAAGTCGAATAATGGTGTCAAACCCGGATTCAATCTGTATCGATACCTCCCGTATGAAGGCCCAGGAGAGGGAATCCTCTGCCGCCCAGCGGGACAGGAAGCCTCCTGCCATATGTCCATCCGGATCCACCATGATGTCCCATTGGCTCGTGGCCATCTCGTTGTGTGCTCTGCCACGGGCGAATTCCCGAGCTTTGAGCAGCCGGACCTGCAGCGACTCCACGCGTGAGCGATGTGTCTCGTAGGGCTGCTCTGCGCGTTCGATCAGACGAAGGGTGTCCACTTTCAGATCTACTGCCTGCTCGTAGGCCCGTGCAGAGTAGGAGGCGATGGAGGGCGCACAACCGGCCATTGGTACAAGAACGAGCAGCGCCAGGGCCAGAAAGCAAGGGGGGTTAACCCGTTGACCCATCAGGATGGGTCCGGTGCGGAAGCAGCGCAAGGGTATACAGATAAAGGGACGGTTCATGGGCTGGGCGATGATGGGGGATCCTCTGATTGAGCAAACGCGATTAAGGCAGTGAACACGACAAGGCCCATGAGCGAGCTCCGAAAAATCATACACGTAGATATGGATGCCTTCTATGCATCCGTCGAACAGCGGGATTTTCCAGAACTGCGAGGAATTCCGGTGGCGGTCGGGGGCTCATCAAAACGCGGTGTCGTGGCGGCTGCATCGTATGAAGCGCGTGCCTTCGGAGTGCGCTCCGCCATGTCCTCGGCCTTGGCGGCACGCAGGTGTCCCGGACTCGTTTTCGTGCCTGCACGGTTCGATGTTTACCGGTCGGTTTCGAAGCAGATTCGAGCCATTTTCCACCGGTTTACGGATACGCTCGAGCCCCTGTCACTGGACGAAGCCTATCTGGATGTGACCCATCCGCTTGCGAGGGGTCTGTCGGCAACCGAGATGGCGCGCCGAATACGTGCGATGATTCGTGTGGAGACCGGGCTTACGGCTTCAGCCGGTGTGTCCTACAACAAGTTTTTGGCCAAGGTGGCTTCGGATTTCGAAAAGCCCGACGGTCTGACCGTTATCCGGCCCAGGGATGCGTTGGCCTTCATTGCCGCGTTGCCCGTGGAGAAGTTCCACGGTGTGGGTCCGGTGACGGCGAGGCGCATGCACGACCTGGGCATCAAGACGGGGCTTGATCTGAGGCAGTTCTCGGAGGAGGAGCTCACTCAGCGCTTCGGCAAAGCCGGCCGGTACTACCACCGGGTGAGTCGTGGTCTGGACGATCGACCGGTGAGTACCCGTCGTGGTCGCAAATCCTTGGGCGCAGAGCGGACCTTTGATACCAATCTGACTGCTGCTGCGGACATGATGGATCGGTTGCAGCCGATTGCTGAAAAAGTGGCCTATCGATTGCACGAAGCCGGGTTGGCCGGGAACACGGTCACGCTGAAGATAAAGACCTCTGATTTCAAGACCTCCACGCGGCAGGTCAGCACAGGGAAACCACTCCATGATGCGGAGGAAATCCTGGAAGTAGTGGCGCTCTTGCTCCACAATGCCCCGTCTCCGCCCGTGGAGCCGGTTCGACTACTCGGTATTACGATATCCCACCTCCACTCACTTACCGATGGGTTGCCTCCGGAGCAACTCCGACTGGACTTGGGTGGTCCCTAGGTCGTTCATAAGGTGGTCAGGCAGCCTGGACCGGAGTCGGAGACGTTGTCTTGGCACGCTGTCCGCCTCGGGAGGGGCGTCGTGCCTTACGGTTCTGGATCGGGGCTTTCGAGGCGGGAATGTGGGCGGCTTTTTGCAATTGTCTGCTCACGAAATTCAGTGTGGCCCTGTGTGTATCCAATTCGAGGCTACCCTCGAGCATGGCACGTACATACTGATCCTGCGCCAGATCCTTGACTGCCTGCAGCTGTGTGTACGTCAACGTGTTGAGAGGTATCCTGATTTTCTCATTCGACGAGAGAAGCTCGGGCGATTGTCCGGATATATCGAGATAGAATCCATGTGCTTTGAACCCTGCCATGACATGGGCGCTGAGCATGCCGTGGGCCAGAAGCGCTTTACGACGAGATACCGGCTGGGGAGAGACTACCGGCATGATGGATGCAGAAGAGTGCTGGAATGTGTTCATCGTCTCTGTTGGCAATGATTGGTTCAGATCGTCCGAGCCCGAGAAGACTCCGTTCGTGGGGGCGCATGGAATTGACCCACGGCCCTTGGATCAGTAACTCGTTGATCCCATGATACGGAGAGGGGTATGACACAGAAATGTCATACCCCTCCAAAAAAACGCTCGGATATCCAGCAGATCCGCAGCGAAGAAGCGATTTATCGGCTCAGTACGTCCCGCTCGGTGGAAATATGGATGTTCCGCCGAGCATATCCGGCCAGTACGGCATCATAGATCCCTGCTTGGGAGCCCAGGAACTCGGGTGGATTGATACCGGGTCGCTGAAATTGACCATCTGCCACGAGAGCCGAGACAATCGTGCATGTATAGCCTGTGGTCCGGGCCATGGAGTGGATGCCTGTTGGTTCGTCGAACTGATCCAGCAGATCAAAGGTGTAGCGCACGCGATGGCTGTCTTCCACTCCTTCCATGACCACGCGCATGACGGTCAGGTCCCTGTCTTCATCACCCATTTTCCACGCATCGAAGAGAAGGCGGCTGGTCACGTCGATGGGACGTACGTTCCCACTGCCTGTGGCAATGGCTTCCTCCGAGAAGAGACCGGTGTCCCGAAAGGTGCGCATCAGGGCCGCATGCCCCGGATAACGTAGCGTCTTTTCCTTTTTGAAAGGAGCATCCAGCGTGTGGATCAGCGATCGAAGCCCGTCCGTGTTGAAGGCTTCCAGCGTACCGACGCCGGGCAGATCAATGGGTTCGATATCGGTCAGCGCGGGGCGCGTGACGAGTTGGCCATGCTCCACGTAGCGGGCCGGTCGCGTGTATTCCTCGATTACATCGATAGGCGAAAACACCGCACGGTATTCAAAAGGCTGTACCCGCACTGTTGGCAGGCCACCCACGTAACAGAGGTAGGACTCAACCTGGTCCATCCGCTCTTGTACCCATCCAGCCTGAATATTGCACAAGCCGGGGGCAACGCCGCAATCAACGACAGCCGTTACACCCATGGAGCGGGCCAAGTCGTCCAGCTGCAGGGCATCTTCCGGGAAAAAGGAAATGTCAACGACCGGCTTGCCGGCTTCAATGATCCGGCGCAGGGTATCGTATCCCATGAAACCCGGGACGGCACAGACAACGAGGTCGGCGTTCTCCACCAAACGGGCAACCGCACCCTCCTGTGTGACATCGGCCTTTCGGGTCGAGATGCGTTCATGGCGGGGCAACGCATCCAGGTTGGAAGGCGATATGTCGACAGCGGTAACGTTGTGCCCTTCAAGAAGGGCCAGATCCTTGACGATGGCGCTGCCGACAAGGCCGCACCCCAAAACAACGGTAGAGGACATGGTCATGTAGTTGGGTTGTGCTCTTGGGTCCCTTCGAGCGTGGAATCGGGCCGCTCAATGAGCCCGACAGAATTGCCTTGCGGATCGCGAATCATTCCGAAGGTGACATCTCCCGTATTGATGGGTTCGATGCGGACGGTGGCTCCGAGGGCCTTGGCATGTTCAATCGCAAGCTTGACGTCATCTACCTCGACATAGAATACGACTTCCGGCTTGCCATCGGGTTCATGGCGGATACCGCCTCCGACCGCTCCTGCGGATCCCTCGCTGATGAATCCGTATTGCATGTCACCTTCGCCCTGGTGGTCGATCTTCCACTTGAACAACTCAGCATAGAACGTCTCGAGGGCCGTTCCGTTGGTACCTGCAACTTCGAAGTGGATGATGGGATTTCCCATGATGATCGGGGGATTGTGGCGGATGACGTATCCGGGAACTACTTGACGAATACCACGCGTTTGGTTTCGATGGAGTCTCCGATGTCCACCAAGAATATATAGCCACCGGCAGCAACGCGGATACCGGCTTCGTCGGTCCCGTCCCACAGAATCTCGTAGGACCCCGGCTGGCGGAATTGACTCGGGAAGGATCGGTGTGTTCGTCCGAGCATGTCGATGACCTGGACGTGTACCATGGAAGCCCGCTCAAGGGTGTATGGCACGCGCGCTTCCTCGGTAAAGGGGTTGGGGTAGGGATTGGCCAGCGAGAAGGATTCGGGCAGCGGGTTCGATTCCAGCGAGGTGCCTGTAGCAGAGGCGGTGGTCAGTTCGTACAGGCGAAGACCTACGCCGTAGGCCAACGTATCGTTGACCACGAAGAAGCGATTCATCGATCCATCGAGTTGCCCGTTGCCGGTTGCGGGATTGTAATGACCCAGTTGTGTCCAGGTCGTACCTCCATCAGTGGTAACGGAGGTCACACCACGACCCGAGGCCCAACCCGTGGTTGGAGAAATGAAGCCGATGCCCTGCAGGCCCGCGCTGGCATTGCTGCCTTCGATGTAGACCTCCCGCCACGTGGCGCCTCCGTCCTCGGTCTTGAGGACTTTGGCTGTCGGTGCATTCGTGCTGTTGTACTCGACCGAGATGTACCCGACATCGTCGCTTGGGAACGAAATTTTCCAGCCCCACTCGGCCTGTGCGCCGGCACTGAGGGAAGAGACGAAAACGCGTTCCCAAGTCAGGCCGCCATCCATCGTTCGCAGCACCACCGCCGTGCCGGTGGAAAGGCCGTCCGTGCCTCCCGTGGCATAGCCCTCCAATTCATTCTTGAAATACACATCGATCAGGTTTTCAGCCACATGGCCGACGGGGGTCCCCACCCATGTTTCGCCCCCATTCTCACTTCGCAATACGGTTGGTTCGCCATAGTAGGCGCCAACGGCCCACGCCTTGGACCCTACCGAAACCATGCCGCAGATGCCGTAGGGTACGGTGCCACTGATGCGGTGGGTAATGTCGATCCAGTGCTCGCCTCCATCGCGTGTTTCCCACAGCATGCCGGCACTGTTGCCGGCGTCTGTTGACAGGACGGTTCCTGCCCAGCAGACCTCCTTACCGGTGGCTGTACTGGGGTAATCCCTGCACGCAACGCTGCGGAAGCGGACATCAGAGCGCAGTGCCTGCCGGGTCCAGGACCGGGCGCCATCGTCTGTGTGCCAGATTTCACCAGCCAGATTGACCACCCAGCCCCGGTCGGGGTCCAGCCACGCCATATCATCATATCGGCCCGCGGGAGAATTGGGCAGCGATGCCACATGGTCCCACAGAGGAACCGATTGACCACGTGCGGGCAGGGTCAGCAGGAGGGCAGCCAGCGCATAGGCGCCCATTGTCATATAACGAGGAAGCATGGCGTGTCGGTCAGAACAGGAGAATAGATTCGGGGGCCGCGAGGACGGGGCGGCGACGAGGTTGGTTCAGCGCCGGAAAGCCAGTCCCAGACCGATGAACTCATCGCCCGAGACATCATTGAGCCCGGTGCCAGCGTGCAGATCCAGCTGGAAATCATCGGAAACCGGGTAGGTCACTCCCGCCTGGATGAAAAGCCGGGCGTCCACATCCGGAATCTGCTCGACCTTGAGCCCTGCGAACGCCCCCACTTGCGCATTGATAGGCGCAGAAAGCACCGCAGCGGCGTTCCACAGCGCTTTCCAATCGTCTCCAGCCATGAAGAGCGTTGAAGACAACTGAGAGGCCAGGGACACGCGCTGGGTCAACGGTTTTCCAAGGGCAAGGGTAACGGTTGGGTTCGGATCATCAGCGGTGAAGTCATCACTACCCGTGGGCAAGGTTGTGCTGGCAACGAGGCCCATATCCGTGCCGTTCTCAAGCTGGGCGATGGTCCATTTGATGCCGACACTCATGTCGGAAAGGCCGCCGTCCACGCCATCACCCGAAATCAGGGAAGGGATACCGACGCGCAGTTCGAATCCCGGACGCAGGCCGTAGCGGATTAGGCCCTCACCCGTTGTCAGGAGGCTTGCATTGCCGGTTGCCTGATGGGAAAGGCCCGCCTCTACCTGAAGCGTACCCTGGCCGACCGTGATGGGTGAGTCCGTGAAATCGGGACGGTCGGTGGAGAGGGCGTCTTGGGCCTTAAGCGGCTGTGCAACAAGAAATGCGGTGAGCAGGAACGGCGTCAGAAATCTCATGGTGCAACCGGTGGGTTCGGGGTAGTGGATCATGGTACGCATTGCGGGGAGGATGTGCGAGCGACGAGGCGAGTGCGGTCAGACCCCCGTATATCGATCTTCCCCTGATGCCTCGATGGCCTTCAGGAGCCACTCGATGTTGCGACGTCCCTCCTCGGCCGATACTTCGGGCGGACGGCCCTCTCGGGCGGCCTGGATCCAGTCATCCAGTTCGCCCAGGAACGGGTTATGCTGGTGGAAGGCGACCGATTGGTCATTGTGGATGATGAGTCCCGCACCGTGCCGCCCGAGGGTGTTTTCCATGCGGATCCACCCCTCATCGCCATAGATTTCGACGCGCGGATCGGAAGCGTATTGGACCGAAACAGAAAACTCGGCCGTGGCGCCCGAGGCAAAACGCAGGAGGACGATGGCGCTCTCGTCGTGGGGCGAAGCGAACTTGGCGCGGCTGATCAAGCACCGTACATCTGTGATATTGCCCTCGGTGGGCAGCATGAACCAGCGGATCAGGTCGAGACAATGCGTGCCGTTGGCTGCCAGGGACCACCATCGCCCCGTGTCCGGACTCGAGCGCCAGTTGCCGCCGTCGGGTGCCTCGAAGGTCCAGTGCACGCGCATGTGGCGAAGCGAGCCGAGCATGCCATCCGCCACCTGCCGTTGCAGGGCACGGTGTCCCGCATGCCAGCGATGATGGTAGGCCATGGCCAGTGTCACCCCGGCTTCATCGCAGGCTTTCATGATGTGGTCGCAGGCCGCCAGGCTGGTGGCCATCGGTTTCTCCAGCAAAACATGCTTTCCTGCCCGCGCGGCTGCAACGGCTTGTTCCTCGTGCAGACGGTCGGGCGTCGCAATGATCACCCCTTCCAGCTGTTTGTCGGCCAGCAGGGTGTCGAGTGACGTATGGACCGGGTCAGGGGATTGCAGGGCGTGGCGCTGTGCAAAGTCGGCTCCCCGCTCGGCCGAGCGGCTCAGGACCGACCACAGGACGGCGTCCGGATGAGCATTGACAGCTGGTGCGTGCTGGTCGTCAGCGATGCCGCCCGGACCGAGGATAGCGCATTTCATGAGGTCTCAGGGTAAGGTGTGACGCAAACTAACGCATCAGGACGGTGGAGGTAATATTGCAGATCGGTTTCGGACACAGGAAATTCGGCGTACTTTGATGCGTTGATCCATACACCCATCGGACGTCCCGCGATGAACCGCATTCCAGCCCTTCTTTTTTGCGCAGCCCTTGCATTGACCAACGTGGCCTGTGCCCAGTCTGCCGACGAGTCCCACCTTGTGAATCAGGCGCTGGCCGCTGCTCCTGAGGAGATGAAGGAGGGTGCCCGCGTCCTGGCCTATGATGATCAAGGAATGTACCGGGTGATCCGGGAAGGGGAGAATGAGCTGACCTGTGTGGCTGACAACCCGGCACAGGAAGGCTTCGAGTCGGTCTGCTACCACCGGGATCTGGAAGCCTACATGGCCCGCGGACGCGAATTGCGGGCCGAGGGCATGACCGGCATGGAAACCGTCATGAAGCGCGGGGAAGAAATCAAGGCGGGCACATTGGCCTTCACGGAAGGCCCGGCCACACTGTACATCAAGTATGGCGACGAGGCGTACTACGATGAGGCCACGGGGGAAGTGATGAATGCCAACCTGCGCTATGTCATCTATACGCCGTACGCCACGGCAGCAACAACAGGCCTACCGACGCAGCCGGCCGGCCCTGGCGCCCCGTGGTTGATGCTTCCGGGAGACTGGCGCGCGCACATCATGGTCACGCCGGCGTCCGGGGGAAACCACTGATCAGTTGGCTTGCTGACGCTGCGCCTCGCGCCGTGCCCGTTTTTCTTTTCGACGCTGTGCGAGGATGACAGAGGCCTCATCCCCGAGGTGTTTTTCGCCCCGATCGCGGGCCAATTCAATTTGGCGCTGACGCTCTTTCATGCGCTCGCGGTCTTCGTCTGAAAGCTGATCGTGACAGTGAGGACAGCTGACACCCTTTTCGTAGCGTGGCGAGGCCATGTCCTCTTCGGAAATCGGCATGCGGCAGGCGTGGCACATGTCATACTTCCCGGGATTCAACGCGTGGTCAACGGTTACGCGTCCGTCGAAGACGAAACATTCACCTTCCCAGAGGGATGCGTCCGCATCCACCTTCTCCAGGTAATTCAGGATACCGCCTTTCAGGTGATACACGTCGTCGAATCCTTCTTCCTTCAGCCATGAAGTCGCCTTCTCGCATCGGATGCCGCCCGTGCAGAACATGGCCACTTTGGGCTTCTGGGCAGGATCCAGGTTTTCCTTGACGTAGTCCGGAAACTCGCGGAAGGAGCGGGTATTCGGATTGAGCGACCCCTTGAAGGTCCCTACCTGATATTCGTAGTCGTTCCGGGTGTCGATCAGGATGACATCGTCCCGGGATATCAGATCATTCCAGTTCTCGGGATCCACGTAGGTACCCACGGTCCGGTTCGGGTCCACGCCCTCGATCCCCAGGGTCACGATTTCTTTTTTCAGGCGAACTTTGGTGCGAAGGAATGGACACTCGTCCGTGTATGACTCCTTGTGCTCGAGTCCCTTGAGGCCGGGCTGGGAGCGCAGGAAGGCAAGGAGGGCATCGATACCCTCGCGTGATCCTGACACGGTTCCGTTGATACCCTCGGAAGCGACCAGGATGGTGCCCCGAACGGTGTTCGATTCCATTACCTCCTCGACGTGGTCCCGGAAGGCCTGCGGGTCCGCAATGGGAGCAAAATGGTAAAGGGCGGCAACGACGCAAGAGGACATGGCGGGGCGGGGTTCCGTTTTTGAAGCATCCATCCCGTGCAACGACCCCGCCCGGGGTCAGGATTCCCCGTCGGCTTCGAATTCTCCCTTGTGGGATCCGTCACAGAAGGGCTTTCGCTTTGAAAGGCCGCACCGACACAGGGATACTTTGGACCCTTTCCAACGGATGCAACCGCTGGCAGCCCGTACAGCCACGTTTCCGCGCAGGAGCAGGGGGCCATCCTTGCGGGGAGAAATCGAGAGGGGCCCGCCGGGCTCTTCAAAGCCCGGTCCTTCGCGTCCTACAGCACCCTTATCACGCCAGTCTCCTTCGATGTGGGAATTATCGCAAAAGGGTTTGTTTTTCGAGAGGCCACATCGGCACAGCGCAACCCGCTTCGTGGTGTTTCCGTCTTGCGCAGGGACGCCTTCGATACTCAGATCCCCGCGAACGTACAGGGGGCCGTCCGGGACAACGGTAACCGTATTCTCATCTGCGGCGGCTTCTTCAGCCGAAGCGTCATTAGCCCGCCAGGCAATGGCGCCTGAGGGGCAACGCTTTGCAATACGATCGGCCTCTTCGGCATCCACCAGGTCCGGATCGCCGAAAGGTTCACGGTTCACGTCGAACAATTCGCTGTCAGCACGCCAACACTCCTCGGCGTGGATGCACAGATTACCGTCCCATACGACGGTGATGTCCTTGCCTTCGAAGGTCAGTACTTTTTTGGAGCTCATTCGGATAGCAGAAAAGGGGTGTATGTGTTCGTCGTGTTTGGTGCAGCAAACGGGCAAAACGTTGCGCCCTTCATGTTGCGCTTATGCAGCGTCAAGGGGTAAGCGTGATCAGCGCACCTTTGAAGGCAGGTGTACGGCTGACGTTGTCCACTTGCCGGTCGAGCAGGATATTTGCTTCCGGAAAATACATGGCTGCGTTGCCGGGCCGGATACGCTCGAATGCGTGAATCATTTGGTGGGGCATCTGACCACCGGGGCCTTCGACGCGGACCCGTTGTCCGTGGCGAAGGCCCCGTGCCGTAATATCCTCGGGATGGAGCAGGACAACATCGCGTCGGGTGGCCCCACGAAACAGGTCTTCCTCTTCGTAAACCACCGTATTGAATTGCCCTTCGCTGCGGATGGTCATGAGTCGCAAGTGCTGAGGTGTTGAGTCGTCGAGAGGAAGGTGCGGAGGGTGAAAGATGGCTCGTGTATCGGGCGTTGCGAATACGGGCTCATGGAAGGTTCGCCCATCAATCTGGAATTCGGGTCCGCCGTTATCGAGTTCCCTGAGGGCTTCCCATCCGGGCACGACATCTGCCATCATCCTGCGGAGTCCCTGCGTATTTGACATGCCCGGCCAGTCGAGTGCCGTCAACGGCGTGCCGTTTTCCCTGCCGAGGCTGACGCGCCGGAAGAGGTCGCTGATGATGTCCAATTCGCTTCTCGGTCCTTCGAATCTGGAAGTGCCGCCTTCGCTGAGCCGGACGAAATTGAACATGGATTCCTGCGTGGTGGGCTCAGGTTCTTCGTCCCGGGCAAGGACGGGCAGGATCAGGTGATTGGGCGATGCGGCCCGGGCGTGTCCAGTATTGAGTGTGGTACTTAGCGTGATCTGCCACGGGATGGTGGACAACGCCCGGGCCGCCCATGCAGCATCCGGGTTCGATCCGAACAGGTTGCCCCCCAAGTGGAAGGCCACGTCCATGGCACCGGCTTCAGCGGCCTGCATGCATGCCATGGTATCGAGACCTTCCGAAGTGGGCAGATCCAGGCCGTACTTATGCGTAAGCCCATCCAAGATGGCTTTTTTCAGCTGCGGTGTGGCGCCGATACTGCCGATCCCCTGCACGTTCGAGTGCCCGCGGATGGGCATCAGGCCGCAGCCGGGTTTGCCGAGCATACCGCGCAGCATGGCCACGCTCGCAATCATCTGCACGGTTTCGGTGCCATGGGCGTGATGTGTGACTCCCATGGCCCAGGCAAAAATGACCCGCTTTCCGGCCACGTACCGATCGGCAAGGTCCGCAATCTCCGCGCGGGACAGGCCGGCGCCTTGTTCGATGACATCCCATGGCGTGGTCCGTACGCGTGCGGCGAAGTCCTCGAATCCGCGGGTGTGGTTTTCGATGAAGTCCGAGTCGATGCGGTGCGTTTCGATCAGTTGCTTGGCCAGGCCCGTCAGCATAGCAAGATCTCCACCGATATGCGGCTGGACCATATGGCTGGCAATCCGACTGCCGAAGAGCAAGCTACGGGCGTCCGATGGTACACTGAAACGCTCCAGTCCGCGCTCCCGAATGGGGTTGATG
>Ga0075480_10001397_pt1 | contig 15290 bp, 20 predicted proteins | sample DEB08_DNA_7_FD_81590 | JGI IMG/M metagenome (GOLD analysis project Ga0075480, IMG submission 81590) | Aqueous microbial communities from the Delaware River and Bay under freshwater to marine salinity gradient to study organic matter... | ecosystem: Environmental > Aquatic > Marine > Coastal ... | reverse complement strand
GCGATTACGGAGATTCCGTTTGCAGATATTTTCGATACCGATTTACGGCACGATTACCCGGCGGTCGATGCGTCTGTTGTTCTCTCCGTTCTAACGCTCCAATTTATTCCTATCGAGTACCGGCAGAAAATTGTTAGTCAGGTTTATAACTCTCTCCGGCCTGGCGGGGTTTTCCTTCTCGTCGAGAAGATTCTCGGACGGGACTCGGTGACGAACGAACTTTTTATCGAAACGTATTTAGACCGTAAAGGTGCTAACGGTTATAGCCAGGAAGAAATTAACCGGAAGCGGGAGTCCCTCGAGGGTGTTCTTGTACCGGTTACAGGTCTTTGGAATGAGGACCTTCTTAAGCTTGCCGGGTTTAGTCACGTAGAGTGTTATTGGAGACACCTAAACTTTGCGGCCTGGATAGGGATTAAAGAATGATTCGTAACGTTCCGACTATGACGGAGGTTGCGAAGCTCCGGGGGACGAACGGGTTTAACCTTATCTCTACGTTTTCCGGCTGCGGCGGTGCGTGCCTCGGTTTCGAAATGGCCGGTTATGACGTTCTCTGGGCGAACGAGTTTGTCGAGGCGGCACGAGACACCTACGAAGCTAATCATCCTGGCGTAATCCTTAACGGTGAAGACATTCGGTCTCTCTCCGGCCAGGACATTCTTGATGCCGTAAACCTCGAGGTAGGGCAGGTTGATTTACTTGAGGGTTCCCCGCCTTGTTCGTCTTTCTCTATGGCCGGTAAACGTCATAAGCTTTGGGGTGTCGAGAAATCCTACTCGGATACTACGCAAGTCTCTGATGACCTTTTCTTCGACTACTCGAGAATCGTCCGGGAGATACAACCGAAAGTTTTCGTTGCCGAAAACGTAGCAGGCTTAGTTCGAGGCCGGGCAATCGGTTACTTTAACAATATTCTTCGGGACCTTCGAGGTAACGGTTATACGGTCGAGGCGAAACTACTCGACGCTAGTTACTTAGGTATCCCGCAAGCGCGGCAGAGACTAATTTTCGTAGGAGTCCGAAACGATTTAGTCGAAAAGTTCGGCGTAAAACCCGTCTTCCCGAAACCGGTAAATAAGCGTCTAACGTTAGGGGATGTTATCGGCCGCAACCCGGGTGATATAGAGCAGGCCGATTCTTATATCGACGAAGAGACCGGGTTCGAAATCGGTCTTAATTCTTATGCTGTCGGTAAAGCGTGGGACGAAACTCCTATGGGGAAAAGTTCGGAAAAGTATTTCCAGCTAGTTCGTCCACCGTTAGAGAGACCCGCACCTACGGTTACTGCGACCGCCGGGCAAGTCGGTGCCGCCTCGATAGCTCACCCAGTCGAAAGAAGGAAGTTTAACCTTAAAGAGTTACGCGCTTTGCAGTCTTTCCCGGAGGACTTTATCCTTACCGGGAACTATACGCAGCGGGTAGAGCGGATAGGCCGTTCGGTCCCGCCGTTAATGTCGAAGGCTATCGGTGAGGTAATCCGGACCGAGATTTTGGAGAAGGTCAATGCCGGGAGCAGGTAGACCGCCGAAACCGGTCGAGCAGAAACGTCTCCTCGGTAATCCTGGGCATAGACCATTACCGAAGGAGGGTGAACTTACCGTCCTCGAACGGGCCGATGACGTTCCCGAACCGGATAGACCGTTAGGAACATATGGCCGACAACTCTGGGATAGGGTTTGGGTGAACGGAATCAACTGGATTTCTCCGGTAACGGACAAGGAACTTCTCCTAATGACCTGCGAAATGATTGACGAACGATGGAACCTACGCGCAAAAGTTCTCAAAGACGGTTCTCCGGCGGACGGTAGGAGACTCGACAGGTTATCTAAACAGATAATTTCGAACCTATCTCTCCTCGGTTTTACACCTACGGACCGGACTCGACTCGGTGTTGCGGAGGTAAAAGCTAAAAGCAAGCTAGAGGAGTTAATGGCGAAACGGGCAGAACGGTGATAAACCCCTGGCCTCCCCGCTACCTGACACCCGTCCCAGAGGAAGCGTTAGAGCTAGGCCGGAGGATGGAACCTATCGTCGATTTTATTGGCGAATACGGGATAGTAACGAAAGATTCGATTGCAGGGAAGGCGGGTTCCCCGCTTATCCTCCGGGACTGGCAGAAAACTCTTTTAGACCACGTTTTCGCGTGGGATGATGACGGTTTAAAGCACCGGATTAGTCTTATCGGGATGCCACGCAAGGGAGGGAAGTCGAGTCTCGGTTCCGCAATGGCGCTCTATTCGCTTATCCTCGGACCTGCCGGAGGTGAAGTTTACTCGGTGGCGGCAGAGAAGGAGCAGGCCCGTATCGTTTTTAGGGAGGCTAGGAGGATGGTCGAGGCTAGTGAACAACTCTCCGGACTCTGTACTCTCTACCGGGACGCAATCGAAATCCCTGGCTTACACTCCGTTTACCGGGTTCTCTCTGCCGAAGCGTATAGCAAAGAAGGCCTAAACCCGCACTTTGTCTTATTTGATGAGCTACACGCGCAACCGAACCGGGAACTCTTCGACGTAATGTCCCTGGCGATGGGAGCTAGGGGAAAACTTGCGTCTCTTGTCGCAATTACAACGGCCGGTGTCAAACTTGATTCGACGGGTAGGGACTCTATCGCCTATTCGTTGTACAACTACGGGAAACGTGTCGCATCCGGGGAGGTCGAGGACGAAACCTTCTTTATGTCCTGGTGGGAGGCCGCAGAGGATACGGATTACCGGTTAGAGGAGACTTGGGCTGCCGCGAATCCTGGCTACGGAGATTTAACGTCGATAGCGGATTTTAAATCAGCGATAAAGCGGACACCGGAGGCAGAGTTTAGGACGAAACGGTGTAATCAATGGGTGTCTTCGGCGATAGCGTGGCTACCGAATGGTGCTTGGGAGGCGTGCGCGGGAGAGTTTCACGTGAAACATTCGGACGAAATCGTCCTCGGATTCGACGGTTCGTTCTCCGGAGACGCCTCCGTCATCGTTGGTGCGACTATCCCGCAGACCGAGGAGGAACCGGTTCGCGTCTTTATGGTCAAAGCGTGGGAGAAAACCGAGTCGGATGATGACGATTGGAGGGTAGATATCGCCGATGTTGAGAATACGATTATCCAATTCTGCCAGGAACACCCGAACGTTAGAGAGATAGCGTGCGACCCGTTCCGCTGGCAACGGTCTATGCAGGTCCTCGAGAACCTCGGTCTCCCGATTGTCGAATGGCCGTCTACCTCTGCAAGGCGTATGGTCCCAGCGTGTGCAAAGTTTTACGATGCCGTAGTCGAGAAGCGGATAGTTCACGACGGAAACCCGTTACTCGCACGCCACCTCGATAACGCTGTAACGAAAATCGATGCGTTAGGTCCGAGAATCGTAAAAGAGAAGAGAGACTCACCTCGAAAGATAGATGCGGCCGTTGCAGCAGTGCTAGCGTTTGACAGAGCATCTGTTGGTAAGATAGATGAAGTGATTCCGGAGTTCTTTGGATAAGGATATGACAACTACTTTACAACTAGCGGGTGTTTCTGCGATTACGTTAGGGACGTTTCTCTTCTCTATCCCCGCCGGGTTCATTGTAGCTGGCGTCTTCCTTATCATCGTCGGTATTGCTCTCGGACGATAACGTCTAACTATTGCGATAGGACTATAAATGATTTTCAACCGCTTATTCGAATCGCGGGCAATTAGCTACCAGACAATTTTCGAGTCCGGGGACGATATCGCCTTCGGAAATCTATCCGCCACTAACATTGACGAAAAAACGGTCTTCCAAGTAAACGCCGTCTTCTCTGCTGTGTCGCTTATTTCGGATACGGTGGCAACGTTGCCGCTTGACGCCTTCGTTCGAGAGAACGAAACTAGACTGCCTTACCGTCCTAAGCCTGCTTGGGTTGATAAGCCAGACATTGACCTCCCACGAGAAGCGTTCTATAACTCCCTCATCGTGTCGCTCTTACTGGACGGCAACGCTTTTATTCGAGTGTTCAGCAATCGTCGTGGCGAGGTCATAAACTTGACAGTCCTAAACCCGCAACAAGTCGAGGTTAAAAGGAACGGGGTAGGCCGTATACAGTTTACGGTCGAGGGTGAGGAACGTGTCCTTACACCGGAGGACGTTATCTTTATCCCCGATGTTGTCCGGCCTGGCTATATTCGCGGGGAGTCTCGAGTCAAAGCGTTAAAAGAGAACTTCGGTCTTGCAATGGCTTTGGAAAAATTTGCTGCCAATTTCTTTGGGAGTGGGACAAACCTATCCGGTGTGATTGAGTTCCCCGGCAACCTGACGGCTGAGCAGGCTTCGAACCTGGCGAACGGTTTTGATAACCGGCACAAGGGTTGGAGGAAGGGACACCGGACCGGAGTTCTCTCCGGAGGTGCAACGTTTAAGCCTACGCAGATTGACCCGGTACAGTCGCAGTCGATTGAGGCCCGTCATATGGCGGTCGAGGATGTTGCTAGAGCGTTTAACGTCCCGCCGCACCTCCTGGCGCTACCCGGAACGAACTCCTATGCGTCCGTTGAGCAGACAAACCTTGCTTGGGTGACGCATGGTCTTCGTCCGATTATCTCGAAAATCGAAGGCGGGATGACGCCGTTACTGGCCCGATACCCGGGAGGGGAAAACGCGTTCCTCCGTTTTAATCTTGATGGGTTGCTTCGTGCTGATATTACGTCGAGGACTGGCGCGTATTCGCAGATGATACAGATGGGTGCGATGACGATTAACGATGTTCGCCGTCTTGAGGACCTAGCTCCGATGCCGGAGGAGGTAGCGGATAAGGTTCGGGTTCCCCTAGCGAACGTAAATATCGACGATTCGGATGTTAGCGCTATCGCTTCGAAGGTAGCGGCAGCGAATCAGCTTGTGGTTGCCGGTTATAACCCGGTTGATGTTCTTGCGGCCCTCGGTCTTCCACCTATCGCGCATACTGGTCTGGCTTCGGTACAGCTCCAGGGTACGGAGGATACTGTCGAGGATGTTATCGAGGAGGAGGAGTAATGCCTATCGTTTCGCGTCTCGTAACGCTAGGGACTACGGTCCCTACGGAGGTTGTCGGCCACGATAATACGCCGCACGACGTTATCCTCCATAATCATACGAAGTCTTCGAACGAATATATTTACATTGGTGGCTCAACTGCTATTTCGACAACTAACTCGATGCACATTGACCCAGGTCAGACTATTTACCTCACGCTTCGTCCCGGAGATAGGTTGTTCGCGGTCTCGGACCCGGACGGCCTAGAGCTAGGCGTTACCGATATTAGGAAGAATGACTAATGCCTTACTTTATTACTGACGAAAGTCCGGACTGTCCGGATTGGGCGGTCGTAAAAGAAGACGGCGAACGTGTCGGTTGCCACGATACGAAAGATAAAGCAATCAATCAGATGGTTGCCGCGTCCGTAAATGAGGATATTCCTATCGGTGGGGAGTACGAAGGAGAGTTCCCGGAGTCCGCCAGCACGAGAGACCTGCCCGATAATTACCGTCCCGCTACGTCCGAGGATGTACCGGAGGGACGCGCTTGCGGAAACTGTATGTTCTTTAACGAAGAGAACCTCGATGAGGAGGGTAGAGCGTTCTGCGAGAAGTGGGAGGAGTACGTCGAAGGCGGAAACTACTGTAACGCCTGGGAGCCACGCCAGGAAGAAGAGACTGAGTTCGCCGAAGCGGTCCGGGTTGCTTATAAAGATAAGCCGAAGACTAGTAACCGTGTCGAGGTTAGAGAAGTAAACCTAGAGCCACCGGCGTATATGCGGGCCGCAGCACGTCGTGGCCTCGAGTACGTCGCTGACGGTCGAGGCGGGGACGGTTTAACGGAGAAGACGAAGCGTGAAGCGCGTGCAATGGCCGCAGGAAACGTTACAGCGGATAAATGGGTTCGGATTCGTGCCTGGATTGCCCGTCATATGAATGACCTTCGTTCCCCTAACGCTGACCCGTCCGCACCCGCCTACCCTAGCGCCGGGGTTGTCGCTCACCTTCTTTGGGGTTCCGGTCCGTCAATACGTGCCGCCGAACGTGCCCTAAAGTATGCTGAGGGTGTGGTTGCTAGACTGGAAGAAGAAAACAAAGGCAGAGCTAGAGGTAAATTAGTGAGTTCGTTAGAGATTAGAGTTAACAGCGCTGACTGGGAGCTACGGGAGACCGCTACCGGGATGACGTTCGAAGGTTACGCGGCAGTCTTTAACTCGCCGTCCGAACCGTTATCCGGTTCCCCTAACGGGAGAACGTTTATTGAGCAGATTGCTCCTGGCGCGTTCCTCCGTTCCCTAAAAGCGCGGAACGATATCAAACTGCTGTGGAATCACGATACGAGTGATGTTCTTGGTTCGACTAGGGCCGGAACTCTGAAACTTACCGAGGACTCTCGAGGCCTTAAGGTTATGGCTACGTTGCCTAACACTTCGGCTGGGCGTGACGCTGCCGAACTTTTGCGGCGCGGTGACGTCGATGCGATGTCATTCGGTTTCACGGTTCCTCGTAATGGTGACGAATGGAACTCTGACGGGACCGAACGGACTCTCCGGGAGGTAATGCTTCACGAAGTGTCTATCGTTGCGTTCCCTGCATATTCGGAGACGGCCGGTACTGCGACGGTCCGAGGTCTCGCTAAGATTGCGGAACGTGCCGCCGTTGATGTTGATGCTCTCTCCGATGCTCTCCTAAAACTTGAGAACGGTGAGGAGATGACCGATGAGGATGCGAGACTCTTGTCAGACGTCCTCGATAGTATTGCACCGGAGAAGGAAGAAGAAGTTGAGGAGACTTCGGAGGTTGAGGAGTCCCCGAACCTTGCTCTCGAGTTAGCAATGCTAGAGCTGAAGAAGAAGAAACTCGAACTGCTAGAGAAAGGTTACTAATGGCTACTCAGGCTGAGATTAAGAAGGCGATTTTGCGGGTGGCGGGAAACCCGTCTGTCGGTGCTATCGCGTCCCTGGCGGATGATATGGCTGCCGCGATTGTTGCGTTGGACGAGTCTCCGGTTCGTGGTAAGAAGCCGGAGAAGGAGATGCGGGTTTTCGGTCCTACTGAAACCCGTTAGTCGGTTTCTTTATATTCGAAGCCGAGGTTTATAGCGAACTCGGTCCAGAACTCCTGGGACCGGCGGGCATACCTTCTTACCCGCTCCGTCCCGTGAAGACCTTCTTTGAAGTGGCATGTGAAGAGTTCGAAACCGTTCTCTTCCGCTAGGGCAACGGCGGCAGCCTCGACGTGTTCGGGCCATTCTGGGTTTAACCAGACTTGGCACTCGACGGAGGCTGAGGCGAAACGCTCCCAGGTAGTGATAGCGGGAAGGTCTTTGCCGCCGAGGGTAAGTGTTAGTGTAGTCATTTGCTTCTCCTTCTTTACTTGATAGTTATGCGGCGGAACTGGTTGCGAGAGTCGAGGCGTTCGGCAATAACTTTGTCTGTCCGGCGCAGACCCTCAAAAACGCGTCCCATGTATTCGTGGTCCCAGGTCTTTGCGATTGCAATCCGCTTGTTGAAACGTGATTGGCCGGGACGCTTCATTTGCACGACGTCTCCAATCTCGATGTCGTAGAAGTTGATGTCTTCGTAGGCTTCCGTGTTCATTGCTTTCTCCTTTGCTTAGTCTTGCTGATAGTAAAAGTGTACCAGTATCCTCGCTACCACGACACACAAAGACCAGACTTTTTTAGAAACTTTTTATTCCTTGCTACACTTATAAAGTCAGAATTGTGAGTGTATCTCTGCTGACCGCCGGGAGTGAGCTGGACGGCCCTCCGGAACTATCCGATAACAACAAGGAGAACTATGTCCCAGTTTATTAAAACTCAGGAAGAACTCCGCGCTAACCTGACGATGCAGATTCGTGATGTCATTGACTCTGCTGAATCCGAGAAGCGTGGCCTCGACTCTTCCGAACTCGAAAAGATTGACCGCATCGAGTCCGACATCCGCAAGGCTGACGAAGCGATTGCAGTTATCAAGCGTAACGAAGACCGCGCCGTAGAGGTTGCTGAGGCCGCAAGGTCCTATGCACCCGCCGAAGAGTCACGTTCTGGCGCTGACATCTTCCGCGCTATGGCACGCGGTGAGGTACGTTCGCACACCTTCCACCCGGAGACTCGTGCAACTATCGTGCCCTCGGTTAACACGGTCCCCGTTGATTTCCTCGCACAGGTCTACGGCATTGCCCGTCTCGTCGGACCCATGCTGGATGTCTCCGAAGTCATTACTCGTGAGTCCGGGAACGATTTCCGCATCCCGACTTACACGGCATACTCGACTGCCGCGCAGTACGCTGCCGGTTCCGCGATTGCTGACAGTGAGCCTACCTTCTCGTCTATCCTCCTGAGCCCTAAAAAGCAAGGATTCTTGGTTAAGATTTCCAATGAGCTCATCGAGGATGCTGGCTACAACATTGAGAGCGCCATTGCAGAGCAGGCCGGTAACGCTATCGGCTTCCGCGTCAATGACCTCGCAACTGTAGGTACTGGCTCAACCGAGACCGAAGGTATCGTCCCCGCATCCACCCTCGGTGTGACTTCGGGAACCGCTACTGCGTTCACGGCTGATGACCTCATCACTCTCTCGTACAGTCTCGATGGGGCAGCCCGGAGACTCCCCGGTGTCGGATTTATGGCTAACACTTCAACTGTTGGTTTCATTCGACGCCTCAAGGATGACAATGGAGCATACATTTATGACCCAGTTGTCTCGGGTGAGGACCGTCTGCTTGGTTTCCCGATTTTCGAGAATCCTGCAATGGCTGCTATCGGCACCGCTGGCGGAACGAAGCCTGTTGTCTTCGGACACCTGCCCAGTTACAAGATTGTGACTACCGGTTTGGAAGTTGCTACCTCCGCAGACGCGTTCTTCGAGAACGATGTCACCGCGTACCGTTTCACTTACCGTTTCGACGGCAAGCTGACTCACGACGCGCACGTTAAGCACCTGGTTACTGCCGCTGCCTAACAATAACTAAAATCGGAATACCCCGGGGTTGTAGGTCTCCCCGGGGTATTCCTTTTAGGGCGTGAAAGGTTTCGTTTAGAGAGAAGACCGCTTGCGGAACTCTTTAACACCCCGGTTCGATTCCGGGCACGTCCACTAGGTCGAAAAGGTAAACCCTGGCGTCCGGGAATCGTAAAGTAAGGAATATTCCTTACCCTCACCTAGCCTCCTAAGTGTTGCTAACCTGGGATTAGGGCAACATTTATCGCTCAGGTGTTATGGCTGCATGACGGTCTCCAAAACCGTGGGTTAGGGTTCGATTCCCTGGGGCGGTGCTCAAGTTTGTAAGGTTAGAGCTGTGCAAATTGCTATGTTCCTGGAATATGGCACAGGTACTATATAACTGTTTATATAAAAATGTGGATAAGAGTCTTACCAGCGAGGATGTTCGTGGTTAGGGTTTTATCCTGGCGGCAAGAAGAAACCCCGCCGAAGCGGGGTTCCTCCGTCTAACCGTTTTAGTCCCAGCCGTTAGTGCTGATGTAGGCCTCGACTCCTCCGGCGGCAACTGCCTCCCGGTACTGGCGTAGACGATACTCGGCGTCTGCTATCTGGTCCTTGCGGTCCGAGATAAGACGTTCGAGGGCGTCGATACCGGCCTCGGCGGTCTCCGGGTTGTAGGCGTAAAGGCTTGCACCGTATCCGGAGCTACTACGGTTAAGGGCGTCCCTGGCGTTACTAGCGGCAAGTGCTAATTCGTAGAAATCGCGTCCGTTCATTTTGGCTTCTCCTTTTCTTAGGGTGTTACTCATAGGGAAAGTATACGGGTATCCCCGGAGTTCTGTACACGATTACGTACTTTTTTTTCCTGAGTTTCGTGTCAGAATAAAACCTTTTTCGACTAGCATTTCCGTATGGCTTACGAAAAAATAAACGGCGCACTAGCGCTAGCAACAAACAGTCCCGGAACTCCTACCGGTTACGGAGTACAAGCAGAGTACCTAGTAAACCGGTTAGTCCGACACGGAGTAAAGACCGCAGTCCTAAGTAACTACGGACTCGAGGCCCGAACCGAAACGATTAGCACGCCATATGGCAAGGCGGCACACTACCCGCGTGGCTACTCACCCTACAGTGAGGATGTTATCCCGTTATGGTTCGAAGACTTTATGCGAGAGAAGCCAGGGATTCCCGGCGCAGTACTAACACTCTTCGACGTCTGGGTTTATAACAAACTCGAGTTCGACGGGAAAATAATCTCCTGGGTTCCCCTAGACCATGTAACTATGCCGCCAGGAGTCGGACAGTTCCTTAAGAGACCTAACGTGACACCTATCGCAATGTCCCCTCACGGGCAACGGCAGATGAAGAAAGACCTCGACATTGAGTCTGTCTATATCCCGCACTCGGTAGATACGTCCGTGTTTAAACCTACGAAGAAGATTAGAGGAGTCGAGGCCCGGAAGTTTATGGGAGTCCCGGAGGACGCGTTCCTTGTTTCGATGGTGGCAGCGAATAAAGCGAATGGGATTGTTCACCGTAAAGCGCTAGCGGAACAACTCCTTGCCTTTTCCGCGTTCCGGAAGAAACACTCGGACGCCTACCTATACCTCCATATGACGGCAAGGAAGACGTTCGGCGGGTTCGAACTTGGTCCCCTACTCTCCGCTGTCGGTTTAGGACCGGACTCCGTTATCCTCCCGGATGAGGAACAGCTTCGTTTAGGTTATCCGCAGAAGGAGCTTGCCGCCTTTTATAGTGCCTCGGACGTTCTTCTCTCGGCCTCGTATGGTGAAGGTTTTGGGGTTCCGCTTATTGAGGCTCAAGCCTGCGGGACAAAAATCATTACCGGGAACTGGACGTCGATGCCGGACCTTGTAGGGGAGACGTCTTACTGTATCGAGGGACAACCGTTCTGGGATGAGCCGCAAAAAGCATTCTTTAACATTCCCTCCGTAGAGGGTTTAGTCCAAGCGTTGCAGTTAGCTTATGAGCAACCTCGAGGACGGGATGACGTTTCTATCGAGTTCGCGGCAGACTTCGGTCTCGAGAAGGTTTGGTCTAACTACTGGCTACCGTTCCTAAAGGAGTATTTCAATGCAGCTTGACGATTTAGTAAGCGCACACTACGGGGAAACAATCTGGGTGCTCGGTTCCGGCCCGTCACTTAATTTCCTGAGCCCGTCATTCTTCGACGACAAGACGACGGTAAGCACAAACTTCAGCGCTAGGACTTTAGGGCACTACCCGGACTACGCGTTTACTCATTACCACGCTAACGCGGCAAGCCTGCTATCCGATACGGGAACTGTCGTAACTATAGAAAAAGATACGAAGACCGGTTCCTACTGGTCCGAAGAAAAACCGTCTAACCTAGTTCTCGCAGAGACACCATACGATAAAGCTCCCGGTTCCTCCTGGGACCCGATTACCTCGCATAGGCCAGGACCTAACAATCTTGTTTACGGTTCGTCTAGTCTTCACGGCGCAATGCACTTAGCGGCACACTTAGGAGCTTCGTTTATCGTCCTTGTTGGAGCAGACTGCGGAACTATCGACGGTGAGGACAGAATCACAGGCTACCCGGACGGTCATAAATTATGGGCCTTATATAACCGTCACCATAAACTTATGAAAAAGTATCTCGAGGATAACTACCCGCTAAAGGTCTACTCTCTAAATCCTTTTATAAACTTCAACCTCGAAGGCCATAAGTTTGAGGGTGTCGAATGATTCCTAACCTAATCGTCCCGGTCCTAAACCGGTATGACCTACTACAACGAATGATTTCGAGTATCGACTACCCTATCCGCCACCTCTTTATCATAGATAACGGTGACGGGCCGTCCGAGATTCTCGAGATTCCGGACTGGGTTCGAGAAGTAACCTACTCCCCGATGCCGTCTAACCTCGGTGTTGCCGCCTCCTGGAACCTCGGAATAAAAACGTTCCCGCACCATAACCGTTGGTTCTTCTCGAGTTCCGATATGTATTACGAAAAAGGAGCGTTAGAGAAACTAGGTGCAGCACCTACGGACCGGGTAACACTCTCAGACGTCCCGCCATTCTTCCAAACGTTCGTTATCGGGGAAGAAGTAATCGAGACGGTAGGTCTCTTCGATGAGATTTACTACCCGGCCTACTTCGAAGATAACGATTTCCTGCGGCGTCTCGACTATGCCGGGATTCCCGTAAATAAAATCTCTCTCCCTATCGGGCACGATAACTCTTCAACGATTAACTCGGACCCGGACCTCCTAGCGTTAAACGGGAAAACGTTTGCGACGAACCGGGATATTTACCGGCATAAAGAACAGACAAAAGACTTCGACGTTTACGGCTGGAGCTTATCGGCAAGGAGACTGAATTCTTGGGACTAGGGACTGTACAATAGTGACGGAGGTCTTATGACTATAACGAACGGGTATGCGACTCTAAGCGACGTAAAAAGTGCGTTAAGAGTGACGGATACGATAGATGACGCGCTTATCTCGGTAGCTGTAGAGGCTGCTTCGAGAGAGATTGACGGATATACGGAACGGTTTTTCTATAACGCCGGGACCGCTATAAAACTTTTTATTCCGGAGGACGCGTTCCTTACCGAGGTAGATGACCTAATTTCTTTAACAACCCTCGAGACTACTCCGGACGGGCAAACCTTCTCGAGTGTCTGGGCGGCAACCGATTATCAACTCGAACCGTTAAACGGTGTTGTCGGTGGTTTGGCTACTCCGTCTACCCGGATTAGAGCTATCGGTAACAAACTCTTCCCGAAGTTCGACCTGCGAAACCCGAACACTAACGAAGCAACCGTCCGTGTAACCGGTGTCTGGGGATACTCCGAGGTCCCTATCGCTATTAAACAGGCAACGATTCTTCTTGCGAGTCGGCAGTTCTCGAGATATAACGCTCCCCTCGGTGTCGCTGGCTTCGGCGACATTGGTGCGATAAACATTACCCGGGTAGACCCTGACGTTATGGCGTTGATTGCTCCGTTCCGTAAAGTGAGAATGGCGTGACGATTGCGCAGTTCCGCCAGGGGATAGCGAATAACATTGGGACTATCCCCGGCCTACGGACTTCTCTCGATATCCCGGACCAGATAAACCCGCCTATCGCTGTAATCGGAATCGAGAGTGTCGATTATGACGGTGCGTTCGCCGGAGGACTAACGGAGTACACGTTCCTCGTAACGGTTATCGCTAGTAGGGCCTCGGCACGAATGGCGCAAACGAAACTAGATTCTTTCGTCTCTACGGGTTCGTCTTCGATTAAAAAAGCTATCGAGTCGGATAAGTCTCTCGGCGGCAGCGCGTTTGATGTGCGCGTTACTCGAATGTCTAACATCGGTACTGTATCATTGGGAGAAGTAAGTTACCTTGCCGCAGATTTTGCGGTCACGGTGTTCGCGAACTAAAAGGAGTAAAAAGTGGCAAAGTTTGTCGCGACAGATTACAACATAACAATCGGAGGCGAAGATTTTAGTTCGTCGCTTGCCGCCGTCACCCTTGATATCTCAGCAGATGAGCAGGAGACAACAAGTTTTGGCAAGACCTTCAGGGAGCGCATCGGTGGCCTAAAAGACGCCTCCGTGAGCCTCGACTTCCACCAGGACTTCGGTGCTACTGCAGTAGATGCGACTCTCTTCCCGCTTATCGGCGGAACGGTCGCTATCGTCGTAAAGCCTACCTCCGGCGCTGTCTCTGCTACAAATCCGACATATTCGTTTACGGCGTTGTGCACTTCTTATTCTCCGTTTGCGAACTCAGTCGGCGATTTAGCCACGCTGTCCGTGTCATGGCCCGTCACCGGAACGGTTACTAGAGGAACTGCTTAAAAATGAATCCTATTGACCTACGCATCCTATTCCTAGACGGCACCGAAGACGTTGTAACTGCTCTTGCGGCGGACCTTATCGCTTTCGAAGCAAAGTTCGATATGAGCGTAGCTAGGTTAGAGAAGGACGTCCGTTTGACGCACTTGTTCTTCCTAGCCTGGCACGCTCTGAAACGTCAGGATAAGACTAAGGAAGAGTTCGAGAAGTGGACTGAAGCAGTATCTCTCGTAACGGGAGAAGCTGCAACAAAAAAATAACCGGCCTGGGTGACTCTAGTCTTCACTGGCAGATAGCGATTATTGCTGTAGAGACCGGGATTAGTCCCAGGGAGCTTCTCGAGTTAGAGCCACGAATGTTGTGGACAATGGTGAGATACCTTGTTGCACGTAGTCAGAAAAGTACGCGCAAGCGCTAAACTAGTGTGAGGGCAATTTAACGGATTTCGAAGGTTTCTAATGGCGAACGGTGACAACCTCCTCAATATGACTATTGACGGTAAGGAGCTTCGGGAGTTCGTAAAAACGTTAGACGCGTTTGAGCCTGGCCTTCGGAAGCAGTTCGTTAAAGATATAAAGTCCGATATAAAACCTCTTGCGGATACTATCGCGTCACGAATCAACAGTCTGAACATTGGCAACCCGGGTTCCGTTTCGGGTTTTAGTCATAAAGGCCGAACGGCGTGGTCTAAGGTCCGGGCAAGCGTTTACGCTACTCCCGGAGGCGGCAGGTCCCAGTCTGTAGCGCGTATTGAAGTTTTCGGTCAGGGAGATAAGAAGGCGGCACTAAAAATTGCTGACCTTGCCGGGACTAAAGGTAATTTCAATAACGGCGGAATGAGTAAAGGCGGTCTGCGTCCTCATCTGATTCGAGGCCAGGGCGAGAGTCTAGTAGACCAGTTAGATAAGATTAGTACGCTTAGCGCTGGCGGAAAAGGTGGCCGTTTAGTGTGGAAAAACTTTATCGGGCAACGCCGGACAATGATTAACATTGCTCTAAAAATTATGGACCGCTATGCGGCCCGCGTAAATGCCGGAGGTAAACCCTAATGGCTGCAAAAGGTATAACTCTCCCGATTATCTTCAAAGCTGACGATAAAGGTATCAAGGACGCTACCGGTGCGTTAGACGGGTTCGGTAAGAAACTCGGAGGCATTGCGGCCGGTATCGCTGCCGCCTTCTCGATTCGTGCGATTAGTAATTTCGCGAAAGAGTCTGTTCTTGTCGCTGAGGCTGCTGCGACCGCGCAGGCACGTCTCGAGGCTGTCGCTGCCGCAACCGGTGTTTTCGGTGATAATACGGCGCAGGTTACGGACCGTCTCGGAGAGTTCGCGAAAAGCCAGGAGATGCGGCTTGCGGTCGATGACAAAGTTATTAAAGGCGTACAAGCGCAGTTGCTTTCGTTTAAGCAACTATCCGGTTCCGCTGATGAGGTAGGTGGCGCATTCGACCGGGCAACCGTTGCCGCCTTCGATATGGCTGCCGCCGGGTTCGGTTCCGCAGAGGGTAACGCTACGGCCCTCGGTAAGGCCCTAGAGGACCCGATTAAGGG
>Ga0075480_10001394_pt1 | contig 15305 bp, 24 predicted proteins | sample DEB08_DNA_7_FD_81590 | JGI IMG/M metagenome (GOLD analysis project Ga0075480, IMG submission 81590) | Aqueous microbial communities from the Delaware River and Bay under freshwater to marine salinity gradient to study organic matter... | ecosystem: Environmental > Aquatic > Marine > Coastal ... | reverse complement strand
GCTGTTGCTTATCCATGTTCTCTCCAACACTACTACCAACAATAGTTCCAAGAATAGCGCCGCCAATTGTAGCCGCAGTATTACCAGATCCACCGCCGATTGTGTTACCAAGAATGCCGCCGGCAACACCACCTACTACTGCACCACCCTGTTGATTTGTTACGCTGTTACAAGCAGTTAGACTTAGAGCAACTGCACCTGCGATAATAATAGACTTCATAACGCTCTCCTTATGCTGCATTGTGAAGTTTGGTTGATTCAGTCCACTGGCGGTGAGCAAGTGCTTCGCACTCCTCGAACGCATCCTGTATCATCATCTGATCAGGCGGCGTCTTCTGCGTGGCAGCGGAAGGTCCACGCAAAGATCCTACCATACCCATCTCGCGAGCAACTTGTAGATATCGGATGGCGTCAATGACAACACCAGCACTGTTCGGGGAATCCTGAACAGATAGTCTAGCATCAAAAGTCACTGGTGCACCACCGAATCCTGTCGCTTCGATACGGAAGTGAGCAACCTTGTTGTCACCATGGTATGCAATATAACTGGAAGGACCAGCATAGATACCATTCTTAGGAACAGGGATATTACGAATATCGTTCTGAGAGCGAATGACGTTCTCCTTAGATATCTTCTTAGACGCCAACCGACTGTGGTCCATCATATTGAGGAAGTCAGTATTGCCGCCATGGTTGGTCTGCTCGTGGAACTGCACCTGCATACCACGATTGAAGAACAACTCTTGTAGTGCCTGACTCATAACAGATGCACCAAGCTGAGAACGCATATCATCACCGATAGCAGGGATACCAGCATCACGCAGTCGCTTTTCCCAATAGCAGTCAGAAACGATAAACACAGGGATACAGTTGACAAACGGCACCTTGGCTTCAATACAGGCTTCGATATAGAATCGAGTCGCCGTTTCAGAACCAACAGGCAGATAGTTTAGTAACACATCGATTTCGTTCTTCTTCAAATCTCTGATAATATCTTCGGCTGTCGGCTCTGGGTCGTGTGTAGGTCTAAAAGACTCTTCCTCGTCATGTGTTAGCATATGAGGAGCCACACCATCATACAGCGCACCACGCTTGACTTTGATATTACCGCCGACAGCAATGATATCATCATCAGTTACCTGGAAATCCATAGCATTGTTCGGCTTGGCTTTGATTGCATTGTATAGTGGACGACCAACCTTGCGCTTATCAATATCGTATGCTAGAGCAAAATTAATATGCTCGGCTCTGTAATCGCCGATGTTTGCAAATGCTAGACCCTCAGTCTGGTTTGATATACTATAGAGGGCAACACCCTCAACCAAAGACTTAGCACAGTTGCCGACACCGACAATTGCAACATTGATTTTATCTTTCATGTAACTCTCCGTTCATTATGAAACATTGTACCTCAAATTTATGAGAAAAGCAAGTGAGTTTTAGACTCGAACAGCATTTTTTTGTAGTTGTCGATATACTCAATCGCTCGCTTCTCATTGTCTTTGGTATAGAACCAGTCTGGGTTCATTTCGGTTTCTTTGTACATATTTGGCAAAAAGTCGTAGTCATCATGCATATTGATGAGCTGACCTGTTTTCTTACACAAATCGCGGAGTGCTTTAGACTCAACCTTGCGCTGGACTACAGGATTGTACTGTTTCATAGCATCCTCAAAGAATGCATCAAAATTGACCTCACCTTTCCAACGTTCAGCCAGCCAGGATGCACGTGAGTAGTGGTCTCCCGTCGAGTGACCGCCATAATCACCGCCGAGCATCAACTTCTTGTACTGACACAGGTGAGATTCTAGCAGGAAATTAGAAAACAGCGGAAAGCTGACACGCTCGGCTGCTTTAGCACAAACATCTAACTCTGCGTCCCTAACCTTGTTCATGTCATCAGCAGACAACTTCTGTTTGGTCTTTGCCTCGATGATATCATCTAGTCCATAGAGGTAGCATAACCCAGACCGCACACTCCAGTTCGATTCGTGTGTAGCCAGCATTGTATTGGGTTTGATAGGCATACCACCAGTTTCATGCAATGCCTGTGTAAACAACCAAGTCGTCATCCTGCCATATTTGTGTATCTTGAAGGCAGCTTCAAACATATTTTCAAATGACTTGTTTTCGTCTGTATCGAGGTGACTTTCGACCCAGTTTTGTATCGTACCATATGGCTTGATAACTTCACGCATAGATTTGACTTGCTCAGCGATACGACCCTTGTTATATTTGGTGTCCCTAGCATACCTTTGGCGGTCTAGGTTTTCTACATTCCACCGCTGCATCTCGTCTATGTCAATTTCCCAAAAGTTAGGAAAGTTCCAGTAGATAACCCAAGCCATCTCAGTTTGATATGTACAACCATAGATCAGGCAATACCAGAGTGACTGTTCTTTAGTCATCGGTGCACCTGTCGGCGATTTTACACCAGTCGCATCACGATATGTATTGGCTGGCATATAATGGTCAAGATCGCTCCACTTCAGACGCCAATCAAGCCACATGAAGAAACCTTCTTCACGTTTATCAAATGCCCGCCAATCTATAAATGGTTTATCTTTGTTGTCAGGATGTATGTATTTCATAGAAAGTCTGTAATAGAAACGTCACGTCGTTCGGGGAACCACCAAGAGTCCTCGAGCTTATAATCCATTGGCTTTTCTAGATGAACAAGATCATGGCTCATACGTGTGGGTTTGCCATATGGGTTATACCCCAGATCTTTTAGAAACCCATACACCGCAACTCTATTGTTGTCTAGTCTTTCCTGAACAACAGGGTCTTTACCTTTACGAACCCAGCATTCAATTTGTATAGCTGGCTTGTATGTTTTAATAGTTTCCACTGATCCTTTGAGCATTTCCAGCTCATGACCCTCAACATCTATCTTAAGATAATCGACGCCAAAATCAAAATCATCGAGCCTCCTAACATTGACCTCGATACTGTTTTTGTTTGGTTTCTTCACTATCTTAGCTTCATCGTTGTTTCCATTTTCGTTGAACGACATATGAAGCACAGCATCCTCAGATCCCAAAGCATAATTGTATAGAATGACATTGTTCACGTTGTTATTCTTCAGGTTCATCTGAGTTATTTCATGGGTGCTTGGTATAGGTTCAAACGCCCAAATCGTTTCAGCATACTCAGAAAAGTACACACACATCTCGCCGATATTTGTACCAGCATCGACGATGTTTGGTTTCCTGCCATGCTCAGTGAAGAACTCTCGCATCCAGTTCATACCAATCAGGGTGTTGTTCTTCTCACTATATCCCGTGCCGATATGAACAGCATCTTTCATATCACTAACTGGGTTCCAGTTTTCATCTGAAATACCAAGCGTCATTGTAAACCAATTGCGCTTGCCCTTCGGGTCGGCAATCGTGAAGACTTTGTTAGTCTTAGGATGCCGGAGATATGTTACTGTTGCTACCACCTCATGACCCTCGCTTCCTTCCTCTATCTTCTTTCGCAATTTCACGCTGATCACAAAATTCATCAAACTCAGGTGTATCAAACATGCCTGGAGTGATTCCGTTGAACTTGGCTTTCTTTTGTTCCTCTGTGGCTCCCTGTCTGCGCAGGGTCACATAATCTTTACGAGCTTGTTCGTACTCCCAAGATCCTAGCATAGTCATATCTTCTCGCATGTAAGATACAAGTGAGATACGTTCCATATCTTCAACATCCATACCAGCTGGAGGTTTGATTTCGGTGTTGCCGTGTATGATACCACAGTTATCGACCAGCAAAGCATCTCCTGGCTTCAAATCAATTGCTACACGGAACTCAGGCAGAACAAACAAACCTCCAGACCAACCAGCTTTACCATCTTTGGTAACAGTTGAAAGATTAGAAAACCCACCAGGATGGTTTGCACCATCAACGTGAGCAGTTGTACGATAGTTCTTGTTCACTGTGATTGTAGAAAATGCTGTGTCCTCAGCAACAACGAATCGTTTATCAATTCTATCCGCAACAGCTTTCTGATGTGCGTATCGTTCGGGAACCAGATCCTTGAACAATTTGTTGAGTGTACGCATATATGGATAACACAGTTTGAACTTATCCATGTTTTCTTCTGTGTACCGAGTAGCACGACCGAACGGAATGCGTGGGTATCTGTTGTAGAACCCAGCAATACCGCTCAAGATAGAAGCTGTGTATGATGTAGTTGTTATGAACTTTCTTATCTCTCTGACACGATCTGGTGTAAGATTAGGAAGCTCGTTCATAAAGAAGTTTTCATATGGAATCCCAACTTCCGCAATCCGCGAACGATGCCAAAGAACACCACGAACATCATCATGATAATCTAGAGAACCATTTTTCTTTACATACGCATCCATAACAGTTTGAGGATCGAATTTATCTTCACCGAGCATAGCAGCCAATGGGTTGTCGCTACTATTTTCAATCCTATCCATTATTTCAAGCTGCCAAGGATAAACCCAGTCGCGATTACCTTGACGTGCATCACCGATAGTGCCTGTGCTGGTACCACGATTGTTGGTACTTGTAGCAGCATCAGCCAATCCTTCATACGCACTTGTGATTTCTTCTTGAGAGAAGACGTTCTTACGAAACCGAAATCCTAGATAAGTTTCATCCTCGGTGTATCCGTTGTACAAATCGGTATCGTTTGTAACAACGTGGTCATAGTGCTCGTCTGTCATGTAGTTGTTTAGAAGATGTTTACAATCCTCTTGTTGCCTGTGTAATACCTCAACCATTCAGATTATCCATAATTTGATCAAAAGTGCATACAAATATATTATCACCAAACACAGGAAATTTAAACTGAGTTTCTGGATATGCGAAGATAAATGTAACGTCGGGATTTTCCCTTACAATCCATTGTAGATATGATATCCTGCCAAGATTATCAGCGGGACGTGCACGAGTATCCATGTCATAGTTATCCGATCCATCATAAATGTTACTGATTGATTGTGTAGTGTCTTCGTGAACTTGAAGAAAGTCGAAGCCGATGAAGATGAGTTGTTTATGACCCATCTTCATCGCTTCTAGAGCAGCATTTGTACCAGCGTTGCTTCGGGGGCGATTCGGATTAACAACTGCTGGTTCCCACTGCTCCTCCAATGGAGGAATGATAACACGCTTTGCGGGGAAATCACTACACTCTATTTCAGTTGTAATTCCAGGATCAATTGCTATAAGATAATGCGGAAGCACATATGATTCTTTTTTGAAATCACGATAAATTGCATTACAACCAAAAACTGTTCCAGCATCTTTAATAGACATGAGATCAAACTCAAATCGGGATGTCCCATTTCCGATGATGAATGCTGGTTCTTTCATTATTCCTCCTCACCCAACAGTTTCTTAATACGCCACTCAAGCGTGCTTATCGTAGTATGTATATGACCAGTATCATGAGGTTCTATCAAAGTTTTTAGATATTCAATTTCATCTCTTAAAACCTTGATATGTAAGAACGTGGCTGTGTCACCTGAATTGGACATTACCACTGCTCCTTCGGATATGCTTCTTGCAAAGCTGCCTTCTTAATCTTGATATCCTTGTCTTTCATTCGACACAACAGGTCTGCGTCGGCTGGATCCAATCCCTCAAGAACTTGAATGAACAGCTGCTCGCGTTTCAGATCGGTCATCTGTAGACCATCTGGTGTATTGGTGAAGTATTTGAGCATCTTGACTTCAGAATACAACTTACCTTCTTGCTCAGCAGACTCGGGCAGAGGCTGATAAGGAGGTTTCCCAGGGGGAAGTTTCCATTCAACCTGAGGATAAAAAGTATAGATACAAATATCCTTCAATGCTGGCGAGTGATTTTGTTTCAGAACAGCAGCTTGCTGCTTTGCTGTTTTCTTTTCTTCAACCTCAGCAATGATTTTGCTGAGAGGTTTCATAGCCATGTTTGCCTCCTAGAATGCTTGAACATTTTCCATTAATCTTTTGAGTCTTTTCTCCATGAAATAATTCATGATGTTTGAACGAGGAGCAGGTTCCGCACTATTATATGTATGCAATATCTGCTCCTTGATATCGGGAGGGATCTCAGAAAGATCGACGAGAGTTTTATTGCGCATGTAACCACGCAGCATCCGCTCGTCACAAAAATCCTGAGGATCTAACTCTGCCCAAGTTGATAGTTTCTTGCGCGAGATTGGGCGTTGCCTTTTGCCTTCGACAAAGGTGTCATCAGGAGAGAGGAAATTAGGCACGCCATCACCACGATCACCTAGCATAATGTGCTCGCGCAAGAATCGTTCGGGGTTATCTACTCTGTTGAACTTCTTCTGAACAGGGCTGTAGATATCCACATTCACATATTTCTGAAGCTGTACGAAATCCTTGTCACCTGATAGAATCAGGATAGGTTCGAGGATCTCGCCGTTTTGTTTGGTTGCACCGTGTAGTACACACAGCGTAGCAATGATGTCATCAGCTTCCGCATGAGGAACTTGTACAACTTTGTAAGGCATGTTGTCACGGATCTCATCGCGAATGTTATTCAGTGCAGTGAACACAGCATTCCAATCGATGCTAGACTGCTCGCGATCTTTCTTACGACTTGCCTTGTAATAGGGGAAACGGTGTTTTCGCCAGTAATCTTTGTCATCACAGCAGATTACCAACTCACCATAATCTTTGAGGAACTTATTTCTATAGAGTCTCAGGCTAGATAACACCATGTGGCGAACCATATCTTCTGATAGTTCGCCTGATGAGTTTTTCAACTGCATCATCAAGTTTGAAATCATCACCTGATTGAGATCAACCAGTATCATTTTCCATACTCACTCAGAGTTTTAATCATATACCCATTATATATGCAAAAAAAGAAAAAGAAAATGGAGTTATGCAGGATTTTTTGGTGGTTCTGGTTCATAGTAAGATTCAATCTTATCAATCATATCGTCCATTGCTTTTCGCATTGGATGTTCAAGTTCACATGTTCTGTAAATACCTGCCCGCAAACATTCAATTGAAAGAGCAAAGTCTTTATCAAACCCCGAAGCATCAACATCAACACCGTCCATAGATAAATCAGCAACCAAACGTGTTGCGTGATAATCAACCAGTTGATTGATAACCTTCATTCGAGTGTTGAGAATGTTTTCTCTATTCCCACCAAGAGTTGTGATATTGTCTCTCACAATTCTTTCAAATGGAAAATCTATGACGGTGTTTGCACTCATTTTGTCACCCTGAGCAGCACCGTGGTTTCTCCAATTCTGCCATTACAAGTGAATGGTTTGGTCGCGAGGTCATTGAACCTCTTAATTATCGCCTTTGGTCCACCCTTAATAATCATTGGAAGAAAATCATCAGGTTTGCGGACCTTGCGTTTGATTGACTGATCGGTGCTCCAGTTCTGGAGTGTGGTTCCCTTTACGGTCAAGCCACCTCTATCGGATGCGACATAATACTCTAAGACATTGTGCTTGGTATTGAACGCCCAAAGTTCTAGAGCACCGATCAGTTTCGCGGGATCTACACTAGCGATCTTGAGTGTAGTATCCTCCGGTTGGTATTTAAGATTCTTCAAAATTTGTTGTGTCGTCTTAGGTTGTTTCTTACGAGGAGCACGAACCTTGCGCTGGTTGCTACCGAAGTTGTTGACATCATCGATGATACCCTGAAGCAGTTTCTTGTAGTTGCGCTGCTCTTTCTTGGTCATCCAGCTGTATGCCTCGTTGAGCTGTTCGTCTTTACCAGCAAGAACTTCCTCAATTTCCTGGAGATTGGGTTCATAGTAGTCGGCAATGAACTTAGCAACCATTGGCTTGACTTCGTTGTGCTGAAGCCACTCATACATGTTGAACTCTTTGAGAGTTTTATAAACCACCATCTGGTCGATAATATCCTCGACTTCACCAATTATCTCGCCAGCTTTTTCTTTAACTCGATCTTGAATCGATATGACCTGAGCAGTTGGTGTTTTCACAACAGTGACCTGTTTCTTCTTAGCAAGTTCTATACACTCGGAAAGTGCATCGTTCTTAAATTCTTTCTGCTGATCTTGAAGATTCAATCCATTGACACACATACGGCAGAGGAACGAAGCTGTCCTCGGAAGTTCAACATCATCCAACTTCTTAATCGCATCTGCGACATTTTTGAATTTGAATTTACGAGCATACTCGCTGATGTATTTACGAGGTGTCTTACGATCAGCAAAATAGTTGTACCAGTTGTATGCTTTGGTCAGATCACCTAGCGTGTAATCGTCGGCGAGAATAGGCTCCTCACCGAGATACTGTTGGTCAAGTGTTTTCGCAACACGTCTAACTTTCTTCTTAGCCATGAATTTCTCCTCTCACTCAATATACCCATTCTATCATATAAATTGGGAATTGTAAAGGGAGTTATCAAATTTTCGTTTGGCGTTGACCCTCAATATAATCTCGATGAGCACGAATACCGCTGCACCAGCCCCAAAAATAACTTCCAGCAGCACATGCTAGAATAAACACAACGTGGATAGCCCAAAGTTCTATGCTCATATTGTTTTCTCCAATGATTTTAAGAAACCAGTCCACTGGGCAGCACGGAATTCCCAGTTATAGAAATTGTTTGTGTACTGTGCCTGAAAGTTTAGTTTTTCAATTACAGAATCTTCTCCATATATATTTATGGCTTGGAGAAGCATGTTCGCAAAAATATTTGCATGCCTGTTTGCATCTTCATCGAAGTTATACATCATGGCGAAGTTTGCTGTAGTTTCAGGAAGTGCTGCAAAGTTAGGACAAACGACCTGACAGCCAGCACTCATTGCCTCGAGAACAGAAATACCAGAGGTCTCTGGCCAAATGTTCGGATACGAATAGATGTGTGCTTTCTTTAGTGCTTCGCGAACTACATGGTTTGGTTGGAATCCATGATATGTGATATTAGGATGCTCTTGACATTTGGCAATTGCTGCAGCATGTTGTTGATCACGTTGCCCCCAACCATAAATTTTGAATGAGGAATACACATCAAGATGAATCTTTCTACCACCAGTTTTTGCTAGATGATTAACAAGAAACTCAAACACAGGAACCAAAATATCTAAACCACGATGCGGTGTTGTGTGGTATATCAGGTTCAAGCATTCATCCTGATCGGGTTTCTCATGTGGTTCAATAGGGACAATTGCATTCTGCAACACAATCCCGCGATTGTATGGAACCCCCAACCCCATGTTGAAAGTTTGCTGCTGATAGTTAGAAACGAAAACCAGTTTGGTGAACTGATCCAGGTTCTTTTCCTCTTTTAAGTGCTGAGACTCTGGATCATCCCAGGTGTCGTGAAGCCAAAGAATATTTGGCTTATTGGGATCAATCTTACGAACACGAGAGCAAATGATATTGAACTTGTCAAATAGGTCGGGGTCTACACGAACCTTCAGACCCTCCATCATCAACTCGGTGCCACCACGACTTTCGGCATAGGTGCCGTCCTCTCCTGGTTGAGCAATTGCTTGCTCCTTCAATCCCGTCACATTAAGTACTGTCATGCCGTAACCTCTTTCACGCTATCAATTCGAAACGAACGCCATGCGCTCTTATCAACATCCCACACAGCCAACACGTTTGGATTATCCTTGGCGGATGCCTCCTTGATATCCATTTGCGGCGGCAGGTGTGAACTATTTAGCGTGCAGTTCATAACCCTCTCACTGCCATCAACCTTCGTGAACGTGACAGTGATAACTCCTTCCTGAGCCATCTTCTTGATTTCATCTTTAGAACGCATCACAAAATCCTCCATTATGATTTTCAACATATTGATCCAGGTCTCGAATGTTTTGAATGATTACACCATCTCGGTCTTTTGCGACAGCATCGTCCTGCCAAACTTCAGTTCTGAACACTATTTGTGTTCTTTCTAATTTTTGCCTTGCTTCATGATACGAATGCGAACTGATATTAAGTTTTAACATCACAACTCTCGAGAAAAATATACATTCTTTAATTCAAACATTTCAATACACCTCTGGCAACCAGCGCAAGGTTTTGATAAACCATGAATCCACTTTCGATTTGCCTTATTTCTTTTTGCCCTCACAATATATAGTTCGCACTTCGACAGATCTTCAACGTCGATAGACTTGAGTGCGTTCTTGATTGCGTGAACTTCTGCATGAAAGAAAACTGAATCCTGGTTTTTACGAAACTTGGCTTGAAACGGATGTGTCTTCTTGTGGTTGTAACCATAAGCAATGACTTTACCTCTGCGCACAACTGCGGCAGCAATTCTTGCACCACGAACAGGTTCAACTGACTGCGCAAGTCGAAAAGTTTCCTCAAAGATTTCGGCGTTCATCCTCGCCTCACCAGCCGGGAGCAGAGTAGTCTCTGTCCTTCTTATAAGAAGCAAAACCATCTAGTCCGTATGCTGGGCAAACCATAATCTTCTCAGGTAAACCCATGCTATCCTTCTCACCTGCTTCACCACAGATAAAAAACACACCAGTCTTTTCAGACATTGCATGTTTCAGAATAGTCTCGTACTTCTCAACCTTCTTGCGAAGGAGCAGTACTTCTTCATAGTAATCCATCATATCAGGCATTTATTCAACCTCAACCAGTTTGTATCTATGGATTCTTCTCTGAGTGTGGTACATCAAAGACAAAGGTTATTCGTTCCACGTCACCAACATTGATTGCTTGATGATGCTTCTTGTTATCAAACCAAAAGAATGTGCCGGGTTCAATCCTATGCCACTCACCATCAACCTCATAGTCATATGTTCCTTGAAGTGAGAAGTGGTAGCGATCTCTAGTCAGATAGTATGACCCATCATCGATGTGACGACCAACTCTGCCACCGACCTTTAGACGAAAGAACGCAGCCCTAGAAGTCTGCATGACACCCTGTCTACGAAGCCACTTTCTGATCTCAGAGTACTTCTTATAGAGAGGGGTCTTTTGTTGTAGATGTGTATCCTTAGGGAGATCTCCCTCTTTCTCAACAACAGCCATGACAAGAGGCAAGAACCCATATGGATTCCTGTTTCCCCCAACCCCTGTTAAAGTGCTGACAAATTGCCAGTCACTTTCATTAGAAAGGACTTGACCTAGAACTTTGTCTACGTTCTCGTTTAACTTAATGAATCTAAAGTTAGACATCTATCAGACTAGCTTATTCTTTCCTCATTGCATGATATTCTTTGCAGAGGTCTTCAAACATATCAAAGACCTTTTGGAATCTCATATTATATATGCTCTCCAGTCCAATAAGGGCATTTGCAATATCGTCGGTAGACATATCTGTTTCCATGACATTCTCACTGAGAAGTTGAATGTCATCTACAACATGCCAAGCCTTCATGATCTCTTGCTCAAGGTCAAGGATTTTCATTTTTCCACTGCTCAAATTTTTCGTGTATCATGTTATACGACAACACGGTTTTAATCGAATCTAAATGTTTTTGGATTTCAGCAATGTCTTCAACTTTATCTGACAAAAAGATGCCCGAAGTTTCTTCATCGTTTAACCTACGGTCAAGTTCTTCTTTGAGACCATTATACTGATCCTTTAAAACCTGTACGACGATGCTATCAACTGCATCCCACTCAAGCTCTACTGTAAACTTACTCATCCACCTCTTGCTCCCAAAATCAAAAGTAGTCATTTATTTAACCTCAACCAGCTTGTATCTCTTGCCGTTCCTTTCAATGAACATATCTTCCTCGGCGTCGTTAGAGACCTGAGCATTTTCAAAGACCAGAGCATGGTTAGAGACCCGAGCATTGCCAGAGACCCGAGCATCGCCACAGACCCAAGCATTGTCAAAGACCCGAGCATATCCATAGACCTGAGCATCGCCATAGACACAAGCATATCCATAGACCAGAGCATTTCCATAGACCAGAGCATTGTCAAAGACCAGAGCATAGCCAGAGACCAGAGCATTGTCAAAGACCTGACCATTACCATAGACCCAAGCATTGTCAAAGACCTGAGCATTGTCAAAGACCTTAGCGTCAGAAGCAACATAAACTGTATCTGCTACTTTGGCAGTGTCAGCAACCCAACCGCCGCCATAAGCATGCTTATGGGCAGGGACTGGACCGTTACCAAAATCGAAAGTAGTGATGTTCATTATTCAACCTCACTCATCTACCTCTCGCTCCCAATAGCGACAATAAAAATGATCACCGCATGAATCTATTTCATGCTGCGGATAACCATTCTCAACAAGCCATTTCTTTGTATCCTTGATATCTTCTGGCAATTCTTTTGGAAAGCCATACTTCCAACCAGAAGGTGGATCAATCACTAAAATCTTCATCCTCGCCTCATCTTTGCAACTTCTTCGGCACTCTTCTTGTTACGAATCGGCACTGCATTGGACTTGTGCATCTGTGCGATACCCATAATCTCTGTGCCGGTATAGACCTTCTCTTCTTTCTTTGCCATTGATGGGTCATAGAAAACTTGGTCGGAGCGAGAGGATTCGAACCTCTGATCTCCACATCCCAAATGTGGCGGATTACCAGACTTTCCTACGCTCCGTTTATTGGCGCTCTCGACAGGACTCGAACCTGTGACCCACGGTTTAGAAGACCGTTGCTCTATTCCAGCTGAGCTACGAGAGCCTACTCCCATGCGCTTTAGAAACTTAGCGTGCTCTGCTTCTGCCTTGAGCAGAGACGCTGTTTTCTTGCGCGTCTTAGACTTACGAGAGGTCCTCGTAGTCGTGAAATATGATGGCATTAGATGTGAACTCATAATATGATTCTATCACAGTTTACAGAAAATGAAAGGGACTTAGCTAAAAAAATCTGTCCAAATTTCTATGGCTTTGTCCATATCTTCTACATCAATCTTCCACCGAGTCATCGAAGAACCCTGACTTTCCTGCACTATCTTACAGCCGATTGCTGCTTCTATTCCTGGCACGAGATCGACACATTCCTGATAGTTCTTCTTCTGAGAACCGAGCCTGAGTTCTAGGTGCAAAACCTCGTTGTTGACATCCCCATAAAGTTGTAACCAAAACCCAGTTTTAGAATTCTTAGAAACAACATACATGCCTACAGTGTTTGTTTCCCGCCTCGAAATCTTTCCCCTGAAAGATGTTTCATAGTTGTCGGTGTACCAAGAAAAAGGAATTGATGGATCAAAATTATCAACTTGATCATTTGCCCAACCACCAACAAGATCGGATAATTTACTCATAACAAAGCACTCCTTGTAGTGACCTGCGACAATATTGTCCCCAGGCTGTTCTGTTTCAATCAAAAAAGATTCGAGCAAAAGCGAAGGTTCTTTTCCTTCAAACCGTTCAAGATTGCGTGCTACAATCACGCAATCTTCTAGGTCATAACCTTTCGCATTCACATCGTGGGTGCATCTATCCCGGACACCCTTTCCGATGTATTCTCCATAACGGTAGACATACAAACCTAGAGTGTCCCAAAATTCTGCGGGGATATTCAAACTCATTGAACCGTTTCGACTGTGACCACACTTCCAGGCATGGTTTCCTCAAGGATCATCTTGAGTTCCATAGCGTTTCCGAGATCATCTTCCTCGCCGAACTTGACACCATCAATAAGCAAGACGAACATATATTAACCCTCCGTCTGAGACCAGTTGAAAACAGTGAAAAACCTAGGACGCTTGACTCGCTCGAGCCGATTCGTCTTAGGATTCATTTGGTTGACTTCAACGATGCGTCGAAGACCGATACCTGTAGAACCCTTCTTGACCTTCCGACCCATCTTACGAGCTTGAGCGAAAGTCACGAACCGAGGATCCTCGAAGCCAGAGCTCATAAGGAGCGTGGCGTTTTCACCAGAATAAGGAAGGTTGGTAAGTGCATTGATCATAATCTAGTTCTCCTCTCAATCAATATACCCATTCTATCAGATAATCGGCGTATTGTAAAGGGAGTTTAGGGAAAAAAGTGAAATTATTTGGTGGTGGCTATGAAAACCCCATTCCAATCCTCAGGCAGAGGCTGAGTTTTCATAAATTCGCAACGTTCGATCCACATATCATAATATCCCTGCATCTTACCATCAAATTCATGCATTAAATCTTTGCACCAATGAATAGCAAGATCAAACTTTTGAGCTTTGTATAGTTCATGCATCTTGTTGTGTTGATTCTCAGCAAATCCCCAGTTGGTGTTATTCATCATCCAATCCATCTCACTGAGGACTGTGTAGATACGAATTCCTACAGTCTTACCTTTCACTGCAAGTTCGTCCACCTTGAGATAGAAGAAGTCATCCTTGGTCTTGTCATAGGTGGACTCTCCTACCAGCAATAGACAACCATACTCCTTACACTTGCTCTCAATGCGTGCAGCAGTTGATACAGCATCTCCTAGAACATCATACGAATGACGCTTTGTAGACCCCATTTCTCCAAGATAACCCAAACCAGTATTAATACCAGCACCCATGCCTACTGGAGGACGTCCTTGAGCCGTAATTTTTTCATTGAACTTTTCCACTGCTTCCAGCATAAGAAGACCTGTCTTGACTGCACTTTTTGGATGGTCTGGATCATCAATGGGTGCATTGTGAACATGCATAGATGCGTCACCAATATATTTAATGACCATACCATCGGCATCAAGAATTGGTTGTGTGATTGCATCCATGTAACCATTCATGATTTCGGTCAGACCTTTCACATCGTCACCGAATGATTCACCAAGAGGTGTGAACCCTCTTAGGTCTGAGAAGCAAATAGAAATCTCCTTCTTCATACCATCCTTGATGAGTGCAGGGTTCTCTTGCAGTAGACGAACCACAGTTGGGGATGCATATCCTGCAAACTGTTTCTTGATTTCCATCTTCTGTTTGTATTCAGACATAAACCGCATGAACGCAGCGATAGCCCAAACGAAGAACATACCAAGTGCTGGATAGGACCAATCAATAAGATATCCTTGACCGAACAGATAGGAACTGATAAAGAACGAACCAACAATTAGCACTGGTGCAATCAAACTTACGAACCAAGGAAACACCAGAACGACAACAGCAAGAATTGCACCACCGATTGCAACTGCACCAATCTCTGCAAAGTCAGACCACCAAGGACGAGAGATATTTGTCCCTGTCATCATCGTTGCAATGGATGTGGCGATAACATCGTGCCCCTGTAGAACACCAACAGGAGTTGCAACAGGGTTGTCGATACCAGATGCAGTTGGGGACAGAATTACGATCTTACCTTGCACAAATGATTCTTCAGCGTTCAGATCAATATCTGCAAGACTCATTGTTTTGGTTTTGTATTGGAAGTCAATCCAGATAGACCCATTTGCATCCGTAATGATTTTAGAGAACTTGGG